>CEUV01118384.1_pt1 | contig 22134 bp, 15 predicted proteins | sample 356401 | NCBI WGS metagenome assembly CEUV01 (sample SAMEA2622710, study PRJEB7988) | marine metagenome | isolation source: saline water (ENVO:00002010), including
TACTGGCGAGGCGACCAAGACCGTGAGCAACTGGTCCGGATCTACGGCATGGTTGAGCCGACCAAAGAGGCCCTCAAGGCAACGATGACGCGACTTGAGGAGGCCAAAAAGCGAGACCACCGAAAGCTGGGCAAGGACCTGCAACTCTTCCACATCGACGAAGAGGTCGGTCAGGGCCTCATCCTTTGGACGCCTCGTGGCGCCATTGTCCGTCAAGAACTGCAGGATTTCATTTCGCACCACCTCCGAAGACAAGGCTATTCGCAGGTCTTCACACCGCACATCGGAAAGTTGGACCTCTACCGAACCTCTGGCCATTTCCCGTACTACCAAGATTCGCAGTACCCGCCGCTCGTCGAGCGCGACCTCATGAAAAAACTGGCTGACGAAGGCTGCACGTGCAGCGAATTGTCCAACATGATGAAAGCCGGTGAAATTGATGGCTACATGCTCAAACCGATGAACTGTCCTCATCACGTGAAGATTTACGCCAGCCAAGCACGCTCGTACCGCAACCTCCCGTTGCGCTTGGCTGAATTCGGCACCGTCTACCGGTGGGAGCAATCCGGGGAGATTTCCGGCATGACCCGAGTGCGTGGATTTACCCAAGACGACGCCCACTTGTTCGTCACCGAAGACCAACTGGCCGATGAAGTGCTTGGGTGCATTGAACTCGTGCAGATCATTTTCGACAAACTCGGCATGGAAGATTACCGTGTTCGAGTGGGCCTGCGAGACCCGGACTCCTCCAAGTACGTCGGCGACCCCAAGCGCTGGGACAAGGCCGAAGAAGCCTGCAGGGCGGCTGCACAGTCGCTCGGTGTGGCATGGTCAGAAGAAGAAGGTGAAGCCGCCTTTTACGGTCCAAAAATCGACTTTGTGGTCAAAGATGTGATTGGAAGAGAATGGCAACTTGGAACTGTCCAGGTGGATTACAACCTTCCCGAGCGGTTTGACCTGACCTACAAAGGCCGAGATGGTGAACTCCACCGGCCGGTGATGATTCACCGCGCCCCGTTCGGCTCCATGGAACGGTTTTGCGGCGTGCTCATCGAACACTTCGCAGGCCGCTTTCCAACATGGCTCACACCAACACAATGTCATGTCATCACCATCCGTGAGGAGCACGCCCACTACGCCGGCAAGGTTGCCGAAGGCTTGCGTGAGGCAGGTGTTCGCGTTGAACTCGATGACTCCGACAACAACATCATGAAGAAAATCAGGAACCACCGCAAACTCCAGCCCGCCTACCTCATCATTCTCGGTGATGAGGAGGTGCAGAACGAGACGGTCAGTCTCCGAGCCCGAAACGGCGATCAAGTCGCCGGTATTCCGTTGGCAACGTTCATTGACGACATCACTCGCGAAATCAGCGAAAAAACACCTCAACCCTCTCTTGTTCCCCCGTCATCCGAGTGAAGCAGCATGACATCCCCGTCCATCGTTCACGCCTACGAGGGTGACATGATTGCGCCCCTGTTCTTGGCCATCCTGACGGCAGCGTTCTTTTGGCACAACGTGGTTCCACGCCAACTGAAAGGGCTGCAGGTCGCGTTTCCCACCGGGCCTCGCACCTACGAAGTCCATCAAGTGACCTCCACGGTGGAGGACGTACGCAAATTGCTGGCACGACGAGGCACACGGCTCGGAGTTGCCTCCTACTTGATGGCCTTGACCGGCTCGCTCGTGTTGTTGTTTGAGTTCCTCAATTTCCGAGCCGGAAATTCAGCGGGGTACCACGCACCTTCCGTCGCCTTTGCCCTGGTGCTCATTGTCATCCCCGCTGTTGTTTCAAGCGGGACATCACTGGGCGCTCAAATCATCAAACCTCACGGTGTGAGCAGAGCCTCGCTTCAGAGCAATTCTACCCTTCGAAACGCCTCGTACTTCGCGCTCACCGTGGCATGGTTGCTGCTCGCCATGGGGATTGGAGCAGTACTGATGACACGCGATGTTTCGCCTACAACCCTCTACAGCACCGTGGCGCTCGTTGCATTCAGCCCCGCCATCCTCGCCTACGGCAGGGTACTCGGTTCGTCGTGGCACGCCCTAAAACAGTCGTCCGAACAAATTGCCAAGGGGCGGGCTTCGCCGTTCCACAACCACCTCCCGAACGCACGGCAGCAATTTGTCGCTCAGGTGGTTCATCTCAACTTGGTGGTGATGCCGTTTGTCGCCGCCAACACCCTCCTCTCGTTGATCCTTCTGGCCTACAACCCGGACATGTTTGTGCATTCGGACCGCGTGCTCAACCTCCCGGAATACCGTCTTCAATCAACCTACATGGAAGAAGGGGGGCTGCTCGGGTTCGGCCTCATCGAATTGTTTTCCCACATCCCCCAGGCGGGGATTCGCGTGCCCATCGTCACGACCCTGTTGCTGTTCCTTTTGCTCAACGTCGCCGCCATTGGCTTCCTCTTCGTGTACGAAGTGGCACGCATCCTGTTCCTTGACATCCAGGATGTTTCCGGACGGGGTGGTATCCGGCTGGCCGACAGTCGTTTGCTCCGCGCCGAGCCCATCCAGCAAGCCCACGTGCTGAATTTCTGTTTCACCGGTTTTGCGGGCCAATCCATGCTGCTGCTGGCGTTGGCGATGATCACCTTCTGGGACTCCAGTTTCCTGCCCCAAGGCGCACAGTGCGGTGAATGGGAGGCGGATGTCTGTGCGGTCTTTGAAAAAGACATGCTCGAGCAGTTGACGTGGATGTTGGCATCTGCCGGTCAAGTTGCGTTCTTGGTGGTGTGGGGCCTGTCCCGCAGCCGGTCCACCCAACTCGACGAGATCACCTTTGACGCCTCAATGGATGAAGACCGGACCCGCCTGCGGGGCATGAGCGACATGATTTACCTCAAACAACGCCCAACGGCAGAATTACTCGGTAACGACAACTGGAACACGGCGATTGAACGGTTTGAGGCTTCGACGCAAGGCCAAGAAGCCATGCTCGTGGGCTTGGACATGATTCGGTCAACCCAAGCCAAGATGTTGCTGCACGTCGGTTTGGGTCGATGGGACGAAGCCGAGGAGATGGCGGTGGATCTTCTGGCTCTCCAGGGCGGACGGGACGCGCAGACTGCCCGACTCGTGCTCTGTGCTGCCAGTTTGGCTCAACGAGACTATCAGGAAGCCGTTCCTCGGTTGGCCCTCCTGAACAACGACGACGTGGAAGCGGTCCGATTACGCTGGGTGGCCAGTCTTCTCACAGGCAAGCAACACCTTGACCGAGACGGCCAATCCATGCTGAGCGTCGATCCGCTGCGCAAAGACAACATTCGGATGCTCAAGGAATTCGAGCAAGGTGAGACCACCCTTCGAAGCGGGCATGTTCGCCAACCCGCCCAACGCGCCATGTACCTGGCTGAAATCGCCCGATTACGCATGATGAGACGAAGCGAAGAAGCGCTCAATCACCTTGAGCGAACGATGAGCACGATGACTGAATCCACATGGGTTCAGGGAAGACTGGTTCAAGCCTTGTTGAATTTTGACGACGGACGCTCGTTAACGGCCATCAACACCGTGAAAGAACTCGCCAAGGACTATCCTCGCCACCCGCATGTCAGGGCCGTGCTTCATCAACTGGCCTTGCTTGGTAAGGCCACGCGTCCGCCCTCCGAGCCCACCAAGATCCATTGGGTCATCGAGCGTGAGACCGATTGGAAACACGCGTGGCCCCTGCACAACGTGGCCGTCGCACCCGTTCTCGACACGCAAGAGCTCAAGCAACACGCCCTCAAGGCGAATGCATGGTCACTTTTGCTCGGTGAACAAGGCGTGAGCAAGCCTGCCGGAAAGAAGGCCTACAAGCAACTACCCGACAAGGTGCCGCTCGGTTTGTACACCCACCTCGGTGGCCTCACCATCACCATCTCCGGTATGCCGGTTGACCTAGGGCTCCCGTCCAACATTGACATCGGTGCAGCGAGAAAGCTCGGGCTGCTCGATGCATGATCAAATGCGACGACGTAGCCGTTCCATTGCGCCGTCAGCGACACCCAAGGCATCCAAGGCATCCTCAAGGCGAGCCACGTCAAGGTGTGCCTCAGCCTTGGCCACCGCTTCTTCGACCGCCCGGCGATCTTCGTCCGTGGCCTTGATGTGAGCAGCCTCGCACTGATTGCGAAGCACGGCCCATTGCTGGGCTACGAAATCGTAGAGTTCCCTGGCCTCTTCAAGCGCATGGCCGTCCCTGTCCAAGGCCGTCGTCATCTGCTCCAGCAACATCGCAGCATGGCTCCAAATCCTATCGTCGGCGGCGGCGACGATGTCGCTCAACATCGCCTCCCAACGGTCCTTGTCCTCGCGACCTTCGTACCGTTGCTTGAGTTTCTTTTTCTGCTTCAGCGCACGCAACACATCATCCATCGCGGCGCGCTCCCGTTCGAGCGTACGAACCACGCCGTCAGCCAACCCGATGGCTTGACTGGCGTTGCCGCTTGCCAAGGCTTCCGATGCCTGTTCCAGTCGAGCTTCCATCTCCGATGTGTCGAGGCCATCACTCTGCGCAACGCTACGAGCGGCCTCTTCAACCGATTGTTCAGCACGTACGATAGCATCCGCATCGGCGTCCAATTGAGGCAGAATCACAATGGCAATCTCGTACGCCTCCTTCGGTTGCTCTCTTGCGAGTTGAGCCTTCGCCTCGGACAACACTTCGCGAAGTTGGTTGGCACCAGCACCGTCTTTTCCGTCCAATGCCCGGGTGGCTTCAAGGATGGCTTCCTCGGCTTTGGCCCACCACGTGACGGTCTCAGAGGCACGCTTCTTGGCCTGACGGTAGAGTTGTTCACCTTCACGTAGCGAACCGAGTTTGACCTCTCGCTCGCCCATCTCGTAGGCTTTCCGAGGACGTTTGACGGTAGGTGCGATCAACTCGGCCGCTTCAACCGCTGTCAAGGCGTCCTGACGGATGATTTCCACATCGTCTGCGAAGGAAAGGGCGCGCTCCATGTCCTCCTCGCTTTCGTCGAGGAGACGCATGCCGTAATCCGGATCCAGATGACCCTCTTCCTTGGCCGTGGTCAGGAGGCTGGCTGCTTGAGCGACAGCGGCTCCTTGAGCCTTGAGTTCCAACAATCGCGTTTCCAATTGGTCAAGGCGTTGTCGGAAGCGCTTTCGTTCAGCCTTCTGGTCGTCCCCTACCGTCCACGTGTAGGCGGTGTCGGCCATCGCAAACGCAGATATGCCAAGCGCTAGCATCATTGGCGGCTCAGTCAGCGTTTCGCCAGCGGTGAGCGTGAGGGCCAGCGCAGACAGTGTACCAATGCCGGTCAAAATGGCTCGGTAGCGGAGGACGCCAAAATTTCCACGCATCGTCCGATGAGAGAGTTGCCTGCACATGACACCGGAGAGGAGCACCAACCCACTGCCGGCCATCGCGGGAACATCCCCCTCGAATCCAAGGGCACCGAGGCACATCAGCAGCGGCCACGCAATCGAGGTCGCCGAAGCGACTCGGGACCGGGCTGCGCCGTCGTCGAGGGTCAAATCTTGAACGAAAATACCCCAGATGAGCACGAGGAGCGGTGCACCAAAACTTGCGAGGACGACGCCGTCGCCGTTGCTCAATCCGCGAATGGATGGCCACGCCAGCCACACGGCACACAGCAACAAGGTAAGGGCAGACACAAGGGTGGCATTTTCCACTCGCTTGATGCGAACAGCCCGCTCGGCTTCAACGGCTGCATCCGCATCCGCCCAGGTGACCATGGGGAGCCCTCATCGTGATTCCCCCATAATCACTCCGATAACCTGTCCGCTCGCAGGCGAACCTCAAAGCAAACCAGCGGCAAGGTTCAAGGGTGTTATCGGGTTGTATTCTCAACCGAGGGAACACCATGCCGGGACTCATTACCATGGACGACTTGTCCAACGAAGACATCTTGAGCATCCTTGACGATGCAGAGCGCCTGTTGCCCGTGGCCAAAGGCGACCATTACCTCCCGCTGCTCCAAGGGAAAATTCTCGGGAACCTGTTCTTTGAACCCAGCACCCGCACTCGTATGTCGTTTGAAACGGCCATGAAGCGCTTGGGTGGCGATGTCGTGAACTTGGGCGATGTCAAGACATCCTCCGTGGTCAAAGGCGAAACCCTGTTTGATACCATCCAGATGGTGGACGGCTACACCGACATCATTGCGATGCGCCACCCACGGCAAGGTGCTGCACAATACGCACAAGACGCCGCACGTGTCCCCATCCTCAACGGTGGAGACGGCGCTGGGCACCACCCCACGCAAACCATGCTTGACCTGTTCACCATTCGACAAGCCCACGGTCGACTTGATGGCCTCAAAGTCATCCTCGCCGGCGATTTGCGCTATGGACGAACCGTCCACTCGCTGAGCCACGCCTTGACGCGATTTGGATGTGAACTCATCTTCGCCAGTCCTGAATTGCTCAAGATGCCACGAGAAATTGTTTCTGATCTCACCGCCCACGGTGCGAACGTCACCGAAACCGATGACCTGCTGGGCTCCATTGCGTCGGCCGACGTGGTCTACATGACCCGTATCCAGAAGGAACGTTTCGCTGATGAAGACGAATACACCAAGGTGGCAGGAGCCTACAAACTCCATGCCTCAAACCTCGAGGGAGCGAAGGAGAACATGATCATCATGCATCCACTGCCGCGCGTGGACGAGATTCACCCCTCCGTTGATGCCACCCGTCATGCACGCTATTTCGAACAGGCGTTCAACGGTGTAGTCGCTCGGATGGCCCTCCTTTGCAGGCTGTTAGACATCGAGGTTCCCGCCACCATTGGAGGTGATGTCTGATGTCCCAAGAACACAACATGCGCCGTGTAACCGCCATCCGAAACGGCACCGTCATCGACCACATTCCCGCCGGCCAAGCCATGCGCGTCTTGGAAATGCTGGGCATTAACAGAGGCACCTCCGTCCCCGTGTCGCTGGTGATGAACGTCCCCTCAAAGAAGAAAGGAACGAAGGACATCATCAAGGTCGAGGACCGCGAACTCAACCAGGACGAGCTGAACCGACTCGCCCTGGTGGCCCCTGATGCACACGTTGCCATCATCCGTGCCTACAGCGTCGCTGAGAAGTTGACCATCGAATTGGGTGATGAAATCACCAATGTGGTTCGTTGCACCTTTTCCAATTGCATCACGACCAACCCTCGAGAACCTTTGGCGCACCGACTCAAGGTTGTTGCGCGAGCACCGCTGGAACTGCGTTGCCACTACTGCGGTCGACCGCAGGACCTGGACGAATTGGTTCACAACGTACTCTGATCGTCGGCCACCCCGAGCAAATCCCGCATGTCGCAGGCCTTGCATTGAGCCGCTGATGTTGGGCTTCCGCAACGTGGACAGGGCGTTGGTGGAGCAGGTCGTCCTTCGTCGCCACCCAACGCAACAATTTGGTCCCGCAGTCCCTTGATCTGGTCGGCCATCCGCACCAAACCATGACGAGTGCCGGGTACATCTGCTTCCATGTGCGCCACCATTTCTCGGTGCCGCCACCGAAGCGCACCACGTGCATTGGGGCACTCTTCATGGTGCATGGGGAGGGATTTGTGCAGCGCGTAGAGGTGGATTTCCTGTTCCGGAACCCAACGCAGTGGAACAATCCTCGGCGCAAGTCCGTCAACGGGAGTGGCGGTGTGCGGGGCAAGACGGAGCGTTCGCTCAATGTCAGCGTTGGCCATGTTCATCAGAACAGTTTGAGCCATGTCATCCAAATTGTGGCCCAAAGCGATGACATCGGCCCCGACCTTGGCCGCAAGGTGATTGATGCCCTGTCGACGGAAGACACCGCAATACGAGCAGGCCATACGTGGGGCATCGTTGTCCTTGGCCATCACCATCGGTAGGCGTTTCACGACCTCGTCCATCTCGATAAACGACAATTCTGGATAGTTGACCACGTGATGTTCAACACCCAACCGTTCACACAGCGAGGCAGCACACTCGATGGAAGGAGGGCGGTAGCCTTCAATGCCTTCATCAACGGTGCCGGCGATGATGGTTACGTCTCTTCGCTGGCCGACCAAATCGACGATAGCATCGAGGAGAACGGCGGAGTCCTTGCCGCCGGAAACGGCCACGAGGATGGTCGTGTGCTCTCCCTTCACGAGCGGGAGTTGGAGGCGGAGCTCCTTGCTGATCTTCTTTCTCACGGACTTAGCGAGGTGTTTCCCGCAGAGAATTCTCCCCGAGTAGGCCTGTTCGACCACGGCGGGTTTGTCACAGGCATCGCAACGTGGCACAGTAAACAACGCGCCCGTTGACTCCCCCATGTGTCGGCCTGCAGGGTGTGAGGTTTGAACTCAACGGAAACTGACGGGCGATTGAACGACACCAAATCCGCCGTTTTGTTGTCTAAAATTATCAATTGAATATTCAAATTTTCAATTAGGAATTGAGAGAGTTTCATGGGTCGCATTCCCTCGTCGATGATGTTGCTTCGGACCCAAATTCCGCGCACTGAAGGCGATTGAAGTGCACTGCGCCGGAGACAACAAATCTGCATTTCCAGTTGGAAAATGAGAAAGGGTGCTCAAACCTGCAAAATTCACCGTTCAGGCGCAAAACTTCTTGAAGGCCACAGCGCTGTCCGTGGGATTGAGCAACCATGCTGCAGCGCTTGTTGGGGGAATTCCTGAACGTTGACGGCGTGGAGCAGGCCACCGCCATTGACGACCGTGGACGGTTGCTCTCCAGCGTCGGAGCAGAGGGTCAACTCCCCTCAACTCAACGGGCCGTTGACCTAACGGTAGCGGCCCTCGACGCAGCGCAAGGAAGCCACTTGGGCGAACTTCACGAGGTGTGGGTCGAAGGCGAAGCCACGACCTGCATCGACATCGTCACCCCCTATCGCATCTTGATGCTCTCTGGAACCAAAGGAAACATCGCTCGCTGGCGACACAGCGTCGACCGATTGCGTCGACAACTGGCCACAACCCATGAATTGTAGGTGATCACCGTGTTTGAACTGCCGATTGGAAAGCCCGTCAATGAATCCATCTCGCTTGAAGAGGGCGTGCTCCAGCCCTTCGCTCACGGCGTCATCTCGACCTATGCGGGACGGCGCAAAACCCCGCAAGGCCACCGGCTTGTTCGGGCAGGCCGAGTGGTTGGCTACCTCTGTGATGCTGAGAAAAAAGGCGTGATGTTGGGTGGAGCAGAAGCAAAATCAGCCCTCGAAGCCCTTGAAGCACAACAAAAAGTGCGACATGTTGCTTCCTCCTACACCATCGCCCGACTTGGCGCACTGGCCGAACTCCTTCCGGAAGCCTTCGTTCACCAAGCGGACCGGCAAGGACTCAAGTCGAGCAGCAACGCCGTCGAACGCCTCTTGGCACGAGACCTCTCAACCGTTGTGAGGACGCTGTCTGAAAACATGACGGTACGTGGCGCCATGGCGATTGACAGCGGGATGCTCATCGATCATGCCGGCGATCTGCCCGGCCTGGGTGAAGAGGAACGTTTGGCCAGTGAACTTCACGAAATGATGAGCGGGATGGGCCACCAGTCCATGCACGAAGGATGGGGCATGACCGGCCAAAGCCACTGGACGCTCCACACCGAAAACGGTGCCTTGCTGCTGGCCCAAAGCGGCGAGATTTCCATCGCAGCATGGACGGAGAAAGACGCCAACCACGCGCGCCTCCTTTCATCCACCTCCATCGCCCTCGAAGGCGACCTCATCGCTGCCGGCGCACACGGCTCAAAACTGCCCGAGGGTTTTGCCCTCCGCGAGGGGCGTGGCGGCCCCGATGCGGTGCTTTCCATGTTGAAAGCCGCCATGCAGGAAGAAGTGACAGGCCACCTTCAATCCGGTTCCTCGAGCAAAGCGGTCTCGCTCATTCTGTCGCGAGGAGTCCCTGTCGCCCTCTGGGCCCCATCGTTTGAGACGAATGAAGAGGCCATGCTCGCCCTCACGGAAGCAAAGCGCAAGGTGCAACTCATTCGCTTCCCTGCAGGGACCATCGTTTCAGCCAATTCAGGAACCGTCGAAGGGTTCACTCTCGCTGGTTTCATTGAAACCTTGGCTACCGTCCGCACCCGTTCCGAAGCCCGTCAAGCATCACTCAAGGCGATGTTGGAGGACCTTCTTGGCTTTGAGGCCAGCTTGGAGGAGCTGCAAGCCGCACGCTCCAAACTCAAGTTCAACACCGGCGGCGCCGATGTTGCTGAAGCCCTTCCCGTGATGCGAGATCAGGCCGTGAGTGCCGTCGATGCTGGGCTGCGCCGTAAACTGGAAATGGCCGAACAGCGGGTTGATGCACTCAACAAGGAAAAGGCCGTGCTGACCTCTCAGGTCAACGCGTTGGAGAAGAAGAAAGACGCTGCGCAAATCGTCGCACGAGAGGCGACGGAATCACGCCAAGAAAACACCACGGCGTTGGAGGAAGCCAACCGCCAACTGAACACCATGCAGGTGGACCTCGCCCAAGCACGATCACAGTGGGAAGAAGCGGAATCCCGTGCCGAACGCCTTGTGCGGCGAGTCAACGAACTCGAACATCAAGTCAGTGAGCGGGCTGCTGAACTTGCGAAAGCGGTCGGCGATGCAGAAAGCAGTGCAGAACTGCAAACGATGCTTGAGGAACTCTCGCTGAAAGAAGCCGAACTTCAAGCCAACCTTTCCGAAGGGAGCGAGCGCCTCAGCGCCATTCGAAAGCAGAGCGAGGATGAAGAACGCCGTCTTCGGGTGTTGAGTGAACAAGTCAACACCAGCCGCGAACGACACGCTCGAGCCCAAGCCGACCTCATCGCCGCTCAAGAACAGGTTCACGTCAGCAACCTCGAACTCGAGTCGGTTCGCACCGAGGAAAAGCACGCACGACAGCGCACCGAGGAGGACCGTCTTCGAAGAGCGGAAGACGAGGCTCGACGTGCCAACATCCAAGCAGAATTGCGAGAACTCATGGACGAACGCCGACAGGTGCTGCGTGAATTGGGCGACCTCGGCGCTCGTCGCGGTCATGCCGAAGCCGAGTTGTCCACCTTGGTCGACAAAGCCACCTCCTTAGCGGAGGCTCACGAAGAAGCCCTCGCCGACATTCAGGAAGCTGAGCGCCTGCGCGCACGCCTCGCCGAAGAACCGCTTGCACAAGCCTTGCTTGACGACAACACGACCTTCCAAGGCTTGGGCCCGGTGCTGGAACGTCTTGAACACGCTCGAAGCCTCGGCTACTCGGTAACGATGCTTGACAGAGCGGTCGAACGAGCCTTGCAGGTGATACAGGGAACGGTCGATCATGTCGCTGCAACGCCCCGCCACCTCCTGTCCTCGGAAGTCATGACCCTGTTGGAACGCCAGGTACCACAAACGGCGGGGGCCGTCCGCGGGTTGGCCCGCTGGTCCGTTCAGCAGCGGCTGGAGCAACAACTCGGTGAAACCGTCAACCATGTCGTCGTCGATCTCGAGCATCTGCTCGAAGACTTTGACCGCTCCATCACCATGCTCCGCCGTATCCGGAACGTGCTCGAACAGGTCGAGCGGCTCGGTGCACCGTCGCATGAAGTTCACGCCCTGCTGGCCAATTGTCAGCGGCCGGAAGCCCTGCCAAGTTTGGCCATGGGCACCCGAAAACTGATCCAAGTTGCGCTCGATGACATCTACCTCGAAGCCGACCAACGTGATGCCGGCGAGGCCATCGGCCTCGAAGAAACTGCACGTGTTCTCGAGGAACTCATCACGCAACTCGATGCATCGGGCCTGACCGACGGACGACCTCGCGGCATGATGTGGGCCTTCCAACGCGACGGATTGCTTCCGTTTGAGCGAGAATCCATTCCTGCTGAGCAGCGCATTCCCGTGAACGAAGCCATGCTTGACGACATGGAGCCTCATCTCATCCAAGCGGAAGCCGTGGAGATCGTCGCTCCGGATGCCGGTGAAACCGTCGACGATGAGGGATGGTCCCCGCTCCCACCTCCCACGAATGAGGACGCTCCCGTGAGCGAGGTCGTGGCAACCAACGAATCGTCCACGGGTATGGACTCGTTGGAAGACGAGCGTGCACAACTCGAGGCGGAACTCGCTCGCTTGGACGCTGAACGCAGCCACCGCATCGCACACACCCCCGCTCCAGCCAGCAGCGGTGCTGATACGGCACTGGCTGACCTTGAGTCTCGTCTGTCCGACATTGAATTCTGAAGATCGACATGACGACCGACGCCACCACGCTCATGGGCAGAGAGGAAACCGTTGGGAAACGGTACCCGCTTTGGATGGAGCGCCTTCTTTTGCTGGGCGGCGTCGTCATTTTTGTCTTCGGTCGACCGGCGGTCGCCGACACCGTGAGTCAGCCCTTAGCGAGCGTTCTCCTGACGTACATCGCCTTCCCGCTCATCTTGCTAGCAGGCGTGGAACTCTTGGGCCGTGCCCTCCAAGCGTCAATGCGCTCATAGTTGTGAGAAATCCTTTGTTTCCGGCTCGGGTGGAATCCGGCTGGTTTTGGATTGGATGAACCCGATCACACGCTGCCAAGGGATGAAGAATCGAAGCACAGCCATGATGCTCAAGAACAACAGCGCTGAGATGACCAATCCGTAGGTCAGCGTCAACTCAATCGATTCTGAAACTTGGCCCGCCCACTGACTCCCCGTGGTATCCGACACAATGGTCAGCAGGACCTTGTGGAAGCCCAGTGCCACCATGGTGGCCAGACCCGTCAGGCCGAGGAACAGGAAGGTGTGTCGAAGATGGGTGTTGAGCACGTTGTCCATCTGGCGGACGTATTCGGGATCACGCTTGCACGACTCGGGGAGGCGGAAGGCATACTCAAGATTGCGAATGACGCCGTAGCTGGCCTCTTGGAACACCATGATCAGCACGGCGATGAGGATGAGGTTGAATTGTTCCTGCGTGACGAGGTTGAGGCCGAACAAACCGATGGTGGGGTCGGAGGTTTGACTCTCCAGTGTGGCGAGAGCCCCCCCATAGGAGCCCAACTGGGATTTGATGAGCGGGAAGGTCAGGATGGCGTGAATGCCGAGGAACAGTAGCGTGAACCCGATGGCCCATGCGATGGACCGGCGGGACAGACCCCAAATGCCACGTGTTCCCATAATGACGGGGAGGAGATAGATGAACAGAATGAGCAGGGACATGATCATCAGCAACGGCCACTGAAGGGTCTCCAACTCGTCGTTGGTGGGGAATCGAAGGTCAAAGGAAAACAACATGCCAGCGAACCAGGACAACACCAAACGCCCGATCAAGAGGACAATGAGGCCGACGATGAAGCCGAGTTTGATGCGTTGTTGAACCTTGGGCGATTGGAAGGCAATGAACGCCATCACACCACCCAGGCCCAGCCCCAACACGAGGGGAACGAAGAATCGAGCCATGCCTGTTCGGCCTTCACCGGTCAGCCAGTCGCCCAGCGGAAGTTGGTCCGAAATGAGCAACTCAATGGAATCGAAGAGGATGGTGTGGTCAATCGAACCCACGACATAGGTTGAGACAACCTCGAGGTACATGCCGATGAGGGCGATGGTGGCCACGACTTGCAGGGCGATGATTTGCCACTGACGACGCAGCGTCTTGAGGTGAAGCGTACGGGGCTTGGCCGCCCCGTCGAGGTAGACGTCCGACTGGAGACCGACTTCACCTGCCATTTCAGTACCCCCTCACCTGCATCAAGGCCTGCGACAAATCCATGTCAGGCATCCAATCGATCACTTGGGCCCCCGAACCTGCGAGCGTCGTCAAGCGGTTTTGACGCTCCAGTTTCAAGACTTCATAGGACATGCGGGGGATGCGGCTGACCAAGCGTTCGAAGTCAACGCTGGACGGCGAGAGCACGGTGACTTCGTGGCCTCGGCCGACGAGGTCTCGAACGGCGGCCGGCACGGTACCGTCACCCTCGCACGATGAGATGATGAACACAGGGCTGCCGCGGCTGAACCGACCGCTCAAGGAGTTGGTAACCGCTTGGAGCGGCATGGCGCCTTTTGGACGGACGCCTGCAAGCGCACTGAGGATCTTGAAGTACTGCTTGTCCCCGGTGTCGGGCGGCAAGTAAGCGAGCTTCTCGTCGTAAATGGCAAGGGCCACGGAATCCCGACGCTTCAGGAAAAACGCTGCCAGGCTGGCGGCCGAGACGGTGCCCATCTCGAGGGGATTCTTGAGCACCGTACCGATGCGAGCCAAATCACGGCTGTCGAGGATGAGGTACAGGTCGGTGACGGCGTCCCGGCACTTTTCGTTGACCATCAATTCCCCGGTGCGAGCGAAGGCTTTCCAGTTGATGTTCTTGAACGGGTCGCCGGGCACGTATTCTCGAAGAGAGTAGAATTCTGAGCCCTGACCGGGTGTTCGAAGGGTGGTCGCGCCGGTGTACATTTTCGGAGTGCGACTGCGCAGGAAGGCTTCCTCAATGTCCTTGATTTGAGGGAAGATGACGATGTCGCTGTGATGGTCAACGTACATCTCCTCGACGCCCAGGTTGAATGTGTTGCGGGCCCGCAGCGACACAGGGCCGATGGAGTAGTGCCCACGAAGCGGACATCGGAGGACGTAGCGAATGCGGGCGCTCTCGCCGGGTTTGAGGTTGAGTTGCATTTGGTTGAGGCCACTGCGCAGCTTCATCTCGTGAGGGATGTTGTCGTAGATGTCCAGCATCTGCGTCTTCCGGTTGCTGCGGTTGGTCACCAACAATTCCACATACAGGTCGTCGCCTTTGTACAGGTTGTCAGCCGAAAGCGTGCGTTGGACTTCAACATCGCCGTGGCCTGAAATCCATGAGTTCACGACGATGAAAGCGATGAGACTCAACCCGAGAATCATCATTTGCTGGTTGGAAATCATCATCCCGATGAGCACCAGCGCAATCCCGCCGGTGAAAGTGAAGGCTGCCTTTCTCGTCCACATGGCCCTTCACCTCACTGGCGCCCCCACGCCTTGATGCGCTTGACCAGCGCAACCGTCTGTTCGAGGGTGTATTTGTTGCTGGATTCAACGGCGAATTTAGCCAGCACCGGGTCGTTGATCATCGAGACCAGTTCGTTGGCCTGCATCGCTTGGAATTCTTCTCGATTCAGCCCGTTTTGGTTGCGGACCTTGGACAGGAACACCTGTCGAATCTTCTCAACTTTGGAGTAGTAGGCGTAGCGATTGGCATCGCCAAACCCGTAGTAGATGATGCTGAAGACATGGCGCCACGGTTCAGGGTCTCGCTTCTTGATGAGCACCGCTTCAAACGTGATGAACAGAATCAGGAACAACAGCAGCATGGCCAGGCCTTCACCGGTGAAGTAAACGAGAAGGAAGTAGACGGTGTTGTAGGAATCAGCCGCCAGTGCACTTTGGGGATGACGACTTTCGTCGAAGATGACCATGGCGTTTTCGGCCGGCTCACCGACTTCGTCGATACGCTCGCTCATGAGGGCCTCTGCAATGAAGTCCAGGGCCCACTTTCGGTTGTCGTTGGCAGGCATCAGGGTGTCGGTAGGGCCGTACTTTCCTTCGTTGAAGCCTTCGTAATCGTACATCGCGTTGATGAGGGCAGAACCGTCAGCAACGAACACGATTCGTCCACCGTCGGACGGCGAGCAACTGGCACGTGCGCATGCCTCGATGCTGAGGTTGAACTGGCCCCACCGGTCGGGCGTTTCGGGCGTGATTTCGTTGCCCACCCAAATCTCGCCATCGCCGTTCACATCGACCGTCGCTTCGTTGCTGGTCAACGCCCGAATGGCCACCTCGCTGAGCGGCCCACGCACACCGGGTATGACTTCGAGCCCGGTGATGTTGTTGAGCAGCAACTGGTAGGTGCCGTTGTAGTCCACGCGACCGTTGATCATGTGTTGAGAACACAGAGGCGCCTCACCCACCACAAAGGTCTCCTCGTCGAGTTTCGAGCAGGGGTGTTCGCCCGGCCCACCAGCATCCGCCCAGCGGTCGTGGGTGGAGAGGGTGGAAGGGTCAAGCTGCGTGCCGTTCATGCCGCAGGGGTTGCTTTGCACGCACATCCAGACGTAGTTGAAATCCAGTTCAGTGGCGTAGGTCGTGTCAAACACCTGCTCGCCCGTGAAGCGAATGCCAAACGCCTCGGCGATGGTGTTGGCGTAGCCGTAATCCTCGAACACCATCGCCGTGCCACCGGCTTCGACAAACTCAACGATGGCGTTGATCTCAGACGGAGAATAGCCGTTGCCCGAGGCGATGGTGATGAAGCCGTCATCATCGAATTGAGGCAGTGAAAGGGTGTCTCGCTCAACACCAGCCAGGACGTAGGTGGTGTTGCGAGGGTCCTCAATGTCAGCCAGCAGCAACGGACTGCTCACCAGGGAGCGGGTTTCAATGCCCATGGATTTGATGTCAGCACGGAAGGCAGACATGTCGTCCCAATCGTCGTCGTACGCTGACAACTGGTCCGTGGCACTGAGGTTGATGAAATTCAGAAGAATGGTCATCAACAAAATGAGCATGACCGCCCAAAACGACGCCTGAAGGGCAAGCCTTCGTGCATTGAAGTTGGCAGGAAGACCGAGCATGCAAACCACGAGGGAAGGATTCCCAACCTAAACACGCCCCCTACTGACTTTAGAAGGTTGTCCACACGGGTAGAGAAAATGCTCACGCGTGCTTCGTTTCGCCTCATACATTGAGGTGAATGTTTTCAGCAATCCGAGCCACGGCCGTCCCCGGGATGTGAACGGTTGCACCGGTGTTCTCAAACGGCAACGCAGCGGCATCCACGGTTGCTTCCACCTGGACGAGGAGTTCACTGATGACGCCCGTGTTCAAATCAAAACTGAGGTCCACAAGTGACCCCAACACGGCCCCGGTACGGTCCACCACGTTGTTTCCGATGATTTCACGACCAAAAATCGCCATCCGTGTCAACCTCCTGTGCCGTGGGTCCGGACTGGAATCCCATCAATGCGTCGGTGTTCAACCCTCACATCGTTTCGATGCCACGACTGAAGTCTCGGTTTCGCTTGATGTTGGTCAAGCCCGAAGTCAAACGGGTTTCCATCTTCTGGTAGTACTCGAGCATGTCTGGGGTCACGGTCGGTCGGACACGAGAAATCGCTTCTTCGAAGTGGCCCTTGGTGACCTTCTTCTTGCCAGCACGCATGCAAATCAGCGCTGCTTCGCGACACACCGCTTCGATGTCTGCACCGGTGAAGCCGTCCATGCCCGTGAGGATGTCCTTGAACGAGAACTTGGACAATGGCATGCCTTCGCTGTGGATGCGGAAGATGGATTCACGCGCCCCAGCGTCGGGCGGTGGTACGTGAAGCACGCGCTCGAAGCGACCGCTGCGCAACAAGGCGGGGTCGATCATCTCCGGCCGGTTGGTCGCCGCCACGATAATGACGCCGTCCAGGGACTCGACGCCGTCCATGCTGGCCAGCAGTTGGTTGACCACGCGGTTGCCGACATCGCTGCCTTCTGATGCGCTGCCACCGCTCCGCATCGAAGCAATGGACTCGAATTCATCGAGGAAAATGATGGACGGCGCTGACTGCTTGGCCTTCTTGAAAATCTCTCGAATGGCACGCTCGGATTCACCCACCCACTTGGAGATGAGTTCAGGGCCTTTGATGCTGATGAAATTCGCTTGAGCTTCGTTGGCGATGGCCTTGGCCAGCAGGGTCTTTCCGGTACCTGGCGCCCCGAACAGAACGATGCCTCGGGGGGGCTTGATGCCGAAGTGTTCGAACAGTTCTGGCTTGGTCAACGGCCATTCCACGGATTCCTTCAGACGGTCCTTGACCTCCAACAGGCCACCGACGGCGTCCCAGCCGACTTCGGGAACTTCGACGTAGATCTCACGCAGGGCCGACGGCTCAATGTCCCGGATGGCTTCTTTGAAGTCGTCCATGCAGACCTCCATCTTCTCGAGCACCTCGGGCGGAAGCGTCTCCTCGTCGAGGTCGATTTCGGGCAGGTACCTTCGCAAGGCACGCATGGCGGCCTCGCGAACAAGGGCGGCAAGGTCAGCACCGACAAAACCGTAGGTGTTGTCGAGGACCCAACCCACGTCGAAGTCGTCGGCGATGGGCATCTGGCGGGTGTGAACGTCCATGATTTCACTTCGACCCTCTCGGTCGGGCACGCCAATCTCGATTTCACGGTCAAAGCGGCCTGGGCGTCGCAGGGCTGGGTCAAGCGCATCACGTCGGTTGGTAGCGCCGATGACCACCACGTTATCACGACCCTGCATGCCGTCCATGAGGGTCAACATCTGAGCGACCACGCGTCGTTCAACCTCACCCGTGACGTCCTCGCGCTTGGGGCAGATGGAGTCAATTTCGTCAATGAACACGATGGCGGGGGCGTTGTCGGCCGCCTCGTCGAAAATTTCACGAAGTTGTTTCTCGGACTCACCGTAATACTTCGAGATGATTTCTGGCCCGTTGATGCTCTTGAAGTGGGCGTTGACTTCGGTGGCCACCGCCTTGGCGATCATGGTCTTTCCCGTACCGGGGGGCCCGTGAAGGAGGACGCCTTTGGGCGGGTCAATGCCGAGGCGTCGGAACAATTCAGGGTGCTTGAGCGGCAGCTCGATCATCTCACGCACCTTCTGAAGTTGCTGACCGATACCGCCGACGTCTTCGTAGGTGATGCCCTCGGATTGCCCAACGTCTTCCTCGGCAACGGCTTCGTCTTTGATGACAATCTCGGTGTCGGTGGTCACCACAACGATGCCCTTGGGGACGGTTTGGACCACAGCAAAGGGCAGGGCCTCGGCGAAGAGGGTCATGCCGGGGATGAAGATGCGGTCGCCGGCCACGACCGGACGCTTGGCAAGGCCTCGCTTGGCGAACCCTTCGATGCCGGGTCCGAACTTGACCTTCTGCTTGTTTGCCATGACGGGCGAGATGGTGAGTTTCGTGCAGGTCTTGGCTTCCACCTTGCGGACCGTGACACGGTCGCCGAGGCTGACACCGGCGTTCTTGCGAATGATACCGTCCATGCGTATGATGTCCATCTTCGCATCTTCGGGCCGGCTGCGCCAGTAAATCGCGGCCGTGGAGCGCTCTTCACCGCTGATTTCGACGAAATCGCCAGGTTTGAGGTCAAGTCCCATCTCAGAGGAGATGCGTGCCCTTCCGAATCCGACGTCGGAGGGGATGGCTTTGGATACGCGCAATTCGATGGTGTCGTTCTTGTCTGCCATACTACTCCCTCTTCCCGAATCAACATTTCACGGTATATAATGAAATTCAAGTGGGTCTTTCGCCGCTTGGTGTGATTTTGTCCCGAAGGGCCACTATAAACCCAAGCCCTTGGGTCTTTGAACCTCGGACTCCGATACCTGAGAACCACGCCATCACATTCAAGAGACGGGTCAAATTGGCACAAAGCATGGTTCACGTTCTTGAAACCGGCTTGGAATACATGGAAATCGACAACCCCACGGGCAAACCTGCCGTCCGTGGCTACAACATCATCAACGGCCAACTCACCTCGGCCAGCGACGCCGCAACGTTCACCTCAACCAACCCTGCTCATTTGGCCGACTGTCTCGGTGAATTTCCACTCTCCACCCGAGACGACGTTCGTGAAGCCCTCCACGCTGCACGCGCTGCGTTCCCCGCATGGGCCGCCACGCCGGCGCCCACCCGTGGTCAGATCATCGGCAACATGGGTCGACTCTTGATGGAGCACAAGGATGCGCTGGTGGCGCTTGAAACCCGTGAGATTGGCAAGACGCTCAAGGAATCGGGTGGCGAAATCCAGGAAGCCATCGACACCTGTCTTTTCTTCCAGTCCGAAGGTCGGCGCCTGTACGGCCAGACCGTCAATTCTGAACTCCCTGACAAAGAGCTGTTCACCTACCGCCGTCCACTCGGTGTCTGCGGCATCATCAACGCCTGCAACTTCCCATCCGCCGTGCCTTTCTGGAAGATGATCCCCGCCATCATGTGCGGCAACACCTGCGTGTGGAAGTCGCCTCAAGACGCTCCTTTGCTCTCGTTCGCCCTGGCTCGTATCATGCACGAAGCCGGCTTGCCCGATGGCGTCATCAACCTCGTTCACGGCAAAGGCAGCGGTGCCGGCCAGTACCTCGTTGATGCCGTCGATGAAGGGCTCGTCAACAAAATCTCCTTCACCGGTTCCACCGGCGTGGGCAAGATGATCGGCGAGGTCTGTGGCCGCAACCTTGTCTCTTGCTCGCTCGAATTGGGAGGCAAGAACCCACTCGTCGTGATGCCATCGGCCGACCTGAACAACGCCGTAGAAGGAGCCTACTGGGGTGCGTTCGGTACCGCCGGCCAGCGCTGCACGAGTCTGGGCAACCTCATTGTCCACGAGTCCATCTACGACGAATTCATGGAGAAATTCATGGACAAAGTCAAGTCGACCCGCATCGGCAACTCACTGGTGCACAAGGACGTCCTTTACGGCCCCATGCTGTCCGAAAAGTACGGCAAGGATTTCCTCGATGGCATCGAAATGGCCAAGGCCAGCGGCGCGACCCAGATTTGGGGCAAGGGAACCATCACAGCCGACAACGCCCCGGAGAACTTCCTCGGCGATGCCAGCGAAGGCGTGTTCATGTGGCCCCACGTCTTTGTCGATGTAACCGAGGACATGGAATGCTTCCACGAGGAGATTTTCGGACCCGTCGTCACCGTGGTCAAGGCGAAGGATTTCGACCACGCCCTCCACCTCGCCAACGCCAGCCCTTACGGCCTGTCGTCCGCAATCTACACCAACGACCGCCTCGAAGCCTACCGCTACAAGACCGGCATCAAGGCCGGCATGACGGGCATCAACAACTCCACCACGGGCGCCGAAGCCCACCTGCCGTTCGGTGGCGTCAAGGGTTCCGGAAACGGCACCCGTGAATCGGGCATTTGGGTCATCGAGGCCTACTCCTACTGGCACGCCGTGAACGACGAACTCTCGGGCAAACTCCAACTCGCTCAAATGGACGTTGATGAAATCGAAATGGTTGAGGCGGAAGTCAATTGGTCGGAATTGGCCTGAGAATCTTTCAAAAACGGCCTGCGGCTCAATGGTGAACCTCAAAGACCCTGCCCTGCTCGGATAGAATGTTCCCGTAGGGAACAGGGGGATTTTGAATGGGTGAAGGGATTAAACTCCCGGTCCTGAACGGGCTCGGGCGTACCAACCGTATCGACAATTGGTGGAGCCAACCGATGGCCATGGGCATCGGACTCACCGCTGCACTGGTCTACACCTTCTGGCGTCTTTTCCTCTACGACGCCGACATCTCCTACGCCCTTCACGGCAGCACCGTCATGTCGCCCATCTTCTCGCCCAACGTGCTTGAGTGGAGCCTGTTCGGGCTCAACGAATGGAACCACCCCGAATGGGTCAACGCCGCCATCCTCGTGCTGTGGATTCCGTTCGGTTTCAGAGGCACCTGCTACTACATGCGCCGCGTCTACTACCGCACGTTCTTCGCCAGTCCCGTGGCGTGCTGGGTCGACGAACCCGACATCAACAAGGCCATCGGCTACCAGGGCGAGAAGCGACTGTTCATCTTCAACAACCTTCACCGCTACTTCCTCTATGCGGCGATGATCATTCTGGTCATCAAGTGGTGGGACGTCACCCACACCATGCACTTCCACTCCGCCACCCACGACGGCTATGGCGTGTCGATTGGCACGTTTGTCATGGCCATTGAGGCCTTCCTGCTCACGATGTACGTCACTTCCTGCCACGCCCTGCGCCACTTGGCCGGCGGCATGCTCGACCGATGGACCACCGGCATCAGCCGGGTTCGTGGCGTTCTCTTCGAAAAAATCAGCGTGCTGAACCGTTCCCACGGGTTCTGGTTCTGGACATCCCTGACCTTCGTGTTCCTCGGAGACCTTTGGGTCTTGGCGGTGGCAGAAGGACGTTTGAGCGACATGGTGCTCTTTGTTGTGTGAGGTGAGATGATGAGCGAGAAGATTACCGAACACGAATACGACGTCATTGTCATCGGTGCTGGCGGTGCCGGTCTCCGTGCCGCCATTGAGGCAGCCCGTAGCGGCGCCAAGACCGCCATCATCACCAAGTCTCTGCTGGGCAAGGCTCACACCGTCATGGCCGAGGGTGGGTGCGCCGCTGCCTTGCAGAACGCTGACCCCCGAGACGGTTGGAAAGTGCACTTCCACGACACGATGAAGGGCAGCAAGTGGCTCGCCAACTGGCGAATGGCCGAATTCCACGCCAA
>CEUV01026168.1_pt1 | contig 22113 bp, 4 predicted proteins | sample 356401 | NCBI WGS metagenome assembly CEUV01 (sample SAMEA2622710, study PRJEB7988) | marine metagenome | isolation source: saline water (ENVO:00002010), including
TCTAGAAAAAGAGATTTTGATGTAATACTACAATTAGGATATACATCTTCAAGTATCTGGAATTGGTTATTACCAAAAAAACCTAAAATTGTAACAAATATGGATGGTTTAGAATGGAAAAGAAGTAAATATTCTAAACCAGTTCAGAAGTTTTTATTGTTTGCCGAAAGATTAGCGGTAAAATCTAGTGATTATCTTATTTCAGATTCAACTGGAATTCAATCGTATTTACAAGATAAATATTCTGTAGATTCTAAGTATATCCCTTATGGAGCAAATTTAATTTCTAGCACTGACGATTCTATTTTAGCTCATCTTAATTTAGAGAAACGATCTTATAGTATGATCATTGCAAGAATGGAACCAGAGAATAGTATAGAAACAATCTTAGAGGGTTTTTTAAATTCTGATACTGATAGAAAATTTTTAGTAATTGGTAATACAGAAAATAGATACGGAGAGATGATTAAAAATAAGTTTAATGATGATAGAATAGTTTATTTAGGGTATATTTCTGAACTTGAAAAGTTAAATGTTCTTAGAAAAAATTCTTATTTATATTTTCATGGACATACAGTTGGTGGAACAAATCCATCTTTGTTAGAAGCAATGAGTTCTTCCTCTTTAATTTGTGCACATAATAATGAGTTCAATAAAGCCATACTAGAAAATGATGCTTTTTACTTTAATTGTAATAAATGTATAACATCATTACTTAATAGAGAAAATTTGACAGAGAGAGATTTATTTACATCTAATAATATAGAAAAAATAAAAAATCAATATTCTTGGGGAAAAGTTTTAAAAGAGTATGAAGATTTCCTAAAATCTATGATTTAAAAATCAATTTTATCCCCATCTTTATATGCGACTATAAATGCTTCAGTATAACCTTTTTTAATCATCTCCTTTTGGTATGCAATAGCATCATCTAAACTGTAATACATTCCAGCTAGGTATGCGCTCATTCTTTCATTTATAGGAACTGTAATAAGATATTCTTCATCAAACATATCAGCTGGAGCTTCATACTCTCCATAAGTTCCAAGATTTACTCTAAATACATATTCATTCGCAACTCCCATTTTTATTTGTTCCTCTCTGTCAAATGAACGAATTAACTCATCTCTTCTTTTGTTATATAATTTCTGATATTTTTCAGCCTTATTTATGTCTCCAAGTTCCTGGTACAAGTATACTAGGTTTTGGTAAGGGTTTAAATAAAGTTTATCGTGTTTTATAGTTAATTTAAATAATTTAATCGCATCTTTTATAAATGAAGATTGTTTTGCTTTAGATTTCCATTTATCAGTAGATTTATCTCCTCTAACTGTTCTTACCCCATAAGTGTAGTTTGCAACTGCCATATTATAGGTCCAATCTCTAGTTTCGTAAAGTTTGTTAGAAATATTTCTAAGATTTCTTTTTACTTGTCCTAATTTATTTTTCTCCTCAGTACATAAGTAGGCAATAGTTAATTGTGCTCTAGAAAAATTTAATCCATGATTTTTTATCTTTCCTCTTTTTAATTTTTTCTCAGCAATTTTTAACTCTTCAATAGCTCTTTCATAGTTACCGTTACTTAACTCTTTTACACCATTATTATATGAACCTATTCCTTCTTGAACTAATGTCATGGATCTTTCTTTAATCTGAGATACTTTGTTAAATTGTAAATTATCATCATTTTTTACAATTTTCAAGATTGTTACATCTGGTTGAACTCCTTCAATTGTGAAGACATCTTTTGTTTTTTTAGAATTAGGTTCTTTTTTAGAATTTTTTTGTTCCTTTTTTATCAATTTAGCTTCAGCAGTTTCCATTCGATCTCTTACCTTATCTGCATTATTTTTATTATTTGTATTTCTATAAATTGCTTCTAAAGTAATATAAGCTTGAAAATAATTGATGTCTAATCTAATTGCTTTACTCAAATTAGAAGTTGCAGAAGTGTGATCTCCAATAAGGTTATAAGCAATCGATAGATTATAGAGCCATTCTTTTTCTTTTTCAATTTTGTTTGTAACCAAACTTAGATATCTACTAGCTACAGCAAAATCTTTTTCTTTTCCAGAATTTGCGTAACATAAAGCCTGATTTATGTTAATATAATTATAATCATTTGGAGTGATTTTTGCTCTTTTATAGCTTTTTCTAGCAAGCATAAATTGTTCAATAGCTCCAGAATAATTTTTAGAACGCATTAATTCTACTCCCTTAGAATAGAGTAAATTCGCTTCCTCTAATTTCTTTATTGAATTCTTAGACATATCTTTGTTTGGAACTAGTTTTTCTACTCCAGAGATTACTTCCCAGTCAAAAGCTTTTAAGTTATCTGACCTGTTTAAACTATCTAAAGTTGAATTTGCGTAAATTAAACTTGTCATTAAGAAAAATGAAGTTGCTAGTAGTAAATTTAATTTAATTATTTTCTTGAACATAATTTTTTTATTTCAATTTTAATATTGCCAAATTAAGTATTTATTTTAAACTTATTGCACAATGATTCTTCGGTTAATAATAGTGTTATTGTTAATAAGTTGAACAATATACATTCCCTTAGAAATTTTTCCAAGGTTAATTTTTTCAAAATTATCTAGTAAATCATTACTTGATATAGTATAAATAATCTCTCCAAAGATATTGATTATCTTAATATCCGAATCAATATTTGTATTTGTTTCAAGAGTAATCCAATCTGATGTTGGATTTGGATAAATAGTAAAGATATTATTTTCGGAATTTACAGATTCGATAACAAAGTTTATAGAATTTGAAACTCCAACACACCCATCTTGATTTGTTACTTCAACGGAGTATATTCCTCCATTATTTGGAGTGAAACTTTGGGAGGTAGCTCCTATGATATTTGACCCATTACCATCTAACCATTGATAGGATAGGAACCCTTGAGTAGCTTCAAGACTGATGCCATTTGCTGAAATTATTACTATTACAGGATTAGGTTCAGTTATTAAAACAGAGTTTGTTGCTAAACAGTTATTATCATCTTCTACAATAACATTTACTAATCCAGCACATAAATTATTTGGATCTAGTCCTCCCCAATCTTCTGAGTAGGTGCCCGTTCCACCAGAAATTGTTGTACTAGCTGTTCCATCACATTCTCCAAAGCAACTAGCTGAACTTGCATTTAATGAGACAATTAATTCATTTGGTTCTGCAATAGATGCTGAGATAGAGTTTGTACATCCATTTGCATCCCTAACAATATACGTTGAAGTTCCTGAAGATAATCCATTAAATATATTTGAAGTTTGAAAGTTTTGTCCATTATTTTCAGAATATTCAAATGGAGGAAGTCCACCAGATAAAACATCTATTTGTACAGATCCATCTGAAAGTCCATAACAACTAATATCAGTTTCTGTTGATGAAATACTTATTGAATCATTCTGTACAATTAATACAGAATCAGTAGAAGAACAACCATTCGCATCAATTACATTCACATAGTGTGTTCCTGCATTTAAATATGTGGTAATAGAACTAGATCCAATATCCCAACTAGTTACATATGGATTTTGACCTCCAAAGGAAAAGGCAGACGCTTGAGCTAGTCCCCCATAACATAGAGCAGTATCTGCATTAGTAATTATTTGTAATTGTGAAGGTTGAGATACTGTAAAAGTTGTTGAAACAGAACTTGTAGAATCAGAAAGAATAAGTTCGTAGTTACCAGCACATAGACTATCTAAATCTTCATCTGTTGAGCTGAATCCGTTAGGTCCAATCCATAGATAGGTATACACGGAGTCTCCTCCATCTGCTGTAATCAGAATTTGTCCATTACATTCCTCAAAACATGATAGGTTAATTATGGTGTCTAGGTTTATAGAAAGCGATGATAGTTGGTCGACGTAAATTGAATATGAAGAAGAACAATTTGTAGAATCTGTAACAGTTATAGTATACGTTCCTGATTGTAATCCAGTAATATCTTCATTTGTTGAATTAAATCCATTCGGACCTGTCCAATAGTAAGAATAGTTTAATATCCCTCCACTTGGAGTTATATAAATTTCTCCATCATTTCCATTATATATACTTACGTCAAAAATTGAATCAATATTAATGATGATATCATTAGGTTGAGTTAAAAAGATACTATCAGATATTATACATCCATTATCATCAGTTACTGTAACATTGTACATGCCACTACATAAGTTAGTATTACTGTCTAATGATGATCCGTCACTCCAAGAGAAGGTGTATGATGAAACTCCTCCATTAATCTGAGTTAAGATTCTACCATCACAAGAATTATAACAACTTAAATTTGTTGGAATTAAATTTAAAGACAGCGCAGATGGCTCATTAATTGTAATAGATTGTGAATAAGAACATCCATTTGCATCTACTAAAGAATCAATATATGTTCCTGCAGACAAGTTACTTTGTATAGTGTCTGTTGTTGTAGATCCATCAAACCAATTTTGATATGGAGATGTTCCTCCAGTCCATTGAAGGTCTATACTTGCATCGTTTGCTCCATTACAAGAGACATTATATCCATTATAATTTGTAATAGTGTATGATGAACTAATAGCGTTTGGTTGGTTGATAGTTATTGTATCAAAATGCATACATCCGTTATTATCGGTAACAGAATATGGGTAAATTCCGGCTGGCACTCCAATAGGCGTAATAAAAGTATTTAATCCGTTAGGTAGTGGATAGTTGTATCCTGTCCAACTTAATAAGTAATCTGTAACTCCCCCGTTAAATGTTACGGAAGCAGTTCCTGTACTGTCTCCATTACATAGAACATCTGAAGTAACAAAATAAGAAGAGATTTCAGTTGGTTGATTTAATGTAATATTATCAAATAATGAGCATCCTACAGAATCTGTCATAGTGACTGAATAAGAGCCCGCACTCAGATTTGAAAGATTTTGTGTAGTATCTCCATTACTCCATACAAAGCTTAAGCTTCCCAAACCTCCAACAGCTGTTGTAGTAATATTTCCATTAGATCCTCCATTACATGAAACCTCATACCCATTATAAGTAGTAGAACTCAAAGATAATGATAAACCATTTGAAGGTTGACCAACAGTTGTGTTGTTAGTTGTTGTACATCCGTTATTGTCTGTAATAGTAACAGAATAATTACCAGCAGATAAATTAGTTAAATCTTCTGTTGTATCTGAATTATTCCACAAATAAACATAAGGAGAAGTACCTCCAGATACATTTAAATCAATAGAACCATTTGAAACTAAACAAGATGTTAAATCTGTTGCATTAATTGTTGAAGATAATATTATAGGTTCAGTAATAGTCACAACATTATTGTAGTTACAACCATTTGTATCTGTGATAGTATAGTTGTAGGTTCCAGCCGATAATGAGTTAGGATTATTAGTTCCCCAGTCCTCTGAGTATCCAGGTGTTCCTCCAGAAATTATCAATGTAACGCTTCCATCTGAAAGTCCATTACAACTTACATTTGTAGTAGTTTGAGATACAGATATTGAATCTGGTTCTGTAATAGTAATAGTATCTGTAAAAGTACATCCATTATCATCTATAATACCAAATGGATAGACACCCGCAGGTACACCAATCGGAGTGCTGAATACGTTAATTCCTCCTAATAATGGATAATTTAATGTGTCCCAAGAAAGAACATAATTAGTAGTACCTCCAGTAATATTAACCAATGCAGATCCATCTATAAATCCATTACAACTAACATTTGTTTTAGAATAAGTAGCGTTTAATATTTGAGGCTCAGTAATTGTTACAGAATCATTATAGTTACAACCATTTGTGTCTGTAATAGTATAGTTGTAAGTTCCAGCAGATAAAGAGTTAGGATTATTAGTTCCCCAATCTTGAGAGTATCCAGGTGTCCCTCCAGAAATTGTTATTGAAGCACTACCATCTGATAATCCATTACAACTTACATTTGTTATGAAATTTACAGTAGAAATTATATTTGGCTCATTTATAAGAACAGAATTTGTATAAACACATGAATTATTATCTGTAATAGAATAGTTGTATGTTCCAGCCGATAATGCGTTAGGATTATTAGTTCCCCAGTCCTCTGAGTATCCAGGTGTTCCACCAGAGATTGTTAGTGAAGCACTACCATCTGAAAATCCGTTACAAGTAGCGTCGGTGGTTGTAGAAAAAACAGTGATAAAAGATGGCTCTGTAATAACAAATGTGTCTAATAATATACAAGAGTTTGCGTCTGTTACTTGAAGATAATATGTTCCTGCTAGAGCATTTGATAAATCTTCAGTTGTAATTCCGTTACTCCACAAGAAAGAGTAAGAACTTACACCTCCACTAATTGTAATATCAATAGATCCTGTAGTGTCTCCATTGCAAAGAACATTTGTTGTTATAGAATTTATACTAAGTTCATTAGGTTCTGTAATAGTTATAGAATCATTATAGTTACAACCATTTGTGTCTGTAATAGAATAGTTGTAAGTTCCAGCCGATAATGCGTTAGGATTATTAGTCCCCCAATCTGCTGTGTATCCAGGTGTTCCTCCAGAGATTGTGAGTATAGCGCTTCCATCTAAAAGACCATTACAACTTACATTTGTTATATTTTCTGAACTAGATATTAATGAAGGTTCAACAATTGTTACAGTATCTATTGATGTACAGTTATTCGTATCGGTTACTTCGCAATAGTATGTTCCTGCTATAAGATTAGAAATAGAAGATGTTGTATCTCCTGTGTTCCAAAGATAGGTAGCGGGAATTGTACCATTAATTACTAAAGAATAATCTTCAGTTGTTCCAAACCATGGTTGTATATATGTTCCATTTTGACCATAAGTCCCTACTAAGCAAGGATTTACAGGGCTACTAGGAAATGATGGATTAGTACTTTGAATCTGAGATACAATTCTCATTCTTGTAGGACCGTATGCAATATTTGGAACAGTTATATTGATATTATGAGTGGTAGGTATGTCACTATAGAAAACACCGATTTTCTCATTAATGTCATCGAAATCACCATCGATGTTCCAGTCAATAAATACGCCCGTACTATCAGGATAGAAAAAATTTCCAGAATTACATGTCCCCAAGTCAATACTTAGAGTATATGTAGTTCCTGGACTTAGGGTCGTGTATTGTGATGAATAATCTTCGTATGTATCGCAGCTACCAGATGTATTATTATTAATAGCGTCTCCATCTCCATTTAAATTCACCACGTCAATTGTATTGTATAAATTCGATCCTGGGCTAGATGAACAATAAGCAAGTGTAGATATGTTTCCTCCAGAAGTATTACTTCCACTAGAAATTATTGCTTCTGCATTACCATCATTCAATCCAAAACAACTAATATTTGTGGATGTTAATAATGTAGATGGAGTAAATGAACTATCATATACTATAACATTTTCTGTAAATATATTACATGAATTTGCGTCAGTTGCAGTTATAGAAAAACTACCAGCACATAAATTGCTTTGAGAATTAACTGTGTCTCCATTGGTCCAAGTGTAAGTATAAGGTGTTGTTCCTCCAGATAGTATTATTCCAAATGTACCATTACAAATTGAAGTGTCACATGAAGTATTGTTTGAGTTAAAACTAGTGGATGTTAATAAATCTGGCTCTGTTATTGTAAATGACAAACCGGATATATTATTGTTGCAAACCAAATCAATTATTGTTAAATCATAAGTGCCAGCAGAAAGATTGTTTATGTTTGCATTTTGTCCTATAGATGGATTCCATGTATATTTATATACAGAAGACCCTCCACTTGCAATCGCTGATAAAGTACCATCCGATAGTCCATTACATGTAATATTTGTACCTGTTAGGGTTCCAGATAATGGAGAGGGATCTGTAATAGTAACAGAATCTACAGCTATACAGCCAGTATTATTATCTGTAACTGTTAAAGTATAGGTCCCTGCGCTCAGACCACTGATATTGGCTTGTGAGCTTCCATTAGACCAATTAAAAGAAAAGTTTCCACTTCCATTAGAAATGTTGTTTATATTTATTGTTCCATCAGTACCGCCAACACAATTTGGATTTGTCGAGCTAAAACCATCAATTGTTAAAGAAGAACAATCAATTAAAGTTAGTGAAACCGTGTTTGGTCCAGCTAATAAACCAAGTTTGTTGCCCAAATTATCTACTTTATATGTCTCCCAAGTAGCGCTGTAAGTACCAAATTGAGCAGGATTAACAAACTTAACTTGAATTACTACATCTTGAATTTGACCGAAAGTAACGTCAGTTCCAGATGAATCACCAGAAGTGAAGCTCCAAAACCCATATGCGTTTCCGTTAGCGTCAATATTGTAATTTATATTTTGATTAAATCCTAATGGGTTTTGCCATTTTAATACAATATCTCCTTGTTGGATAGGTCCATTAGAACAGTTAATTGTAAATTCTGGACGAATTCTAACATCACATCCAGTATTGGTTATTCTCAAAGTGTCATAAGACCATTGGTGGTAAGCTGTAATGGGATTAGGTGAGAATTGTGTTAGTTGTTGATTTATTGACTGGGTTCCAATAGATCCAATTATAGCTGTGTCTGATGTTGTACATCCCGAGTTATCGCTTATTTGAACAACATAGGTTCCTGAACTTACTCCGTTTAAATTTTGTGTAGTTGTTCCATTGTCCCAATTAAATATGTAAGGTGAAAATCCATTACTTACTGATAATGTAGCAGATCCATCCAAAGTATTATTACATGAAGCGTCTGTAACAGATACAGAAGATGTCAAATTACAATTATTTGATGTAATAAAAGTAGCGTTATTAGCCCATCCACTATTCCCTACACATTTTACTGTCCAATCATATGAAGTATTTGGACTTAGACCGCTCAACGAGTATATAGACGTTACATTATTTGTTTGAATCCAGTTAGATCCAGATCCAGTTACTCTATACTTAAAATTAACATTACCTGAACACACAGCGTCATCCCAGTCTAAGTCAGCTGAATTAGATGTGATATTGGAAGAAATAAGGTTTGTAGGATGTTGAGCAAAGCTTAAAATTCCACTAAATATAATTATTAAAGAAAGTAAAGATTTTTTCATATTATTCGACTTGTTTTTTATCTATAATTGGCAAATATAATAAAATACTTACTTCTTTACTAATATCGTGATCTCTAAGTAATTTGTTATTTGTAATTGAAATTATTATATTTGTCTTCTTAAATTAAAAATTAAGATTTATGAATAAAACATATACGATATTATTAATTGTCTTGTTTCTCTTTCTATCGAAAAATGTGTTGTCTCAATCAACTAAAATATTAGAGAAAAGAGCAAAAAACCAAATTGTATATGGGATAAAAGTTACTCCAGTTTCAAAAAAGGTGAAGGCGATTCCTGTATCTATAATCTCCCATTCATCTAATAATAAGTTGATTGAAAAAAAGAAGCCACTCAAAGAAAAGAAGCTGAAGAAATCAAAATATAACATTAATAAAAAAAGGGATGAGGAATAAGATTATTGCCTTTATTTCATTGTTTTTTATTTCTTTTCAAGCACTTTCTCAATGTGCTTCAAATGAAGTAGAGATATCTGTAGTTATTACTACAGATAATTATCCATCAGAAACTTCTTGGAGTCTAACAGATCAAAATGGAGGAGGTTGGTTTATTAATCCTGGAGGTTTAACACAATCGAATACTACATATACTTATACTTACTGTGTTCCAGATACTAACTGTTATGTATTCACAATAAGTGATACTTGGGGTGATGGAATTTGTTGTGGTTATGGTAATGGATCTTATTCTGTATTAGTAGATGGAATTACTGTAGCTACTGGAGGTTCATTTCAAAGTTCTGAAACCACCTACAATATAGGTGGTTGTCAGTTGCCTCCATCTAGTTGTGCTGCAAACGAACAAGAGTTCTTTATAAGTATAACTACAGATAATTATCCTTTGGAAACATCATGGCAATTAGTAGATCAAAATGGAGGAGGTTGGTTTATAAGTCCTGGAGATTTGACTCAATCTAATACTACATATACTTGGAGTATCTGTGTTCCAGATACAAATTGTTATACTTTTACAATATTAGACACCTATGGAGATGGAATTTGTTGTGGTTGGGGAAGTGGATCTTATTTTGTTAATTACGGAGGTTCGCAAATAGCTTCTGGAGGTTCATTTCTAAGCTCAGAAACTACTTCATCAATTGGTTCCTGTTCATCTTCTAATTGTGCTATTGGAGAGACTGAAATTATTATAACAATTAATACAGATGATTATCCAACAGAAACCTCTTGGTTTTTAATGGATCAATATGGGGGAGGATGGACAAATGTACCTTTAACAAGTTCTGATGCTAATTCTATTTTAACTTGGTCTTTATGTGTTCCAGATACAAACTGTTATACTTTTACAATATTAGATTCCTATGGAGATGGAATTTGTTGTGGCTGGGGAAATGGATCTTATAATGTTGATTATAATGGAGTAAATGTAGCAAATGGTAGTAGTTTTACTTTTGCACAGGAACATTGTGGAATAGGAAGTTGTAATCCTATGTGTCAGATTAGTATTCCCAGTAATGCAATTTCTGAAGGAGAGTCATGTGGTTCTGATGTAAATAACGGTTGTGATGATAATTTTAAACTTTCCAATTTTACTATAACTGGAATTGAGGATCCTTGGTCTTTTGGAGCGAGTATAACTTATGTAGGATGGCCGATTAATGGATATGTAAATATAGGTCCAGATTTTTCTCCTGATTTTTATATCTACATGCAAGAAAATAATGTATTCTATCACTACACAGATTATTACTTAGATACATGGTGTCCTAATTCATATGGTCAGACACCCGCTCAACCGTTAAGTTATTCTATGTTTGCTAACCCAAGTATTACAAATCCTTTAGAATTAAAGTCTAATTCAATTTTTACAACTCCTTCTACAACAGGTTTAACCTATACTTATGATTTCGGAGTGTATGATGATGATGACGGAACATTTAGTTTGTTAGGTGCGGATGACTTTATAGGGTCTTATGTAATACCAACTCCTTATGTTGCAGGTACTTATTCTATAACTACTAGTGGAGGTCCTGATGGTAATGCGTATGTAAATTATACTATTGATCCACCTGTGTCTAATTATACTCCATTGTCAAATAATACTGTCGTTCACGGAACATTTTTTGCGGAGAACAATTATAGAGATACAGATTGGTACGAAATTATTTTATCGGATAGTAGTGATTTAACTTTACATTCAATTTCAGAGGTGCCTTATTATATTTATTTGTTAGATGGAAATTCTGGATGTGGCACACAAAACATATTAGATTCAGATTTTATCACACAGTGTGATAGCTTTAGTTTACAACAGACTATTCCTCCAGGAACATATTGGTTGCTTGTAACTCCTTCTGCATATTCATGCTTACCTTGTTCTGATTCTGCGGATTATTTATTAGATATTAGTTGGAGTATAAATTGTTCTATGTCTGCTAATGCTAATATTGTTCCTGCAAATTGTGTTTCTTCTAATGGTAATATTAATTTAAATATTAATGGTGGTGTAGGTCCTTATAGTTTTGACTGGAGTGATGGTTCTTATTCTCAAGATTTGACTAATGTATCAGTAGGTACTTATTCTGTAATAGTTACAGATTCTAATTTGTGTAAGGACACTTTAACTAATCTTCAAGTTGTAGATTACGCTTCTCCTTTGAGTATTAGTTCTGTAGTAGTTCCAGAAAGTATGGCAAATGCTTTTGATGGTAGTATAGACATTACTATTAATGGTGGAGTATTTCCACTTTCATATAATTGGTCAGGTCCTAATTTATTTACATCAAATATTCAGGATGTTTTTGGATTAGAATCAGGATTTTATATTGTTGAGGTGATAGATGTAAATGGTTGTACAGCCATAGATACTATTGAAATTGAAGAGTTTAGTATAGATGTTGGAGTATCCTCAATAATATCTCCATCTAATTCATGTGTTTTGGATTCTGCTGAACAAGTAGTTGTCATGATTACTAATTTTAATGTTATTGATGCTTCCAATTTTGTAGTATCTTTTGATTGGAATGGTCAGGTCTATACTGATAGTGTGTTTACTAACGTTCCTCCTGGAGATAGTATTATATATACTTTTTCTAATACTGTTAATGTCAGTAGCGGTGGTGTGTACACCTTAAATGCATTCACATCCCATTCACTTGATTTAAATATTGGTAACGATACTGCCTCATCAGTATTTACAAACTATTTACACGATTTTTATAGTTCAGATTACGAAATGGGATTTGAACCTTTTCATGATTTTAGTGGATGGAAAATTGAAGATGCTAATAATGATTCTTATACATGGAATATTAATCAATACACAGGTTTTAATCAGTCTTATGGTGTGTTTTATAATTATAATTTTAACGGAACAACTTCAGCAGATGATTGGTTGATTTCTCAATGTTTTGAGTTAGAATCTAATAAAACATATACTTTAGGATTTAAATATAGAGTTGCTTCTGCAGCCTATCCTGAGCAAATGAATGTTTGTATTGGAACCAGTCAACAAGCTTCTTCTCTTACAAATGTTCTATTACAGATGAATAATATTATTAATATTTCTTACGATTCTACATTTGTTAGTTTTAGTGTTCCTTCTGATGGAATTTATTACATAGGTTGGCATGCAATTAGTCCTGCTAATATGTGGAGAATTGATTTGGATGATATTAATATTTCTATGATCTTACCAAACATTTATGGCTGTACAGATTCTGTTGCAATAAATTTTGATCCAAATGCAAATACAGACGATGGAAGTTGCCTTTATTGTGTTTATGGGTGTATGGATAGCACTGCATTTAATTATGATAGTAGTGCGACTTGTCCAGATTTAAGTTGTGTTTCTATTATGTACGGATGTACAGATCCTCTAGCTCTTAATTATTATTTAGGAGCGAATGTAGATGATGGAAGTTGTATCTATTCAATTTATGGATGTACAGATTCTAACGCAATAAATTATGATCCAACAGTATTGATAGATGATGGAAGCTGTATTTATCCTCTGTTAGGTTGTACTGATTCAACAGCTTATAATTTTGATTCACTTGCTAACACAGATGATGGTAGTTGTCAGCCTTATATTTATGGATGTACAGATTCATTAGCGTTAAATTACTATGCAGCTGCAAATTCGGATGATAGTTCTTGTTTGTATTACATTTACGGATGTACAGATCCAGTTTCATGTAACTACAATCCCCTAGCTAACATGGATGACGGGAGTTGTTTTGGGGTGGTAGGATGTATAGATTCTACTGCTTTAAACTATAATCCTTCTGCTTGTATTGATGATGGATCTTGTCAGTATCCAATAAACTGTGGAGAAGTGACAGGGATCTATGTAAGTAATATTATACATGATCGAGCAACCTTTAATTGGAACAATATGAATAATTCTAATTGTCAAGTAGATCAAATAAGAATTCGATATAGATCTTTAGGAAGTTCCTCATGGCAAACTAAAACTATGGGAGTTCCAGTTGGTAGTGGATGTAATACATCTAATATTAGTAAAACAGTTTTAAATCTTACTCCATCTACTCTTTACGAATATGAATTTAAGATATGGTACTGTAACTCAGGTGTTGTTAATTGGCATGCTTTAGATACATTCTCCACTAAAGATTCTTGTGTTAATATGATTAATGTGTCTGTAAATTCACTTTCATCTACTAAAGTTGAGGTTTGTTGGGATTCTGTATATAGCTATTCTTTTGTTCGTTTTAAGTATAGGATTGATTCTGTAGGTTCTACTTATTATAATATTGGTGGTTCTGGAGTGTTTTCTCCTTTGTTATGTAAGCAAAAGAACGGTTTAGTTCCAAATACTTCTTATCGATTAATTTACAGAACGTGGTGTAATTCTACGGGAGGAGCGTATCGCTCACCAGCTTGGGATGGGCCTGTGTTTTTCTCAACACCTTCCAACATTAGGGAATCAAATAATAATATCAATAAAATATTTGACTTGTTTCCTAATCCATCTAGAGGTAAATTTACAATATCAATTGATGATCAATTAAGTGAAAACAGTTCGCTAAATATATATAATTTGCTAGGAGAATTAGTTTTAGAAATAGATTTGCATCACGATCAGTTTGTATATAACGTTGATCTATCAAATTATTCAAAAGGAATTTATACAGTAGTATTTAAATCCGAATTGGATCAATATCATGAAAAGATTATTGTTCAATAAGAACTTTTTCTATTTAATGTAACTTTATATTTACCTTTTCGTTAAAATTCATGAAAGAAAGGGGTAGTTTCAGAGTTTTCAATATTTAAATGTTAATAAAGTCCATTTTTTTTCGATTTTTCGATTTTTAATGGAATATTTTTCTTAAATTTGAAGTCTGATTTTTTTGCAAATAAAGAGTTTATATGGTAAATTTTTACAATTATCAGGTATGGAAAACTGAATCGAATACGTGTCACACGTGTTCCTCAGCTCCGTATACAATATCGATAAATAGGCCCATACGTCCCAGCGTAAGGGTTTTTTTATATATAATTAACCTTATTTATTAACTAATAACTTGTATTATGAAAAACAAATTTAGTAAATTGATGTTTTCTGTAGTTACAGCATTAGCTTTTACGGTGTCCACCGCTTTTGCTACTACTGTAAACATCACTGTAAACACCGCTAATTGGGGGTCTGAAGTTTCTTGGGATCTTACTGATGGTTCTGGAGCAATTTTAGCCTCTGGAAGTGGTTACGGTAACTATGCTACATCTGTTACGACTATTACAGCGCCTGACGGTTGTTACAATATGAATATGTATGATTCATATGGTGATGGTTGGAATGGAGGAACTTACAGTATTACAGATTCTGCTTCAGGGCAGATCTATGCTACTGGAGGTCTAACAGGTGGCTCTTATGGTACAGATGTTGTTTGTTGGGGGCCTTTAGGATGTACTGATCCTAACGCTACTAACTACGACGCTAATGCAATTGTTGATGACGGAAGTTGTACATATGCTTCATCTACTTCTGTAACATTAACAATGGTTGACTCATGGGGTGATGGGTGGAATGGAAATACTTTTGTATTAACAAATTCTGCTGGTATCGCTGTAATGACTTCAACTTTAGCAACAGGTTCACTAGGATATGATTATGGTACACTTCCAGATGATTGTTATTCAATCACTTGTGGTGGTGGATCTTTTGCTAGTGAAGTATCTTGGACACTAACTGACGATGCTACTGGAAACATATTAGCTTCCGGAGGTTCTCCTTACACTGGAGCTTCTCCTGCTTTTTGTTTACCTGCAGTATTCGGATGTACTGACGTAAATGCGTCAAATTATGATCCATTAGCTACGGTTGATGATGGTTCTTGTACTTACCCTTGTATTGCTAGTGACACTACTGAGAGTTTTGAAGCTAGTTCATTAGGAGCTTGGGCAAATGCATCAACAAACACTGTAGATTGGACTATAAACACTGGAACAACAACTTCAGGTTCAACTGGTCCATCTGCTGCGTTTGATGGATTATATTATATCTACACAGAAACTTCTGGTGCTGGTAGTAACTCTACTGCTGACATAACTGTTGATTGTGTTGATTTAAGTACTTGGACTAATCCAGCATTTGTTTTTGCTTATCATATGTATGGAGCAACTATGGGTACTGTTAATGTAGATGTTTCTACAGATGGTGGTGCTACGTGGACAAATGAATGGACACTTTCAGGAAACCAGGGAGATGTTTGGAATCAAGCAGTTGTTTCTTTATCTGGTTATACAGGACAAGTTTCAGTAAGAGTTCAAGCTCTAACAGGAACTTCTTATACTTCTGATATGGCTGTAGATTTACTACAGTTTATGGAAGCACCAACAACTGGATGTACTGATCCATTTGCAGACAATTATAATGCTGCTGCGTCTATTGATGACGGATCATGTCTATACACTGGTTGTATGGATCCTAATGCAACTAACTACTGTGCAACATGTAATGTAAATGATAGTACATTATGTATATATCCAGTGTGTAATGCATTAGATTTCTCTGATAATTTTGAAGCTGCAAACCTAGCTGGGAACGGGTGGACTACATTGACTGGTACACAGTCTGATGTTGTATTAAGTACTTCAAATGTTATTTCTGATACTGTATCTTTAGTTCATACTGGAGGTGATGTTTCTTGGGGTGCTACTCCATTAACTGAAGCTGATGCCTTTGGACTAAACTACGCTAATTACGTATCAAGTTCTCAAGTATGTATTGATATGAGTAATTCTTCTTCAATCGTTAATATGACGTTTGATGCTGACTTACAATCATACTATGGTTCAGCTTATACTTGGTTTAGAGTATTTGCTAATGGAACTCAGTTAACTGAAGTTGTCTCTGGAGCTGGTGTATTTAACAATACAACTGTAAATCCTGGTGTTAACACATATACTTATGATTTATCTGCATTTGCAGGTCAGTCTCAGGTATATATTAAGTTTGAGGCTTCATGTAAGTATGGACCTGGTTTCTCTACTGGAGGATTTGGAAATTACGTAGTTCTTGATGATATTAATGTATTTAATGTAACTCCATGTACTTATTATGGTATTGCTGAGGATTATGCATTTGACGCTTCTTGTAATGGAGGTGCTGATGGAATGGCTTCTGCAACTGTAGTAAATTCAAATGGATCTGATGTATACTCATGGACTGATGCTGCTGGAACTGTTGTTGGAACTTCAAGTTCAGTTTCTGGATTAACTGCAGGTACTTACACTTGTACAGTATCTGATTCTGTAAATGGATGTTCTGCTTCAGTTAATGTTACAATTGGTGAACCTACTGCAATTACAGCTACTGCTGTTGTTGTAGATGCAACTTCTCCAATAAATACTGATGGTGCCGTTTCTTTATCTGTAAACGGTGGATCACCATGCTTCAATGGAGCTGCTGATACACTAGATTCATGGGATGGAACTACGGAATATATTTATTCCGCTGCTGCTACTGGAACAACGAATTACTTTGATATTTCTGCATCTTCAAGTGCTGTAGGTATCACTGGAATTACTCAAAAAGGAGTATATGTTGGAGCTGGTAATATAGAAGTTTGGACAAGAAGTGGTTCTGCTTCTGGAAATACTACAAGTTCAAATGGATGGACATTGAATACAACTATACCAAATCCTGCTACTATTAGTGGTGATCCAATTTATATTCCTTTAATGTCAGCAATCGCTGTACTACCTGGAGATGTTGTTGGTATAGCTATTCATACTCCTGTAACACATTACTTTACTTTAGGTGCTTCAGCACCATTTGTAAATACACATGCTACTGATGGTAATTTATCAGTAAGTACTGGTGAAATATGTGCTAATGGACCTGCATTTGGTGGAGCTGCGTATTTAGGTGGTACTACATCATATGATCCTTCTGTATTATTACATACTAGTGGAGGTTCTTATACTTACGCTTGGTCAAATGGAGCTACAACTCAGGATGTATCAAATTTAGGTATGGGTCCAATTGCTGTAACTATAACTGATTGTAATGGATGTACTTCAACGTGGAGTGGATTCGTTGCTGCAAATGTAGTTAACGGTTGTACTGATCCTAACGCATCTAACTTTGATCCATTAGCTAACACTGATGATGGTTCTTGTACATACCCTGGTTGTACTGACTCTTTAGCTACAAACTTTGATCCAACTGCAAACTTGGATGATAGCTCTTGTACTTATAGCTGTGCATACTATGGTTTTGATGATGAAATAAATATTGAAGTATTTACTGATTTATACGGTGCAGAAGCTGGATGGGAATTAATAAACGTGGCTACTGGTGATACAATGGCTGGAGTTCCTGTTGGTGGATACGCTGCTTCATCTACAACTTACAACTACCAAATTTGTGCTAACACTGGATGTTACATCATTAACTGGTATGATTCTTGGGGAGATGGTTGGACTGACTTCAACGGAACTCAAGGATATATATTAGCAACTGATGCAAATGGAGATACTCTAGGATATGCTGCACCAAACGCTGCATCTTCTGGATCATACGGAATCTCAATTGGAGGAGCTGTATGTATTTCAGGATGTACTGATTCAACTGCTATCAATTACGATGCTTCAGCAACAATTGATGATGGATCATGTGCATACTGTACTGATAATTTCTTAACATTGAACATGTATGATTCATTCGGTGATGGATGGAATGGTAATACTCTTACTATGACTAATTCAGCGGGTGCGATGTTAGTTTCACAAACTTTACTTGGTGGTTCAGCTGGAACTGCATCACTTTGTTTAGCAGATGACTGTTATACAGTTGATGTTGGTGGAGGTTCATGGCAAGCTGAAGTTTCATGGGAAGTAGTTGATATCAATGGTACAATTGTACTATCTGGTGGAGCTCCTTACACTGGAACATTATGTTTCCCACAAATCTTTGGTTGTACTGATCCTATTGCAAACAATTACGATTCATTAGCAAACACTGATGATGGTTCTTGTATGTATAACATGGGTTGTACTGATCCAACAGCACAGAACTATGATTCTACAGCTACATTTGATGATGGTTCTTGTTTATATCCTTGTTTTGACGCTTTAACATACTCTACATCTTTTGAGGATGGAATAGCTCAAATTGGATTAAACCCATCTGATTGGACTAACAATACGGATGATAACTCTGGTGGAAGTTCAATTTATGGAGACTGGATTTGGGATGCTTCAGGTACTGGTTCTGTTAATACTGGACCAAACTATTCAACAAACTATCTAGGAACTGGTTACGCATACGATGGTGCATACTATATGTATGTTGAAACTTCTGGTAACTATGGAAACGATGTATCTATGACATCTCATTGTGTGGATATTTCAGCACTTACTAATCCATTCTTTAGTGCTTGGGTTAATATGTATGGAGCTTCTATGGGATCACTAGACATATTAGTTTCTAACGACAATGGAGCTACTTGGAACTTAGAAACAACTGTTTCTGGAGATCAAGGTCCTGAGTGGTTTAACTTACTAGTAGATCTTTCGGCTTACGCTGGACAATCTGTAAATGTTAAGATAACTTCAAATACTGGTACTTCTTACACTTCAGATATGTGTATTGATTTAGCTAGTTTCGTTGATGCTATTACAGGATGTACTGATACAGCTGCGGTTAACTATAACCCTGCTGCTTCTTTAGATGATGGTTCTTGTTTATATGATGGTTGTACTCATCCATTTGCAACAAACTATGATCCAAACGCTTCAATTGATGATGGTTCTTGTACATTTAGTTCAACAACTATTTGTGATGTTCCTTCATTTACTGAAGACTGGTCAAGTGCAACATGGGATACAACTTCTGGATATTCATTTGGTTCTAATGGTTGGATAGTATCTGATACTACTCAAGCATCAGCAACTTCTACATATCCAGGATCTTATACTACTATCTCTACTAGTATGAATGGAACTAATTCTATTCAAATGACTGGAGGAGATGGATTTGCAGGATGGACAGCTTATACAACTGAAGCTGCTGCCTTTGCAAATACTTCACACGTACAGTCTGCTGCTAAGTGTATGGACTTATCTGGAGTTTCTGGATCTGTTGCACTTACTTTAGACTATATGACACAATCTGGATTCACAAATACTGCGCCGGGATTATCAGGTACTGCTTATTCAACAATGAGAGTATTAGTAAACGGAACAGTTCTTTCTGATGTTAATGGTGTGTCATGGCACGGTGAGGAGTCTTTAACAACTCTTACTTATGATTTATCTGCTTATGGAGGTCAATCAAATGTTTACGTAGAAATACAAACTGCTTGTAAATATAATTCAAATTATAGTAGTGGTGCGTATGGAGACTTTGTATGGGTTGATAATATCAATATTACGTCTGTTACTTATGGATGTACAGATCCTGCATATGCAAACTATAATCCAGCAGCTACTGCTGATGATGGTTCATGTGCTGGTTGTACTGCAAATGACTTAATGCTTGTAATGTATGATTCATTCGGTGATGGATGGAATGGTAATGTATTCACAATTGGAACCGAGACTGCTACTTTAGGTGCTGGTTCACAGGATACTGCATATTTCTGTATTTCTGATGGATGTTACTCTGTTTCTTGTAATGGAGGTTCATGGCAATCTGAAGTTTCTTGGGAATTATATGATAATGCAACAGGAACTTTATTAGCTAGTGGTGGTGCACCATTTGGTCCTACTGATGTTCAAATTGGAACAACTGTAGCGTGTCCTATCTATGGATGTACTGATCCTTTAGCTGTAAACTATGATGCTAACGCTAACACAGATGATGGTTCATGTTTATACTCATGTACTGATAATTCTGTTTATGTTACTGTAGTTACAGATTACTACGGGTCTGAAATGACTTGGGATGTAACTGATGCTTCAGGAGCTGTTGTTGCTTCAGGAGGTCCTTATGCATTAGGATACAACACTTTATCAGATTCTTTATGTTTAACTGATGGATGTTATGTATTAAATGTTTATGACTCATATGGAGACGGATGGTCTACTGGACAATTAGGTTCTGTAACTTTAGCAGATGCTTTAGGAACTGCTTATACAGTTGGTACATTACCTACAGGTTCAACAGCTTCATTTGACTTTACAGTTGGAACTACTTTAGGATGTACTGATACAGCTGCATCTAACTATGATGATTGTGCAAACACTGATGATGGATCATGTATCTATCCATGTGCGGACAATGAAGTAGCTCTAAATATGTATGATTCATATGGAGACGGATGGAATGGAAGTACTTACTCAATTACTGATGCTAATGGTGCTGTTGTTGCAACAGGTGGTTTACTTTCTGGATCTTATGATTCAGATACTTTATGTTTACCAACTGGATGTTATGACATTACTGTAGGTGGTGGTTCTTGGACTTCTGAAGTTTCATTTGACTTTGGTTCATTAGTTGGAGCAGGTGTTGGAACATACACTAATATTTCTATTGGTGGAGCAACTTGTGCTGTTTCTGGTTGTACTGATTCAACAGCTACTAACTATGACCCTACAGCTACTATTGATGACGGTTCATGTGTGTACCCTTGTTTAGAAAATGATGTTACAATTACAATTAACACTTCTAGCTATGGTTCTGAAATTTCTTGGGACTTAACTAATTCAAGTGGATCTGTTGTAGCTTCAGGTTCTGGATACGGTTCATTCAGTACTTATTCTGTATCAGCTTGTTTACCTGATGACTGTTATACATTCAACATGTATGACTCATGGGGTGATGGATGGAACGGAGGTACATATACTATTTCTGATGCTTCTGGAACAATTGGTTCAGGTGGATTACCATCTGGAGCGGCTGGTTCAGATGATTGGGGAATAGGTGCTTCTTGTGCTATAACAGGTTGTACAGATTCAACAGCTACTAACTATGATCCTGCTGCTACAGTAGATGATGGTTCATGTACGTATCCTTGTACTGATAATGTTGTTGTATTTACTGGATATGACTCATGGGGTGATGGATGGAACGGAGGTACTTATACTATTACTGATGCAAACGGTTTAGTTGTTGCTTCAGGAGGTATGACTTCTGGTTCTTCATTCTCTGATACTTTATGTTTAGCTGACGGTTGTTATGATGTAACTGTTGGTGGTGGTTCGTATGATTCTGAAATCTCTTTTGATTTTGGTTCATTATCAGGAGCTACTGCTGGTTCTTATACTACTGTTCAAATTGGAGCTGGTTGTGCAATTTACGGATGTACTGACTCAACTGCATTAAACTATGACCCATTAGCAAATACTGATGATGGTTCTTGTGTATTGCCAGTTTACGGATGTACTGACTCAACTGCATTCAACTACGATCCTAATGCTAACGTAGATGATGGAACTTGTGAGCCATTCTTATATGGTTGTACAGACCCAACTGCTGCTAACTACTACCCTGCGGCTAATACAGATGATGGTTCATGTATTTACCCAGGTTGTACAGATCCAACAGCTACTAACTATGACGCAAATGCAAACCTAGA
>CEUV01019118.1_pt1 | contig 21990 bp, 29 predicted proteins | sample 356401 | NCBI WGS metagenome assembly CEUV01 (sample SAMEA2622710, study PRJEB7988) | marine metagenome | isolation source: saline water (ENVO:00002010), including
GAAGCTTGACGATTAAGTCTTTTATCTGCGGCAGTTTCTCTTCTTGCTTTTGCTGTCATTCTTTGTACAGCACTTTCAACTAGAGACTCAACCAAAGGTGAGGAAACTTCTGGTTCTTCCTTCTTGACTTTTTCAGGAAGACCATCATGTTTGGTTCCTGCAAAATCCTTGAGATCCTTTTCCTTCATCTCTCTAGCCATTTTCGCAACTTGTGGAGTTACGGAAGACATTGGAGTGTCACCTCTCTTAACGGAGAGTGCAAGACCCATCAGTCTTTGTTGTGCCTTAGATTCGGCTTCTTCAACTACTGGAGTTTCAACTTTCACTTCTTCCTTCATTTTTTCTTCACGCTTCTTTCTAGCCTTCTCTTTAAGACGTGCAGCAGCTGCAGATCTTTCCTCATCAGGGATGGTGAACATCTTACGTCCAGTCTTCAGTTTTTCTGCAGGTTGTCCAGGAGTTGCGGACTCTTTTGCATACTCAGGATGATCATCTACTTTGTGTCCACGCTTTTTCTCAAGGCGTTTCTTTCTTTCTTCGGTTCCCTTTTCTGCATCTTCGTCACGAATACCTTCTACTAGTCCACCTTCTGGTTCATAAGATAAACCAAGATACCGTTTTGACGCAGCACTAGGACCTTTGTTGAAGTAATTAACTTTTGGCATTGAAGCAGAACCACGTCCCAAAGTTTTGTTTACCATATCAACCTTTTTCTGGCTGTTGCGATTAGTTGCATCAACCGCATCTTTTGCCATCCTAATAGGATTTGGAATTGGTGTTGGACCAAGATATCCATCACCTGGTTTCTCCTGAAGGTTATCACCTTCTGGTTCATGGGAATTCATCATTGGGCGAGTTGTTGCACCACCGCCTGGAGTTCCAGGTCTTGCACCAGGAGCGGGGCGCGTTGTTCCACGACCAGATCCGACTGGTTTCAGTACATTACCTATTGCTCTACCAACTGGATTTTTCTTCATGAACTTGGAACCTCTATCGAGAGCACCAGTCACTGCACCCTTGATGTCAAGTTCTTGGAGTTCCAGTTCTTCTTTCTTAAGTGCTTCAGCGCGCTTACGAGCTTTATTTCCCTTACCTCTTGCATCATCAGCGCCATACTTACTATAACCACCTTTCAGATAACGATCATGTGCATCAGCAGACTTCTTAGCAACAGACTTGGAGTATCTTGAACCACCAAACTCTTTTTGGTCTCTTTCTTTCTTAGCACGAGTCTTCTTAAGAATTTGCATCTTAGCAGAAGTATCAGACTTATCTGGTCCAACATTATATTTCTTACGAAGTTGTTCACCTCTGCTTTCAGGTTTTTTCTCTTCTTTTTTCTTCCCCTTACCCAAAAGGTTCTTTACTGCATCACGTAGACCTTCATCTAAACACTCATACTCTGCAGTTACATCTTCCCATGTAAGTTGAGAACAATCATATCCTTCGTTGATAAGGAAGTCAACATACTGTTCTACTTCTTCCTTTTTAGTACTTTTATTAGCAGTGTGCTTAGGATTTTTCTTAGGATCTTTCTTATCTAAGACTGCACCATAATCATACTTACCCTTTTTAGCAACTGATTTCTTCATGTGACCTTCCATTCCAGAAGACCTATCAACTTCTTTCTGTCTTCCTAGGTCAGCATCTTGTCTGCGTTGTGCAGTGGCAAGTCTATACAGTCCCTTCTCTTTACGAGTAGTGCTTCTGTTACCACCATCCTTATATTCTTTGGTGCGGCGTCTCTGAGCACCTTCATCTCTTGCTCTAGAGTATGCTTTATCTGCCAGTTTGGTTTCTTCTAACCCTTCTACTTCTTCTTTACGAGTATCTTGACCGTCGGCCTTTTTACCCTTAGCGCGTTGGATAGCGTTATGAACTACCCCCGCATGTTCTTTAGAACCAGTTTCGATGGTGCCGTCACCGTCGTAATCTCTCTTAGCTTTTTTCTCGGTAAGCTCTTTAGAAAAACTATTCCAACTTTTCATGTATCCGAATCTGAGACTGCCTATGTTTTATTTATAGGATTTGTTACTCAGATATCTATGGGAGCGTTAGGACCTCTTAGGCGAATATTTCTTGGTCCCCTCGTAGGGTATTGCATCTGTTGAGAATTATATGCTGGAGCTTTTTTATTAGTGTTCCTTGCGGCATTACCTTCTGATCCATCTCCACCATATCTCAAATGATTGAAATCTGAAACCTTATTCTTTCTACCTAAACCGAAAAAACGTCTACCCCTAAGGTTTATGGGTTCTTCAGACATAGTGGGAGGAACTTTAGTTTTGTTATATCTCGCAATTTTTTGACCAGGAGTTAATTTCTGAACATACTTTCTATATTCATCTGTTCCAATTTCATGAGGTTTATCATTATGTTCGATCAAATCTCTCAACCAAGACTTGAACATTACATCACCTTCAGTAACCGCAATAACATAATTGGTTCCTCTTCTGAAAACCTTCCCCTTCAATCCAGTATTGATATTTTCTACAACAGTACCAATGGAATAAATGTCTTCTTTGATATAACGATTCCTTAAAGTCTCTTCGTCAAACTTTGGAGCAATTTCCCAAGTTTCACTAATACCCATACTCTTGCGAAGAGTATTGTAGAGTTCCATTTTCTTCTGATTATTCAGTGTGTTTGGAACACCCTTAGCAAAAGATTTGAAATCACCTTCACTCGCTGCAAGTCTAAGTTTTGATGCAGACATACCTTCTGCACCTTCTGCATCAGGATCTCTATCTCCTGCAGAAACTACTTCTAGATTATCATAGTTATAAAGTTCACCATTATACTTATGACTTAGACCTTGGAACTCGCCAAGACGGTCAGCACCAACCATGATCTTCATATTCTTATGACCTTCTTCATTTGCACCAATCATTACATTGAAGATGGTCTTAGAGTTTGCATCATCAATAATATTACCCGCATACTTGGGGAACATCTGACGCATATAATCAATCTTAGCAGTTGCGTCTAGAGGATTCTTTTTCTTATCCTGACTTCTCGAAGGATAGATTCTTAGTTCATATCCGTTTTTTTCTGCTTCTTGTGCAGCTTTATTGAGTAACTTTTCGTGTCCGATGGTCGGAGGATTGAACCTACCAAAAACAATAACGACACCATTAGACTCTGATTTTTCTTGCGATTCCTCTGCATCTCCAGGTTTTTCTGGAGATACTTTTTTCGGTTGAGTCTGGGTGGATACTGATTTCTTAGCATCTGGTTTAGATGTCGTAGGTTTCTCTACATTGCTGTTCTCTTCTTTTGACTTCTTACCTTGTCCAAAGAACTTTAACTTACCACTAACAGTTTTAGCGACAAGAGTTCCATCTTTGTCATACCAGTCTCCATGACCATCGCCTTCTAACCCAAGTCTCTTCGCTTGAGCAGACGCAGAAGTTTCTACGGCTTCTTTAAGAAATTGGGAAAATGATTTCATTATTAATTTAAGTCAGGGGATCGTGACCTGTAGTTATTTATCAGATCACAGAATGGAATCGATAGGCATGGACTTCCCCGATAGATAAGATTTGTTAAAAATACCCGTTCTCACTCCTGGTATATCTCCCTGAGGGGTTTTTGTTCTTCTATCACTAGCATTTCTTGAAACTAAAAGAGCTTGATATTGACCACTATTGAAGTCATTAATGTCCCCACCACGATAATCAAAGTGATCCCAACTGAGTGTAATTATTATATCACCATAAGGATTCATAACGGGTTTAAATTTAAAAGGTCCCTGTGCAATAACATCTACATTATCAATTCCAGACGGTCCACCAAAACCAGGACCAAACACCGACTGATTTATGAGTTTTGTGTCTGTTATTGGTCGATATAATCTTGACTCGTTTAATTTACCTTTTTCAAATGGATTTAAATTGTTTCCAGTGCCATCCAAAGAAGATTTATAAAGTGAATAAAGGTCATTCAAAAACTTCTGAACTTCAGGATTATTGTAAACTAATCCTGGCATTTCTTTAGTTCCTGCAGTCTCAGATATACCACCATATTGTTGGAATGCTTTTGCACCGCCAGCAGCTTTATGAGAAATATAAATCAGTCTAGTGCCCTTGGAATTTTTGAGAACAATATCGGCCTTTGCTTCTCTACCATTAACTCTTTCTGGAACTTTTTCTACAGTGGCAACATCAGTTATCAAACCAAATCCATCAACCTCAATATCAATACCACTGATTCGTTTTTTACCAACACCGGCTTTTTCTTTCAATTTATCAAGATCCGTTTGTGCCATGGAAATAGTTCTTTTTTCAACACTATCTGGCGCTTTGGTTGGTTTTTTAATTTTATTGATTAGAACATATCCCTTTTTGTTACCAATTTGAACGTTAGCAGCTGGTTGAGAAGTAATTTGACGGGTAACTCCAGTGTCTCTTGATGCACTAATATTAACCTTTGTTGAATTGGTTATAGACAATTTGGTTCCAGGAGGCAGTTGATCCCATACATGATCTACTTTATTGTTTGTCTGTTTTTTAAAAAATAATGTTTCTGTTTCAATAGTATATGTTACTGTTGCATAATTATTATTTACTACATACTTATCCCAATTGGGAGTTCCATTAGTAGAATTGCCAGATAAAGAAGGCATTAAAAAAGAGGCAAATGCCTCTATTTATTTTATTCTTCTGTTTCTAATTCACTTTCAATCTGTTCATCAAGGTCATTGATTACATTACGGATTTCCACGATTCGTGCTGGAACACATTTGGGATCGTAAGTATACCGCTTCTGTTCATCAAACAATGCTTGCCTGACTACGGCAGCACTTCTTAGATCCATATTAATAGTAATCATTTCCATCCTCCTTTTAGTACCCACTCATCATGGTATTGATTTTTCCAGTTTTTACTGATTCCGTAGGATGGTTGAATTACTTGTTCAATGTACCTACGATTTTCTCTGGCGATATTCAAACTTTGCGATTCAAGAGTTCTGACTCTTCCGTCAACTTGAGATGCCCACCATACTGCACCCGCTCCCTGAACTAATAAAAATGATACGATAGCAAACGGAACTTTAAAGTCTTTCATGAGTTTACCTCTTCAAATTCTCTTCCAATTTCTTTATCTAACTGTTGGGATAATTCTCTAATTTTCAGAATATGTTCATCGGAGAAGAAACCTGGATGATTTTTTGTATACATGAAAAGAGCATGTCGTAAAACAACTGCATCATGCATACTCATCTCAAGATTTATCACAGGTCACCCTCAGCGCGATTTTCGGAATAGTAAACATCAAAGGAACCACCAGGATAACGTTTCTCAAGTTTGGTTACATTACGTGCAACTACTTCATCGAGAGACACTTCAAGTGCCATACACGCCTGAGTAACATACCACATCAGATCACCAAGTTCAATGATCATGTGTTCTTTGTTGTCTGCATTGAAAGGTTTGCCCTGAAAAATCATCTTCTTGACAATCTCAAGGAACTCTCCACCCTCAGCATTGATACCAACACCAGCAGTAAGGAGACGTTCAATGTTTGCACCCTTCTCATCCAGTTCAACTAGACGATCGGATAGAGCAAGAAAATCAGTAGAAGCATCAGAAGTAACTGCGTTTACAAATTCGGAGTACTTTTGAAAATCAACAGATTTGGTCATAGTTTGATTCATTTTTGTTTAGTATAGTCGTGATTGGTCAAATAGTCAAGTTTTTGATTCAAAGATCACATGCACTTCATTTTCGTTAAGATGCATATAATCTGAGACAGTGAAATTAGAAAGTAGTTCTGTTACTGTTTTTAGTGTGGAGTTGCCAGCATATCTATTTGATCTGATGTTCACTTCACAATAGATTAATCCAACGTTATTAATTTTGTTACCAAAACTACGGAGAACATTTGTCTCTGCTCCTTGAACATCTATCCAAACTAGATCAATAGGATCGTCATTCAAATATTCATTCATTGATATGGAAGGAACCCAAGTTATTTTATGTTCTTGATATGGGATAAGCATTGAAGATTGTCCCTGTTCACAAATATAAAATCTATTATCTCCTGGGTTGTCGGTAACCATTTTTTCCACCAGTGTAATGCGATCTGACTTCGCACTATTCTCTCTACAAATCGGTAGAGTATTTGGATTACACTCAAATGATGTAATATGTGCATTCGGAAAAAGTCTTGTAAAAGTTAAAGACTCTTTGCAATCATATGCACCAAGTTCAATAATGTTTTTAAAGTCAAGAGGATTTACTTTTTCAAGATATCTTTCTAAGAAAAAGGTTTTATGCCAATCAATAGATTGACGTTCATCATTAATGATGACATCCTTTTTTAATTTCATCAGAATTTGAATCCTTCAAATGATTTCCTAGGACCAGAACTCTTTTCTTGAGGAGTGTACTCTTCATCCTGACCACTGTCCAGAATATCAGCCTGTGCAGATTGCTCACAATCATACAGACGCATCTTAGCACGATCAATACCAACTACGAATCGTTTATTCATCGTAGGATCATTGTATCGATTCTTCAACTGTTTAACCATTATCTGCCCAAGTGATTCAAGTTCCTCAGTGCTAATAAGGGCAAACATAAGATCAGCAGTAGCAGGGAGACCAAAGGATTCACTAGTATCAGTAAGCTCAACATCAGAGCTGCCATAACCAGAGCGAGTGGTCTGCGTGGCAGATACGATAGGGACGTTTGTTTCAACAGCCAACCCTCGAAGCTCTTCTGCAATAGCCTTAATATACGAATATGAATTGACAGAAAGATTACCGCGATATCGTGAGGAAGCACATATATTAAGGTAATCAATGAAAATAATATCAGGTCTAAATGACTTCTTAAGTGCAAGCTCGTTAAGAAGTGACTTAAAGTGTCCACTATGTGCAGTAGCTGTGGGGTACTCTTTAATTATAAGAGTACCTTGAGTTTTTTTACTCAAGTTGGTTACTTTGTTTTCAAACATTGACTTAGGCATGTTTTGAATCTCTTGGATATTGACATTCAAAAGATTAGCGTCAATGCGTTCTGCGATCTTTTCTTCTGCCATCTCACAAGTAATGTAGAGAACATTCTTACCTTGTAAGAGACAAGATGCAGCCATGTGACACATGAACAAAGACTTACCAACACCAGTGCCAGCAAGTGCAATGTTCAATGTCTTGTTAGGAAGACCACCTTTCGTAATCTTATTAAAGAACTCCAGATCGAAAGGAATCTTCTCTTCAGTCTGATGATAGAAATCATATCGTTCTTGATAATCCTGAAGATAATCATGACCTACGTTAGTATCAAAACTAACTGCAAGTGCATCCGATAGAATTGAAGGAATTGCATCCTTAGTTTTCTTTTCGTCATTACCATCAACGATGGAGATAGACTCCATCAGAGCAAGATAGATTGCTTTATCCCTACACCACTTTTCAGTAATATCACTCAACCAAGTGAAGTCCAGAACAGTCTTCTCCAGATTATTCACATAGTTAGTGACATCTTTGTAGGAGTTTTCATTGAGATCCGAACGACCATCAACTTCAACACGGAGTACTTCTTGCGTGGGAAGTTTATTGTACTTAAAGATAAATTTACAGATCTCCTCAAATACTACTTTTTCAGTATAATCTGTAAAATATTCAGACCTGATAAAAGGTAATACCTTTCTAGAGTACTCCTCATTATGAGCGAGACTCCTCAGGATTGTAGTTTCGATACGTTCGTCCATCAATAGTAGTGACAATAGGTTGACATAATATACTTAACTCCTTTCTTGACTTTCAATCCTGCATGGGGATATTGCCAAGTTGGGGGAAAGACAATCACCGAGCCAGTTTTCGGTATAATTTTTCTACTGTGATGCGGGAACTCAGTTTCCCCACCACTAAAATCTTCATTTAAATAGAAGAGAAATGCAAGATATCTTCTTGCAGAAGCATGGTCCTGCACATCGACGTGTGGATCGAACCTGTCTTTAGTTCTGGAATGATATTTCTTTACGCGAAACTCCTCCAAGAAAAGCCTCGGAGGATACCATCTAGTGTACTCTGATAGTTCTCTCTTGTAAAGAGACAAGATGGTTTGAGTAACCCGTGACAACTGTGCAATTAGTTGTGGATTACTCTTGTTGATATTCAGTTGAGTAAAGTTTGGAGTTCCTCCATTCTTTACTATTTCTTTCGCATGACTCTGTTCAAAAAACTGAATCAGAATGTCACACTCTTTTTCACCCAAGGCGTCTTCATACAGTTTGATAAAATCACCCGTAACGAAACTCTTGTTTTGCAATTTCATCAAGTTTCTCCATGACTTCGGGAGTAAAGTATTGTTCAGGATCCTTGAGGATCGCCTTTGCATAAACTTTTTTGCCGCCTATTTCATAACGACCTGCCACATTTTTCCAGAGACCACCGAGTTCTCCCAACTCAAGAAGACCATAATATCGATCAAGACCACGCTCATCGTAATACAGGCGCACCGTAACATCTTTGTTCTCCTTACTCAGACGAGACTTAGCAGTCTTAGCTTTGATAAGGTTTCCGACGATTTCCGTTCCATCCTTTTCTTTCTTTTTGCTGAGATGGATGATTGTAGAAGCAGCATACTTGAGTCCGCTGCCTCCTCCCATTTCCTTTGTAGGGACATAAGCGCCGATGACATCATAAGTGTGGTTGGTAACGATCATAGGAATGTTGGCTTGACCCAGTTTGAGGGTGATCATGCGAAATGCACCTTTGACCAGTTGTGATTTGGTCATGTCGCGGACTTGTTTGTCGTTGAGGGCGTCAGTGATCTCCTTCTCCGTGGAAAGCATACCTAGAGAGTCTAACACAAACATGCAAGGGGCACGCTCTTCTTCAGGTTTTTTTAAGTATAGATCCACCGCTTTCAGGGCTTTGCCACGGAAGTCTTCAATGGTCACAACGTTGACAACCACAAGTCGATTCAGGTCAATACCGCGATCTGCGAGAAGAGACTTGTTAACAGCGGCTTCAGTGTCAAAATATAGGCAATACCCGTCAGGATTAGAATCCAAGAAGTTCTTGACAACGGCGAGACTGAAAAAAGTTTTTCCAGTACTAGACTCGCCAGCAATGGCAGTAATCTTATTCCCAGATACACCACCAAATATAGACCCTGAAACAAGTCCGTTAAAAATGTACGAACCCGTGTCCACATAAGTTTCATGGTCGTCAATGTCTGAGGCGAGTTGTGTGTATTCACCGCCAATCTCCTTTACAATATCTTTTAGAAAGTCCATAGTTTAAGAAAAAAATGTAGAAATACTCAGTCTATATTTTGGACCTGCGACTGACTGCGGTCGGATTGCATGTGGAATTTGTCCATCGAATAGAATTATTCTACCAGGAACAAACGGTGATGTAAATGCTACATCTTTAATATCATCACTGTAGAATAAAGTTTCACCATACCATCCGTCTTTCCACTCAAGATTTACATAGTACAAAATAACTTTATCCGCTTGCGACGAATGTGTATGAATCAAGTGAACATCAGTTGGTCGAACTACGTTTAGTACTGACCTAGAAAATTGAGACTTAGTGAACCATGGGGTATCATCAATAACAGCTTGAAAGTATTTCCATAATCCACAAGATTCTAAATCATCTAAAGTCCAATCACTATAAAGATTCTGATAATTAAGTTCATTAACGTGTTGATCTCTCCAACCCAATCTTAGTTGTGATTGCAAAGCACGATGTAAAATTTCACCTCTCTCATGACGAGTGACTGCATCATCATAAACTTTTAAATTCATCAGATGCCCAATAATTTACGTTGGCGTTCAAAATATCCTCGGAGAATCCAAGAACTACTATTCATTTTATCATCTCCACCGACTCCAAATTCAAACTGGACTCGGGGATTGTCTCCATACATATCGAGTTCTGGTGTATTTCCAGATCCACGATCACCACCGTTGCAAAATACAACAGTCTCTGCAATCTCTAGACACTTAGCAATTGCGCCACATGCAGATCCAACCTCATCGTCTGGAACAGTAACCACTGCATCGACCATATTGAGATGACGTACAATCTCCGCACGTTCAACCCAAGATAAAAAGTATTGACCTTTTTTAGCAGTTAACCATTCATTAGTATTCAATCCTACTACAAGGTAGTCAGAAAAATCTTTTGCTCTCTTAAAATAAGATATATGTCCACTATGAATAGGGTCAAACCCTCCTGTAACCAGGCTCACTTTTTCAAAAAACATTAGATAACAAAACCAAACTTCTCTCTAGCAATTTTTTTATATGGACCGCCAGGATTCTCCTCGCGGATTTGCTTGATAGTATTTAGTTTTTGATAAAGAGCTGCATCTCCACCCAGACGCAGGGCACTAACAATAGTATTCAATTCTTTATCGTTGATGGGAAGATCCATATTTTTTATGTTAATGGGGTAATTATACAGGAGTTCGTTCGCTTTTGCAAACAGATTATTTAGTCTCGATACGAATATTGAATGAGATTGTCATTCTGGGTTCAAGACATTTATGAGTAGACACATAATGTTGTAGAGTACAAGGAAAGATTATCAATTGATTGTTCTTAGGTTGATAAACCCACTGTTCATAGTAAAAAGATTGTTCTTCAGTTCTTCTATAAAGTTGTTTATCTATGAAGTAAAGATTGTGACTGGATGGATTCATAAAAATCAAATCCGTTTCTTCGCATCCATCCAAGAAAATGACACCAGCAAATTCATTTCTTTTTTCGGTAGAACCTAAGTGTGTATGTAGTTCTTGACTAGTATTTTGTTCATAAAAATTCCACCAAAAGGCATGAATTTCATATGAATGTTCTGTTAATCCCAGTTCTATGGTAAATTTTTTATACTCTTCTCCAATTTCATCAAGTGGGTAATTAACATTATTTTTTTGATGAATGGAAGTCTTACAAGAACAATTAACCCCAGGATTTTGATAATCATTTAGAACATCTAAATGTATGTCCCCAACTAATTTTTGGTAAGTTCTATCTGATAGAAAATTATCACATACCCAGAAAGGAACTCCAAATAAATTTTTCATTCTCCAAGTTCGATGTTGAAACTAACAGTGATTCTAGGTGTATCAAATCTATGTGCTGGAACATAGTGTGACAGATATGCTGGAAAAAATATGATTTGATTATCTCTTGGTTCATGAACATACTTATTCATGACGTAAGAATGTTCTGGAATATTTTTATGAATTTTAGCGACAGGATGATGTGCATCATAACTATGATAGTTTAACCAATTTTGAGATGGATTGGAAAAAACTATTTTTGTATTATCGGTTCCTTTCAGAAAATACACTGCACTAAACATAGCATTTGGCGCATACAGGTGTGTATGTGGTTCTTGATTTTGACCTTTAGTGTAAAAATTATACCAAGGATTTATCAACTCATAGAGGTGTTCAGATAGATGTAGTTGCGAAGAAAATTCTTCATATGCTTGTTTGAAAGAATCCATTGGATAAACTACCGCATCATCTCTTTGAGCAGAAGTGTTTACTAAACAATCCCAATTTGGATTTACATATCCTATATTTTTTGAAATATCTTCCAGTATTTGATCATAGAGATTTTTAGTTACATCTTCAGACAAAAAATTGTCTAAACCAAAAAATGGAGTTGGGAATAAAAAATTCATGCGAAGAATGATTCCAAACTTACTTTCTTTTCTACAGACCAACCAATCGCATTGAGAATAATCTTCATCGGTTCTACAAAAGATTTGTTGAACTGTGCATCGTAATCAATATACTTTTCAAGATCTAGTTCTTTCGGAAACTCTTGAATGAAGGAGAAAACATTCTCTTGAATAGTATTAGGTGTTTTCAAATAACAGAACTTGATCTTTTCACCACTCTGAATTGCTGCATACTTCTTATCAAGTCCAGCTTTCTTAGTATAGTGATTGTAGAGGATTGCACCACGAACATGAATAGGACAACCTTTATTATACATGTCAGTGCGAGATTCCCATTTCTTAATTTCAGATACACTACGGGGAAATGCGATTTCATCAGGACGAAGATTCCTGAACTCTTTGCGAGCACTCTCGATGAAGTCAATGACATCATCCTCTTCTTTTGTCATGATGATCTCAAGTGCATCTTTAATGTATTGACGACAAGGTGCAGGGGTTGAGGTTTTGATTGCCTCAATACCCATCATCTTCAGTTTGGGTTTCTCATAACGAACACCTTCACTGTCCCACACACGAAGGATATAACGTTTCTTACCAGTCCAAATACCACGTTCCGCGATGTTCTCGCGTTTCATCACCATTTTGTTTTCGTAGGCGTTGAGGTAGTTGGCCAATTCTTCGTAAGAACTCTCAATATACTTTTCAAGTTCCATGTGACTGACCTTATCAAGGAAATTAACAATCTCTTCAGTAGAAGCCTCTCTACCCTTGAATACAGCGTCAACAAAAGGACCCATATTAAGATAAATGGAATCGGTATCAATAGCAATGACATAATCTACTCCATCAGATTTCAAAACTTTGTTCAGGTAACTATTCATCTTCTCTTCGATCCACTGAATCGATACCTGTCCCGATAAAGTGATCGCCTCTGCATTTGCAAGTTTGTAGTATCGGAAATACTCATTACCAATCGCACCATAAGCAGAGTTCAGTGCAATCTTTTTAGCCATCTGAATATTGTCACAACGTGAAATCTCTTTCTCCAATGCTTTGGTAGGAGTCTTCTCATAGGCTTTCTTCGCCTCGATCATCTTCTTCTTGAAGATAACACGTTCACTATACATCTTCTCCATAAGTTCTGGTAGGAACCCACGGACATCCTTGCGATACATTGCACCATTAGCACAAACCGCACTGTCTTTATACATCTCAAAGGTAAGTTCTTTCTTCAGAACTTTATCGACAGTCACACTGGGGTGACGTTGTTCAATCAAAGTCTCTGGTGAGATATTGTACTGCATAATCAGGTGAGGGTACAGTGAGTTAAGGTCAAAGTTGACTACCCACTCGTATGCACCTGGGATGGGTTCTTTTACGAACGCACCCGCATACTTTTCACTCTTACTATTGCGTTCCTTCTGAGGAATCACAATATTCTTCTTAAGAAGATAGTTGTAGATGATAGCGTCCCAGGTTCGTACCTGGTATGCAATGTCATTGAAGTTCACCTTAGCGTCAAACGCACGGGTGAAACACAAGTCAATCAGACGCAGTTTGTCCTCAAGACGGTCAACCAGTTCCACGTCAACGATGTTGTATTCAACGAACTTCTGCCAATCATTTGTGTAGAACTCTCGGAAGGTATCATATTCGGAGTGATCCAGTTTATTCTGACCCAACTCCATGAAGGCGATATGATCCAATCGATAACTCTCTTGGTTTGGAGTTGCAGGAGACTTCTTATAGAGGTCTAGGTAATCCAGAATAGACACACCCGCGATCTCTGTGCTGAGTTGTTTCCGACCCATGATCGTGACCTCTTTGACACGCACCACATTCCACGGAGAGAGACGTTTGGCGTACTTCTCTCCCATCAGACGGGTGATCCTACCAACCAGATAAGGCATGTCATACAGTTCGTTATTCCACCCTGTAACGACCTCTGGCGTGTTATTCTGCCACCAGTCCATGAACTTGGTAATGAGTTCATACTCACCATCACAGTACACAAATCTGACATTCTTCTGATCAACCTTTGCAGGACGAGATCCAAAGGTAGTAATCTGTTTGGTATTATAATCTTGAACTGTAATCAGTAGAAGTTCTTCAGCGCAATTGAATACATCGGGGAATCCACTCTCCGCTGCAACCTCAATATCGATTGTAATAACTTTGATCTTTGAGATATCAAATTTGATTTCTTCCTCAGGATAATTCTGAGCAATGTATTGATACACAAATCGGTCATTCCCATAGACCTTAAATCCATTCACATCATTATACTTGTCCAAGAATTCACGACACTCTCGGATAGTACCAGGGCGAATGGGTTCTACATCTTGACCATCAAGGGTTTTATATTTACTCTCTCGTTTTGACGGAACAAAGAACCTGGGTTGGAAGGGTTCGCGTTTCGTGAAGTGTTTGCCGTTTTCATATCCACGGACAAGGATATCATTACCAAGGAGAACAACGCTCGTGTAGAACTTCATTTAGTGAGGGTCAAATAATCATTAAGTAGGTCATCTTTGGGGTCAACCAAAGTCAAGATCTTATCCGATGAAATCATAATGTCATCGGTCTGGTCAGTCAAGTTTTCTAACCAAGGCCGAAGACCTTCCACAACATGTGGTTGGATCAAACGGCAATCTGGTTCACCAAGTTCTGAAATAACTTGACCAATTTTTGAAATTAGAATTGTTCCATCAACCAGAACAATTATCTGAATTAAATCATCCATTTAGTACCTCAAAATTATCTACAAGTGTTTCTCCCTCTAAAGATTCAGGTTCATCACCCATCCTTTCCTGATAGGAATTGAGAATGTCTTCTTTAGGAGTAGTAAAAGACACAATCCAATCTGGATTTACTTTAATTTCCTCATCATCTGTCAGAGGCATCCAGGACCAAAACCTTACCGCATATTCTTTTTCTACTTCACCTTCCTCTGCATCAAAATCAACAGATGGAGTTACCAATTCCACACAGAAAGGATCTTTGAAAGCAATAGAAACTACTCTATCATTTTGATCTACCTTCGCTTGAACATCAGCAATCACCGTTTCTCCTGACTTCAGAAGAGCTAATTTAATTGACATAACTACAGTTTACCTCCCACTAGGATACCACAAAAAAAGGAAGGCGTCAAACCTTCCTTGATAATTTATACAGTTGGTGGAGTGAATGTTCTGACCAGTTGCGGTCGGACTAACGCAATCTTATCCCTGTTAACCAAGGCATCAATGGAGGTTTTGTAAGTATCCGTCATAATCCTGGGGAACAATCCAATTCCAATGATGGGAACCAAAAGACAACTAATGATGTAGATCTCTCTGGGTTCTGCATCGACAAGGTTTGTATGATTGACAAGTTCCAAGTTCTCTTTACCAAAGAAGATCTCCCGCAACATGGAAAGAAGATAAATCGGAGTCAAGATCACACCGATTGCAGCAAGGACACAAATGAATGCACGGAAAGTAATAGAATACATCGTGTCAGTTGCAAATCCAGCAAAGACCATAAGTTCACTCGCAAATCCACTCATACCTGGCAGTGCCAAGGATGCCATAGAGCACACAACCCACATCGCAAACATAATCTTCATACTCTTACCAACTCCACCCATCTCAGCGAGTTCGAGAGTATGAGTTCGGTCATATGTTGCACCCACTAGGAAGAATAGAGATGCACCAATCAGACCATGACTAACCATTTGGAGCATCGCACCACTGGTTCCGAGAACACTATAACTTCCGATACCAATGAGTACAAATCCCATGTGACTGATCGAACTATATGCGATCTTGCGTTTGAGATTTCTCTGTGCAAATGATGTCAATGCCGCATAGATGATATTAACAACTCCAAGAACAATAAGGACTGGAGCAAATACGGAATGTGCATCAGGCAAGAGTTGACAGTTGAATCGCAGAAGTGCATATCCACCCATCTTCAAAAGAATACCTGCAAGCAACATATGAACTGGTGCAGTTGCTTCACCGTGTGCATCAGGCAACCAAGTGTGCAAGGGCACGATTGGGAGTTTGACACCAAAGGCAATCAAGAATCCTGCATAACACCAAAGTTGGAAATTTTTTGGGAATCCCTGATTCATCAAATAAGTGTATTCAAAGTTCGGAGAACCGTTTGATGCCCAGAATCCCATTGCAAGTCCTGCAATAAGAATGAATAGAGAACTACCTGCAGTGTAAATGATGAATTTAGTTGCAGCGTACTGGCGTCTTTTACCACCCCAGATCGCAAGCATTAGATAAACAGGTAATAGTTCCAGTTCCCAGGATAGGAAAAATAGAATGAGATCCTGTACTGCAAAAACCATAATCTGCCCACCATCCATAAGTAATAGCAGGAAGAAAAATAATTTTGGTTTGAATCTAAGAGGCCATGCAGCGAGTGCTGCAAGACTGGTGATAAAACTTGTCAGAAGAATGAGAGGCATCGATAGACCGTCTGCACCCACAGACCAGGTTAGACCCAGTTCAGGCAACCAACTAATCCTCTCGGACATTTGTAGATCGCTTACTGAGGGATCATACCCATTGATATACCCAGCAACAGTAATTAAAAACGTGATTAATGTGATTGATAATCCATACCACCGAACAACTTTTCCATCTCCCTTATCTGGTAGGAGAGGAATGCCAAGTGCGGCAGTAATTGGAAACAATATTGATAAACTCAACCAAGGCATGTTTTAGGCAAAAAAGTCACCTATATTATAACATAAAAAAAGAGACCCGAAGGTCTCTGTATATCAACGGCGAAATCCACCCCTAGGCATTGGAGTACCAAAATCAGGAAGTTCAGGCATTCGTGAACATGGACGTTTGAATGTACAGCGTTTCTTTGGACGATTGATAAATCCAGGTTTACCACCAGGACTTCCAGAATTCCAACCTTTTGCTTCTGCAACAGTACCTCCCGTGATGGATGCAAGAGTAGCAACCATTAGGGGAAGAACGAATAGTTTAGTCATTTCATTTAATGTAGAGGATATAGTTACCCATCCATAAATGGGTAAGTACGTCCTAACAAATTATATAGACATAAAAAAAGAGGGGTTGCAACTGGATTTTGCCAGTTGCGCCCCTGCGGCGACGATATTCGTTAATATTTATGAGAAAATCATAACCAATCTTTTCTCTTATAGTGATCAGGTATAACCTTACCTAGTTTGATACTCAGTAACCCATCTTCAAAGCTGACTGATGCAATCTCCTGATCGTCTGAGATTGTCCATGCTCTCTTAAAAGATCTTTGAGCAACTCCACGGTGGATGTACTGATGGTCACTCTTCTTGTCGTCTTTTGTCCCTTCAACAAAAAGTTTACCATATTCTGTGTAAACATTGACTTCATCTTGTTTAAATCCTGCGAGCGCTAATTCTAACACCGTCTCGACATTATTTAACTGTATCACATTGTACGGCGGATAATTTTGCGTACTTTCGTGAACTTTAAAGAGTCGGTCAAAGTATTCATCCATTCCGATGCTGTTTTTATTCAATCGTTCTAAGAGCGCAGGAAGGTCTGACGCATTGAAACGCATTAGGTCTGTCATGTGGTTCTCCTTGATTAAGCGAGTAACGTTGTGTGGACCCCGAAGGCATCCATTACTATTTAACCAGAGAACGAAAAAAAGAGGTATGGTAACAACCGTACCTCTTTATAGGGTGTTCCGACTTTTGAAGCGACCGCACGAAAGATCGCAATATTATTTATGCTCGTTGTAATAGAAGTTGTAATCAGTCATTCCCATAAAAAGTTTATTTCTCATATACCTAATAAACTCTTGTTCATCAGCAGGTCTCCTAGGAGCTCCTGGCCAGATTTCAAGATAATGATTTAAGGAATCATGAAGACTACGAACTGCATTAATATCAAGATCTAATGACATCATCCACCCGTCTTCTTCGGGTTCTGGGAAATACAGTTCGTCTTCGTCGTTCATGATACTGGTTTCTTTTTCTTACCAATATTATATTTGGATTCTAGAATCCAATCATTTTTATCTTTATAAGATAACACCTTAATTTGATTTAGTGGTGCAACATCCAATACAGAATCTGGACTTAAAATAGTGATCAGTCCCCAATCAGATAGAAGATTAATGATGCGATTCCTACGCTGCACATCATTAACAGTAAGATTAGCATGTTTACCATCCAATGCAAAGAGTTCTTTAAAGTGAACAATGTAATACTTACCCTGTTTATGCAGGATATGGCATGATTGGTAAATCTTTTTTTCTTTACGGGAGGCGACTCCGATACGAGTCAAGGTCTCTCTTACTTTTAGAAAATCGTCTGGTTCGTTTAGAACCACTTCGATCATTTGATCTTGCGACCATGAAACCTCAGGTTCAACAAAGGCACTCATCTTTTACCTCCAACATCAAGCTTATCTTTAATAAATGAGATTTGTTCTTTGGTAAGAATCTTCAGAGCTTGTTGAGCCTTTTCATTACTATAACCATAGTATGATTTTACTGCATCAAGGTCATTAATCTTATCCTTTTTTAGCCACGGAGAAAATCTTTTCCGTTTCCTAACGGTATTTATAAAGAAATCATATTGGAGACGAGATGGTAGTTGGTGATTGACATTCATCTCGTTTGCAAACATAACAGTGTCGATAAATCCAGACAGACACTTATTGATAATAAAGGGAGGATATTTCTTTTCCCAGGTGGGATCCTCCTCACTCATAAGATATTCTTTTGTGAAATTAATCGAATTTAAATAGTCTTTCAGTTCGTAGCTCATGATTCAAATACTGCGTTTACACCAACAATAGTTACACCTGGGTTTCTAGCCAAAGCGACTTTTCTTGCCTCTTGATAATCTCGGACAAAGTAAGATTCTTTAAATATTGTTCCACCACGATACATCGTTACTTCACATTTCATATTTCTCCGCCCTTTCGTCTGGTGTAGTCCAGAAGTAATCATCACAATCACCAAGTCTTCCCCACTCAACACCATTCTCTACCTGATAGAACTGGGTAGACACTTTGAAGTCTGGCACCTTAGGTTCTTGGGGAGTCATAGAGATATCATAAATGCGACACCTGTTATTTGGATACAATGCATACTGACCATTTTTAAGTTCAATCAAATTGAATGACTTATGTTCGTCGGGGAGTTCACTAGTAGATGCATCAATAGTGTCGATATTCCCGTGGTAGTTATCAAGAGTACAAATATATGTGCCTTTGATATTTCCAAAGTGTCTTGTTCTTACTTCCCACTCCATCGATGCAACAATACTTTTTTCAATAGCAGTTACATCGTAATCCATGCAGTTCCAAAACTGAAGATTAGGTAGATCTAAATCAGGGTCTGGTGTTACTGGGCGAGAAACAAAAGCACTGATCGGTAGTTTATCGTACATAGCTCCATATTCTGGGAGATATGTTTCAAAATAAAATGCACGACCAGGAATACTCTTTGCAGTAACCCAGAGTCCCTCCACAAACTCACCATGACCACTTTGGTGATCTGTTAGATACTCTTTACGAACCCAAACTTTCTCTGTGGGTAGATTGCATATTAGAGTCATAAATTTTTTAATTATCTAATAATATCTATCTCATCAGGATTTGAATTCCAGGTTTCAACCTTTGTGCGAAGTCTACCTTCAGATTTCAGTTTCTCATATCGGTTGGATGCTTTCTTCTTCCACCATTTAATCAAGTTCTCGGTATGGAACTTTTCATAATTTTGGCCAGGAGTAAGAGTTTCTTGTTCACCCATAATAACTTCACGAGCGTTGCTGAATCCATAGTCAGACATGTAGAAACGTTTTTGTTCAGTCAGATTTTTTGCACTTACAATCGCAGTTTGGAACTCCGCAACCTTGTGAGAAGGTAAGCTTTTTTTGATCACTGAGATCATTTTCTGTTGGGTTTTGAGTTTGCGACTGGATGCGTCCTCCTTCACCAGACTCTTGTCCCCGTTGCGTGCTATGAACCATTTGTTTAACTCCTGAAAAATCTCATCGTGCAGAAGAGGTGTGAAATCACTCTGTGTGAGTCCCTTATACCTCATGTATGGTTTGAGGCCATCGTACTGCGAAGAGGACTTTGTAGACCCGTAGAGCGACGTTGTTTCAAACAGACAGATGTCTGAGTCATATTTACTATTTAACGTCTCACGGGCGGTGTGAGAACAACACAGGAGCGCCAGGAGTTTACCACCCAGGTAATTAAAACCGAATGGTTGAGTCGGGACAATAATAAATCCCATGATCGCATGACGATTGAATCGTGTCAGTTCAGGAACACTACCCAACCATTCATTGCGAGGTTTACTATTAATTGTCGGAGAACCAAACCTACAGAATCCTAAGATCTTATTTGTGTTCATCTCTTTGACAATCCACTTCAAGGACTTACCAGGAATGGAGTCTTCGATAGCGTGAGATGTAGTGACTTGCAATCTCTCGCTAAAGTATTCGTTACTAAAACCACCCTTGACACCTGCAGGATACACTCGGATATCCATGTCTTCGGGGTGCATATCAAATGCGTCAAACATATCATCCTCTGGACCCATACCCAGAATGGATGTTTGCATTTGACTCATTCGGTCAAGTTTCACATTACGCAGATATTCATCGATACGTCCCATATTGGAGAAGTAATCGATGAATTTGTCAGCTGCGTAAATTGCATCATCAAGTTCTAATTGCATATCAAACAATCAATTTCTTACTCTCAGGAGTAATCAACTTACTCCCAAACATTTCATTATACTTCTTTCCGACATTTTCTTCAACTTCTGCAACGTAAACTACATGTCGCATGTCCATTGTAATCTCGGGGTTCTCTTTACTGATGACAGTTGCCCAAGGAGCGAATCCTACATTCTGAGCACTAGGAAGAACTACAAGACCATTCTTCACAGTAATGGTATTTTCATTCTGCGAAATTAGTTCTGCAATAATTTCTTCACCAGTAACAATACGAATCAGTTTTACATCAATCATCTTTTCTTACCTCAACTCGAACGGAATCATTCTTAATAATATCTACAATGTTTACATATGCCCAAGCAGTAAAGACTTGAGGGACAATGAATGCAACCATCGCGACAATCCAGAACCAATAATAATAGTTCTCTTTAGTCTGTGTCCTTTTCTTTTTCTTCATGACATAAATGCATCTAATGCACCATAATTTTGCATAATTTCACTTGAATATGAATTGGGATCTTTGCCCTTTCCATCAACCTGCATATTCATCAGGGGAGAACGACCAAACTTCCGTTGATACTGATAGATCTCATAGTGTTCCCTAAAGATCAACCAGGATTTTAGACAATGATCTGGATCTTCTTTCGGTGGAGTAATAAATCCAACCCAAAGTGGCATGCCAGTCAAAGTTCCATTGAGAACATCATCACCAAAACCATACTTCTCTTTGAAGAGTTCATATTTCTTTTCAGAACACTCTCCAGTAGTCAGTGGTCTGTGATGTGCAGTCATCCTCTTATGTAGGTGAGTTCTCAACTTTCCTTTATGTCCATTTTGTTTGTCATAATAGAATCCCCGTGGTCCACCAGACTCCCCAATGTAGACACATTCCTCAAAATCTGAAGGGCAATCACATGAAGATGGCATCTTGTCATTAAAAACAAATCCATATACTGCACCACGCATACCAATCTTGTCTGCAATTTTGTGGTAATCACTAAATCGGGTCCAGTGAATAATTGGTATCATTTGAAATCACACTCCACCATAATTTCAGTCAATGCTGCGAGAAGGTTTATTTCCTGATCCGCCACAAATGCCACTTGATACTGATACTTAGCGATAATAAGCACAGCAGCAGGAATACTATTCGGAACCAAGGAATCATAACAAGCATCGTAAATACGACGCAGAAGTACAGTAGGATCGTTGTCCAGGTTATTGACACACCATTTACGTACTTCGGGGAAACTTTTTTCCTTAAGATTTTTGACAAGCGTGTTAATGTTGACATCAGAAAACTCCGTCAAAATTGCAGAATCAATCTTCCCACTTGCAGAGTATCTTTGACACTCATTCAACACCCGACGCCAGTCTGGGAAGTGTTTGTTAATAAGTTCTACCAGGACCTTGTTATCATATTCAACACCTTCTGTATCCAGGATTTGTTGGATGCGTCCGAAGAACTTTGCAGCGATGGCTGGTTTTTGTTTACCAGTGATCGAAAAGTCAACACAGGCGCATCGACTATGGAGGGGTTCGATAATCTTGTTTTTGTAGTTGCAGGTGAAAATGAATCGACAGTTGTTATAAAACGCCTCAATATTTGCCCGTAGGAG
>CEUV01006347.1_pt1 | contig 21881 bp, 20 predicted proteins | sample 356401 | NCBI WGS metagenome assembly CEUV01 (sample SAMEA2622710, study PRJEB7988) | marine metagenome | isolation source: saline water (ENVO:00002010), including
TGGGCGTGGCCCGTGTGGGATCCCTCGACGGGTCACGACTCGTCGACGTGTCCCAAAAAGATCCAATCCGAAAAGTTTCGAAAAAGCCGCGCGGTGTCGGCTGACGGGCCGACGGCGGTCGGCACTCGTGCGCGCGGCCGCGCGAGGAGGCGCGACGCGCGCGCGAGGGCGAGAGAGGGGAGAGAAGGCAGAGAGATTTTCTTCGCGTCGTCGTTCGTCGTCGTTCGTCGTGGATCGATCGCGGTGCGTCTCTCGCGCCCGCGTCGCATCGCATCGCATCGCGACGCACCGGTCGCGTAGACGCCATCGCGCGCGAGGGCTCGCGCGATGCCGACGACGAGGCGCGCGACGAGGCACGGAAGTCCGCAGACGCAGAGTTCGGAGGAGGGATTATCGAATAATTCCTCAGCGAGCGATCTCAGCGCGCGCGCGCGAGGGCGACAGGCGCACGCCGCGCGAGGGACGCGAGGAGTCGGGCGCGCGCGAGGGACCGGGGCCAAGTCCGGGGCCAAGTCCAAGTCTGGGTCCAAGTCTGGGTCCAAGTCTGACGGCGCGCGCTCGACGGGGAAATCGAGCGGATCGAGCGGGAGCGACGACGGCGTGCGCGATGACGATGGGAGGGTGATGATCGCGGAGCGTCGGTCGAAGAGAGTGGGGACGCGACCGCATCGAGATCGACCGATTACCGAGGCTAAGGGCGCGGCGCCGCGAGCGCCGGGGCGCGGCGAGGAGGAGGATGGGCACGAAGATTTCCCGCGCCTCCTCGAGCAGCACACGCAGTTCGATGGGGAGAGTCTGAAACAGCCGTGCCACACGCTCACGCACGAGAACTCTTCATCGTACGAAACCGTGCGCGCCGTGGCGAAATGGCTCGTGGCGACGTGGTTTGAGAAGGAGGGCGTGTGCTTTGTGGACAACTCTGAGGAATGCAGACACGCAGAAGTCGCGGCCACGTTCATCGCCGAACGTAAGCGTCAGTACAACGAGATGGGGCCTTCACTCATCATTGTGGGCGAAGGCCAGCTCGACGCGTGGTCGCAAGAGTTTGATCGTGTGGCGCCGGACTTGAACGTGGTGGAATATGGAGGCTCGGCGACGTGTCGAGCGTCGGTTCAACACCACGAGTGGTCATTCAGTAGTACGGTTGCGTCGACGCAAAACAACTTGTCTCAACCTCGTTTCAACGTGTTACTCACGACGCCATCGACGGCGATGCTGGACATCGTGCTTCTGCGACAAGTGCGATGGGAGTCTATCATTCTGGTTGAACACATGCAAAAGTTTACGGCGAAGACGAGTTCTCTCATGTCTCGGCTCAATAGTCTCACCGCGAACCACCGAACCTTGATGTTCCGTTCCGCAGACTTTTGCGATCTACACGTCACGTTGAACATTCTCGAGTTCCTCCAGCGCGCACCGTGCTCTATGCGCAACCTCGAGGCGCGCTTACTCAACTTGTCTCATCACGAGGCGTGCGTGCAGACGGCGGCGCTTCTCTCCGTGGTCACGATGGATTATCAATATTGCCAAAGAGCGCTTCGAAACAAACAAGCGCTCTCCGAAATTGATATCGACATGGGGGTATTACACACGGCACGACTCTTGGAACTCTCGGAGATTGTCCTCGCGCGGCATAAGACCAACAAGCTGGCGTCTCGCGAGTCAATTTTTCCACACACCTTCGACTACACTTCGTCGCACTATCTCTCTCTTCTTCACCACTTACAGGTCTTACACGACATGTACAGACCGACCACTGACGGTGGTGCCGTTCAGGAGGAAGCCACGGCCACGGGCCATCAATAGCCGCTCCCGCTCGCAGATCAAATTGATCAAGTTGCTGTCGACGCCACGCAGTGGCTCGCTGCACGTCCGCTGCTCACCTTTCTGATTCCTTTTTGTATTTAATGCGCTCAAAATCCGACCGATTTCGAGTGAGCGCATAGTTTTGTACCGTAAATTTTGTCACAACTAGACGAGCTATATCTCGCGTTCACGCCGCTGCAGATCGCGTGACCTCCCATTCGTCCCTCACTGGCGGCGAGCGACTCGCTCGCGCGCCGCGGATAACCAACCATCCACGTCATCGCGCACGTCACACCATCACGCGCGTCACGATGTCCGCGACCGCGCGCGCGATGTCTCGCGCAAACGTAGACGTCGCCTCGCGCGCCGTCGCCTCGCGCACCGCCGCCCCGAGCCACCGCGCGCGCGCGCGAACGGTCGCCGAGTCGATGACGTCCTCCGCGCTCAGTCCCAGCCCCGACGTTCTCGCCGCCGAGCGCGTCCTTCCCGACGACGGTGACGTCAAAGTGGTCGTCTTCGTGCCCGGCGCGCGCGATTCTTTCATGAAGTACCCGCCCTCGCTGGCGTCGCGAGGTCGATACGAGCGCGCGGGACCGAGTTACGAGGAAGTGTTCGAGCACTTGGCCAAGAGGGTCTCGTGGAGCGACGCCGAGGGGGCGAAAATGTCGATGCGCGTCGTCGTGCAGGACGCGAGCGAAGAGGAGATGCGAGCGAAGACGAGCGATGTCGACGTCGCGATCGCGATCGGTGTCGAGGAGGACGAGGTGGCGATGAAGATTCGACGCGCGGCGGCGACGACGTCGACGTTTGCCTCACTCGAGTCGCCGAGCCTGGAGACGGAGGATCGAATTTGTTTCCAGCCGACGAAACAGTTGGGGGAATTGCGCGCGAAACTCACGCCGTGGAGTCGAGCGGCGAAGGATGTTCGGTTGATGGATCAGGTGAAGGATTTGTATGCGCGGAAAAATCATCTCGACGCGCTGTTGCTCATCTTGTTATTGGTGGACGCGAGCGGAGCGCGCGTGCCCGCTGTGGACATCAATCAAGACATCACGCTCGGCAACGTTTGGTGCATCGCGAGTAATTGCAACAAACAGCTGATGGCGTGTTACCAAAATCCGAGATGTCGACAAAGTTTGGACTGCGTAGACGCGTGCGGATTAAACGACCAAGTGTGCACGTACACCTGTATACGAAGTTATCAAAATCCCGAGTTTGAGCGATTGGCGCGATGCATGCTTCACAAGCACAATTGTCTCGCAAACGACGCGAAACGACCACTTCTCCCCGAGGTTTTACCGATGACGACGTGGAGAGGTGAGCCGATGACGCACGACGCGGCGGAAAGAATCATGCAAGGTTGGCTCGGCGAGAAGAAGTACAGTTGGCTCGCCGTGGCTGGACAAAACCCAGCTTACGATTACTTCCCGAACCAGTTTCAACTCTGGTATCGAGGCAAAGGTAGGAATCAGTTCTGGTACAATCCAGTCTTCAAGGTGAATACGCTCGATGGCCGATCCGTGTACAGACGTAGCGATTATCGCTGTCGGCGCGCCGAAGTCCCAGGAACGTTCATCTTCACCTTCATGGACAACGGCGTTACGAGTGAGGAGTACTGGCGCATCGTCGACGCGGCGGACGATTTATCGTGGTCTCTCTACTATTACGCCGGCGCAGCCAAGTCTGCGGGACAATCGTACATCGGCGCCGTGCTCGCCACTCCGGACGGTTTGTGGCCCGCCGAGGACCAGATGGAACGCGTCGAAGACTCGCTCTGGCGCGGATGCGGCGTGAAGATTTGGGAAATGTGCCAAGTCGATAATTCAACCGCCCACGACGGCGACGCTCCGCTTGAACCGCTTCACGAACCGGTCTTGATGCCTTAGACACGGGGTAGACTGTTTTGACAAAGTTGTTGACGAAGTCAAAAATGAAGATGCGCGCCCGCGTTTCGCCGTGACCTCATATCATCGCCCGCGCGCACGCGACCGACGGCTGACTCGAACGTGACGGTGCTCGCTTGACGGCGCGCGTCGCTCGCGACCGCCCGTCGCTCGCGCGCGGAGGTTTCCTCGAGGTGTTGGCCGCGGAGTGCGCAGACGGGACGTCATCATGGGCGTGTGTTCCAGCGCGCCCTCGCGGCGGTTGGACGCGCAGCGCGTGTCGAGGATGTTGCAAGATAACTTGAAACTCGACAAGCAGAGCGAGCGCGATCTCATTCGCGCGTATAGGTTGTTTAAGAAGACGGACACGAACGGTGACGGGAGAGTTCAGAAGAGCGAATTCGCAAAGGCGTTCAAGTTGGACCAGGATGTGTTTTTTGAGAGGCTGTTCTCGCTCATCGACACCGATGGGAGCGAATACATAGATTTTCGAGAGTTTGTCATCGTGTTGGGTGGGTTCAAGTTGTCGAACGCCGCGGGAAGAGTGCGTTTCGCGTTTCGATTGTTGGATTTGGACGATAGCGGGACTATTAGTAAAGATGAGTTCAAGGCGTGCATTCAGGCGAGCGTGAACATGATTAGGAACCGAACGAAAGAAGGTCGAAGACGCGCTCGAGAGAATGATTGGCGGGACAAAGCGCCGAGGGATATTTATGCGGCGTACAAAAGTTTGTTCAAGCAACTCGACGAAGTGCGAGGAAGCGGCATCGGTTATCAGCATTTCGCCAATATTTGTGTGCGATATCCGAAGCTCTTCACTCCCATCAACCACATCTGGGCGACGTTGCGTCGATATTCCGTGCCCGCGGCGGAGTTGTGCAAGGTGATTGCGCGTGCCGGACACCAAGGCTTTTTCCACAACTCTATTTTAGAGTTTGGATGGCCAGGAGTGAAATTCTCGGCGCCGCCGTGGAAGCAACAGGATCGCAACGTGTATATGCGTTCTCTCAGTAATCTGTTCAAGCGTAGAGGGACATCACTGGACGAAGAAGATGCGCGCGCGAGCGTTGGTCGAAATAGTCGCCGCTCGCGTTCGTCATTGCGACACAGTGGGAGTAACGGAGTTGGGAGCACTTCGAGACGAAGACACCACACGGAACGTGATCTACGCCACGAAAGACGTGATACCGATCGTCACGTTCGACCGGCGCGCACCACGAGCGTACCGGTCTTGCACCAGCCGAGTCGCTTCGACGACCCCCAACCCGACGCGAGGAGCCATCGTGGCGAGGACGCGGGACCGGTGTATCCCGGGCCGAAGTTCTGTCGCCAGTTCTCCTGGGGTTCGGACGATCCAGAGACCGAGATCGGAAAGCGAGAACTCCTCGCTTCGGAATCTCTCGATCGCGCCTATCGAGAACAGTACCCGGCTGACGAACAGACCGAGTCGTGGTTGGAAGACGACATGCGAGACCCGTCTGCGTCGCGTCAAGACAGCACGCTGGATCGTCGAGACTCAATCGAAGAGATTTGGAACGCGCTCCAAGCCTGTCCGAGCGCGCAGGCGGCTCGAAGCTACAGTCGAAAAGACTACGTTCCGGATGAGTACTACCGACGTCTCGAGGACGGCGTCTATTACAAGAAAAACTTTGCCGCGTCCGTCTCGAGCGGACTTCCTCCCCCCGTGTACCAACACGAGCGCACGTTTTGATCATTTTTTCGCGCACCGCACTCCTCGTAGCTCTTCTTTACGCGTAATTCACACCACGCGTTCTCGTCGTCACCGTCCGTTCTCTCCCTCTCGCCTCACTCCTCGTCCGCCTCGTCGATGCCCAACTACTCCCTGTGGCTCGAACCGACGACGTCCACGTACGCGCCGTGCTCGAAATTCATCCTCGACGTCGCGCATCGGCACCCCGAGGCACCGTATTTCCCACCGCACGTCACCCTCGTCGGCGCGTTCCACGCGTCGGACGACCGTTCGGCGCGTTCCATCTTCTCGGGCGCCGCGCGCGCCTTCTCGAGCGTCGACGGAGGTCGACGGGGACCGAGAATAGGACTCGAACGCGTCGAGTGCGGCGAGCGGCGTCATCAGTGCGTGTACATCAGGCTGGTGAAGACGGAGGCGTGGCGGGACCATTTCTCGCGCGCGCTCGAGGCGACGTCGGGACGCGCGGCGACCGAGGACGCGGCGGACGCGTTCATGCCGCATCTGAGTCTGGCGTACGGATTGACGCGCGCGAACGATCGCGAAGACGTGCGAAAAGAGGCGGAGATGATGGTGGCGAACGAAAATTTCGATGGGGAAGAGATGGAGTTTGAGACGATTTCGCTGTGGGAGACCGACGTGGACGACGACTCGTGCGCGAGTTGGCGGTGCGTGACGCGCGAAAAGCTAAAAGCGTAGGAGGATAGGAATACATAGCGAACGATTATAATGAATACATGAGTGCGCGACACTGATAAGTCTAATCAAGCGCCGAGACGCGTCATCGCTTGCTTCAGGGCGGTTTGATCCTTGATCGGAAGCTTTCCGAAGGCATCGTCGGCGACGCGCTTCAAATCAGCCAAGTCGAGCGGCGTGGGATCGTATCCCAGCGCGGCGAGGGACCACACGCACTTGGCGAGCGATCGAGCGGAAAGTTTTTGCCGGATGGTACTTTGCGCCAGGACGTCGAGCTGCGAGGCGTCGAGCTTGAGTCCGAGTAAGGACGAGCCCCACAAACCGAGCACCGCCGTCGCCGGGTGCAAGTCGCCCTGTCTCGCCTCGCTCATGAGAAGCGCCAACAGCGCGTCCGCGTGCGTGATGGGTGGGAGCCAACGCACGCGCCCGTACGCGCATAAAAGCTTCGCAGCTTGACTGGCGTTCAGCGAGCCCTCGTCTCCGATGAATCGCGACACGTACTCCTCGACCACGTCGTTGCCCGGATTCCATCGCAAGACGCCCCACGCGTGCATGACGAGCAAAACGTTCTCATCCTCGAGCTCTTTCGCCTTACCCTTGGCCATCTTCCCGAGTCCGACCAAAGCGGAATCTGTCGGACGATAGCTCACCTTGGCGAGCGCCCAGAACACCTTGGACACGAGCTCGGCGTCGATGTCGCGTTTGGCCGAGACGGAGGCGCACAACGCTTCGTACGCCTCGGCTCCGAGTTCGACTTTACCCTCACCGACGCCTCCGAGGGAACCGAGCGCCCAGAACATGGAATCTATCGAACCGATGTTCATCCTTTGCGCGCACCGCGGAATCTCCGCGTTCATCGCTCGCACGAACGTGGGTGACGGTGAGTGGTTGAGACGAGCGCACGCGTACATGCACATGGGCACGTTTACGTGGCTATTCCCGCCCCCAAAGTTTTGCGAGGTCAAGTGAATCAAGAGCGCGTCGATAATGTCTCCGGGTAAAGTCGTCTCCATGCGCGCGAACGCCCACAAAATATTACAGGCTGCCGCGTCATCGAACCTTCTCAGGTGCTTTTCGATGAAGCGTCTCGCCTCACCTAAAAATTCGCGACTCGGCACGTGATCCAGGTGCGCCAAACCGAGCATCATTCCCGACAGTTCATCCGCCCTGAACGCGCTCATCTCGCGCGCCGTCGCCGAGCACAGCGCCTCTAAAGTCGACGCCGGCGGTTTATACCGCATGCGACCGAACGCGTACGTCGCGTTGCTCAGAGACTGCGGCTTCAGCCTCGCGCCCGGCTTGGACACTTCGCGCTCCAATCGCGCCGCCAACGCGCTCAGCGTCACCTGACTCGGCGTGTATCCAAGCTTGGCAAAACTCCACGCCACGTTCGCCAATCCAAACGCATCAAACTCATCCACTCGACTCGCCACGCTCTCCGCCAACGCCTTAAATCTTCCGTCTCTCGTCACCCCCTCCGCCAACTCGAGGTAATCCCTGTCCAACCTCGACTCCGGCGCCGAAAACTTCGCCACGCGGTGCAACGCCGTCGCCGCGTGCACGGCGTCGAACGACTCCAAATCCGTCTCCACCACTCGAAGCGCCGCCTCCGCCGAATCCGCGTTCGACAAGAGCCTCTGAATCTCTCCCCCTCGTCCGCGTCCGCCCCCTCTCGCGCCACCGCCTCGCGCCGCGCGCGCCTCCACCTCACGACGCGCGACCGACGCGCGCGCGCGTCTCACCCGCACATCCCCCGCCGGTCTCCCGCGTCGCGTTCGCGCGCCCGCGCGCCCGCGCGCCACCGCATTCGCGCGTCCCACCGCCGCCGCCGCCATGGCGCGCGCGCCTCGTCCCCCGCGCCCTCTGTGCCTCCGTCGACGGCGTCGACCGACGCGTCTGCGCGCGACCGACCGACCGAACGAACGCGCCCGCGCGCGACGACCGAGACGCGATGTCTGTCGTCGCGCGTCGCGTCCTCGCGGTCGCGCGCGTCGGTCGACGCCGTCGAGAGGGTCGGCGCCCGCGGCGAGGCGTTCGGTTTTTGACCGATCACGACTCGTCACGAGTCTCTCGTGTGGGTGCCTATACACCCGGGTGTTTCTCTCTTTGAGTCACGACCGGTCGAACGGAGAGGGTCGGTGTCGTCCCACGGTCGGTCGGTCGGTCGGTCGGTCGTCACTCGACGGCGCGCGCGCGGGAGGCGCGACGACCGGGACGATCGAATCCATGGCGCTCGAGGCGCTGGAGGAGGAGGAGGAGGACGTGTTCGTCGTCAAGGATGCGCGCGGACGCGTGTACGGTGCGGTCGTGAACGACGGTGAAGACGACGCGTTTTTCAACGCGCGCGGGGCGTTCGATGCGATGACGACCGCCGACGCGCGCGAGGCGCTCGCGCGCGCGTGTGAACGATTGGTTCGCGATGGACAGGCGTGGTGGTCCCCGACCGATGTCCCGAGGTGCGCGCTCGAGGCGTTCGCGAGGGCGGTGTGGGAGAAATACTCGTCGGCGGCGACGGGGGTGGACGTCGACGCGAGCGGGGTGGAGTTTTGGGCGCGCGAAAGCGCCGCGGGGTTGCACTGGGATAAAGATGAAGAATTGCGCGAGCGTTACGGGGTGTGGGTGACCCCGCACCTGGCGACGGTGACGTACGTCGAGGTGGAGGATGCGGACGGGGCGGCGCCGACGGTGGTGTTCGAGGGATTGACGCCGCGGTCGAGACCGGACGCCGAGGACGCGAAGGAAGACGAGAACGCGTGCGAACGCGTGACGGTGATGTATCCCAGGGAATGGGCGCATTTTACGTTTGATGGACGGTTTTTACACGGTGCGCTGGATGCGTTCGCGAAAAAGCCGCGAGATGACGACGGCGCGCGAGGGAGACGCGTCGCGCTCTTGGCCAACGTGTGGTTTAATCATAAGCCGTTGGGCGTCGAACGGTTACCGGAGAGCTACGTCGAGGAAAACTTTTGCGACGTCGCGTTCGACGACGATGCGAAAGAGATGACGATTCACAGGATCGCCAGGAGCGATTTCGGCGCGCGGCGACTCGGAAAGTGTTCCGTCTTCGGGCCGACGAGCTCCGAATACGCGCTCGCGAACGCCGAATTACCGTTGGACGCGTTGAGAGCGATCGCGCTCGACGACGAAGACGGTCCGGTAAATTTGTTTCACATCACGTGCGGCGAAGAGCCCATTCGCGTAGAGGAGGGCACGAGCGATGAAGGTCCGTCGAAGCGTGCGAAAACGTAAAATGCTCATCGTGGAGAGTCAAGCTTGAAGGGCGCTCACGCGGCCGCGGATTTCGTCGCCTCGGAGGCGGAGACGCGCGACGGCTGCGAGCGCGCGTATATCGGCGCCGGATTGTACACCAACACCGGACACGGCGCGTGCGTGACGCAGTACTGCGGAAACGGAGACATGAAGACGGTGCGAAGGCGATGCGCCGAAGACAGCGATCGACCGACGATGAGCAAGCTCACGTCCGTCTGACCAAGAAAGTCGATGACGCGGTCGCGTATATGTCCGCCGCCGAGCCCGTGTCTTTGTTCAGAGTCATGCGCATCACCCGACCGCCCATCTCGTTTGTGTCCTCCTTAAGGAAAGAGGACACAGAGATCATGGATCGACTCATGTTCTCCTCGACGTCCTCGGCCGTGACGTCTTTGTTTTTGCGCTGCGTCTCGTCGTAGCAATGGAGGAGAAGGACGACGTCGCTGGGAAGAATTGAAACGCACGTAAGTCAGTCGTCTCATCGCCTCAAAAAGGCGTGCACTGAAGGTGGTCATGCAAAACGAGCTACATCGCGATCGCGCCGGCGTACCTTTTCCGAATGTGTTCTTGAATGAAGTATTCGACGAGTCGTCTGGACGAATTCGAGCCAGACATGGCGATGGCGACGACGCGTTGATCGACTCCTCCGAGAGCCTGTTTCACCAAATCGTTCTGTCCGACGATTTTCGGCAGCGTCGATCGAAAGAAGAGCGTCGGCACGGGAATGCGATTCAACACGTTTTGCGTCACGCTTCCCAACAACGCGCGACGAACGAGACCGTGGCCTCGGCATCCCATGATGATCAAAGTCGGGGGTTCGATTGAAAGCCATTCGTCGTTTTTATACGACTCGTGCGAACTCGAAAATTCACCATCCACGATCGCCGCCACCGCCTCCTCCACCGACCTTTTCCCACTGAGACCGTCTATTTGCACCACCTGCACCGCCCCTTTATCCTTCGACAGCTTTCTCTCGAGTAGGCGCGCTCGAATGTATTCCGGCAACCACGCCGCCTTTTCTCGGGACGCGTCGTCCGACACCGGCACGCGCGTACATCCCACCCGCTCTCGCACCGAATCCTCGTCCGCACCGTAACTCCCCGCTAACCTCCCCGGTCCATACACCGTCGCGACGGCGCCCTTGACGTAATGCATCACGGTGACATCATCCCTCGCGTCGAGCGCGCGCGTCGCCGCGTACTCGAAACTCTTCACGTCAGCCTCGTGCGATCCCGACGCGAGAAACAGCGCGCGTTTCCCCGCTCTCTCTCGCGATTCAATCTCGGTGATTTTTCCTCCGCCCGTTTTCGTCGTCATCCGCGCTCGCGTCTCCTTCGTCCTCGCGCGAGGCGCGCGCGTGTGACGTCGAGACGCGCGTGACACGTTCGAGACGTCAGAGTTGGCGAGACGTCATGTCTTCGGCGGTGGCGGCGTATCGAGGACTCCTGCGCGCGCGCGCGAGAGCGTTCGCGGGAGACGAGCGCGCGCTGCGAGCGTCGATGGAGGAAATCAGGGCGAGGTTCGAGGAATCGCGAGACGTCGACGCGAACGCGGCGACGAAGAAGATCGCCGAGGCGAGAGAGGCGGAGGCATTCATTCGCGCGCACGTCGTGCAGGCGGTGCGAGAGGGTGGTGAGGGGAACTTTGCGATGACGGTTGAACCGACGCATCAGGACGTGACGATCGGTGACGCGAACGAGGACGAGGGCGGTGGGTGCGGGTCGAACGCGAAGTAGCGGCGGAGAGAGGGCGAGGCGGCGACGCGGACGGTTTATGTATTTCATCGAATGGTACGCGTCGTCCGGCACTGTAGTGTAGTGGTAGAAAAAAAATACAAAAGAAGAGTGTTGTACAAAATTCGCGGGCAAATGAATTCAGAAACATCTGCGGGCTCGTGTGTCCGCGGTCGCGCCTCGCTCGCGCGCGAGGCGTCGCCGCGGAACCGCTCGCTAGACAAAAAAATACACATCGGTGCATCTTCGCGAAGATGAACTCGACGATTGAAAAATGATTCGACGATGAATGACTTTGATCAAAGTGTCTCTCACCGCGTTCACGCGGGAACGGGACCTTTGAAGTCTTCCCGCTTGTCCTCGGCGGGCGACTTGGCGAATCGACCGCCGACGCGAACTCGCATCGCCGCTCGAATCTTGCGAGCCTCGTAGTGGATGGTCTTGCCGTAAGAGCGCGCCTTGCGCTTCAAATGGTAGCGCTCGAGCACTTCTTTTCGACCCGACCCTCCGGGAAGTTTCGATGCGTCGTTTGGATTCGAACTCGGGAAGGATGAGGAAGAACCTTTCACCGCCGACGAAGGAAGCGGTTTCTTCGGCGGACGGCCGATCGGCTTGCCCTTCTTTCTCTTGGACGCGTGTGCACCAGACGTACCCGCCTTGTCGCGCGGCGTTTTCGATTTCGACGTCGTCTTGGCTCCCTTGACGACGTCGCTCTGCGAAAACGGCGACACAATACTTGCGCTGGCGGCACGCGACAATGATAGATCAAATCCTTGAACATCTCCGAAAGATTGTTTCGAGCCGCCCGGTTTGTACATGGGCTCAACACTCTCTTCGGGAGACGGAGATTCGATGCCCATCGCGAGTCCGTCGACGCGACCACTCATCTCAGAGTTGAGCATTGAAAACGAGGGGAATCGAATGAGTCCGTCGATGAACGCCTCGTCTTCGGGCGATCGATTCTCACAATCAACTCTGAAAAAATCTATGTGATCGAAAGATGGTTCCTCGCTGGGACGTAACTGCGACCGTTTGACGAGGTTCCAAAGCATTTCATCCGAAATCTCGGTACCGAGAGCTGCTTCGTGGGATTTACTCGTACCTAAAGGTCTTCCCCGACGCATCTGCGATTTTCCCTTCTCGATGTTCTGCAACGTCTCCTCGTCCATCGGAGATTCCACAAATCCCCGCAACGACAACGCGTAGCCCGTTCCTCGCTCTCGCTCGCACGTCGCGCACAGTAACGATCCCATCAACCCGTCGTCGTTTTCGCTCATAACCTGCGTCGTCAAAACCGCGCGTCAGTCGATGCGCGCGCACGGAGAATCGCGTTCGCATCACCCACGCATCTCCGTCGCTCGCGTCTCTATCGTTCGCGTTCGAAACCACCCGCCCCAACGCGTTTGCGCGTCTACTCCGCGCGCTCGCGCCGTTCCCTCGGCTTTCGGGGTCCCAGACCTAACTGTCAACCGTTTCCGAAACCTTCATTCGCGTCGAAAACGCACCGTCGCGCGCGCGCTCGCGCACTCCGTGCACAGCCAGTGTCTCGTGTGTTTTTTCGCGATCACGTTCGCGGCGTGTACCTGCGTCGCGGGTTCGCGCGCGATCCGCGTCGACATTCGTCAGTGAGAATTCCCTTTTCGCGCGCGCGCACGCCTCGTTCGCATTCACCGTCCCCTCCCGCGCGCGTTCGCGTCTCCGCGTCCCCATGAGCGCGACGAACGCGCGATAAAAATTATCCTCGCACGATTCACCGCCTCGAACGACGCGCGCCCGTCCTCGAGGACGTCGCGCGCGCGTCGTTCAAAAAAGTGCCCTCCGGCGCGCGTCTCCTCGCTCCCGCGTCGTCCCGCGGTCGCGTCGTCGCGTCGTCGTCGCGTCGTCTCGCACCGTTCGATCGCATCGTATGCACAAATTCGCATCGTCCGCCGGGCAGTATATCCGCGCGGCGGCGACCTCGCACGCGCCGCACGCCGCTCGCATCTCCTCGGGGCGCGGTGTGACGCCTCGAGGTGGTTGGGCGCGCGCCTTCTCAGTCCTCGAGCTCGGACGGTCGCCCGGCGCCGTCCGCGCCGTCGTTCGAGCTCGACGATCGAAGAGAGAGCGATCGCGAAAACTCACGAGACGGCGGCGCGACCTCTCGCGCGGCGTCGGCGTCGGCGTCGGCGTCGGCGTCGGCGTCGAGCGCGTCGAGCGCGTCGGCTCGCGCGAAGAGCTCGACGACGTCGGCGCGTTCGGCGTACGGTGGAAGCTGCGACGCGCGCGCGATCGGACGCGTCGTCAGTCAGGACGCGCGAGCGATGCGCGCGGAATCGCGCGATCGGCGCGTCGCGGCGCGCGATCGATGGTGCGCATCGCGCGCACCTCCGGGATGGCGTCGATCGCCTCGAGCTCGGCTCGATGGTCAGCCTCCGCGCGCGTTTCCGCGTCGCCCGCTCGCGCGGAAGTCGATACCTGCGTCGACACGGACGCGCGCGCCGGATTAGTGCGTCGTTCGCGCTCGTCCGCGGCGCGAACCGCGCGCACGATCGCGACGGCACCGCGCGAATGCGCGCAAGATGCGCGCGCGCCCACCGAACGAATCGGAATCGCATCCCTCGTCCCTCTCTCGCGTCTCCCCTCGCGCCCTCGCGCGCGCTCGCGACGCACCGTGATGATCCCCTCGCGCTCCTTCGCGCCGGACATCGATTCGACGGAGGCCGAGCGCGAGACGGACGCGGACGCCCCCATCGGTGTCGAGCGCCGATGACTGCAGTGCCCGACGCTTCGAATGGCGTCCTCTCGCGCGGCGTTCGCCGTCGCGCTCGCGACGCTCGTCGGTGCGTTCGCCGCGATCGATCCCGCGCGCGCGTTCGGCGCCGGCGCGGGCTCGTGCGAACACCTCGGCGTCGGGCACGGCGTCGAGAGGCTCGAACCGGAGGAGGGAATCTTCTGGTTGAAAATCGGCGACTCGGGCGTCAACGTCCCGGGGGCGACGATTCCGGTGGAGATTCGAGGCGTGCGACCGTTTCGTGGATTTTTGCTTCGCCCCGTGGACGGGAACACCGGGGAGGCGATCGGGGCGTTCGGGGCGGACATGCCCTCGGGAACGAGGACGATGGCGACGTGTCCCGCGTTCGCGACGCACACGAGCTCGCACGTGGTCGGATACGCGTCGACGGTGATGCCGTGGATCGTGCCGCATGGATTACAGAAGGGATCCGTGGTGCGATTCGAGCTGACTCTCGTGGAGTCGTACGAACGGTGGTACGACGTGTCGCGAGAGTTTGTCGTCGGCGGCGACGGGCACGACGACGACGTGGCGTTCGACGAGTCTAGGCGCGTGATTCCGGGTGAACCGCGAGCTCCGGGAGACGTTCGCGCGCCGGGAGACGTTCGCGCGCCGGGAGACGTTCGCGCGCCCGGAGAAGCGCGCGCGCCGGGCAGAGTACGAGCGCCCAAGGTGAGAGACGCTCGGCGAGAGAATAGAAACGTCGGGGACGTGAGATCAGTGAAAACAGAGGTCGATAATCAGCGATTGAGCGATGCACGATTGATTCACGGCGCGATCATGGTCGTCGCGTGGTTATTTCTGTCTACCTGGGCGAGTTTACTCGCGAGGTACGGTCGCGATTTCGATTCTTGGTGGTTTCGAGCGCATCGAAACGCGCAGTGCGTGGCGATCGCTTTGACCGCGTTCAGCGCGTACATCATCACGACGGTGCGCGGGTGGGAAAAACCTTGGGGTCCGCACGGTAAGTACGGTCTCCTCGTCATCGCGCTCGGATTTGCGCAGGGATACATGGGTTTCATTCGCAAGACGCTCCCGCGCATCAACTTCCAGCGTTGGCATCGAGCGCTCGGCGTCGCCACGACCGTGCTCGCGATCCGCAACTGCATCATCGGCGCCGGGATGATACAACTGTTCGAATCACACGATGTCACGTCGCCGGCATCGGGATTCCCTCGAGTGGTGAACCTCTGCGTCTTCGTACTCGCGATTACGACGGGCGTCTTGGAGAGCTCGTCGAGACGAAAGGGCACGAGTCGAGTCCACGGGAAACCGTCGAAATCGATGGTGTGAGCGTCCGTCGATACTTAATACACGCTAGCTTTAGACGCACGCGCTCGCCGATACGTAATACACGCTAGTTTTAGTCTAAAACTGTTCGAAGACTCTTTCGAAACCAACCGACGCCGCGCTCGTGCGCCGCACAACCCGCCGTCTCTGCGACGACACATCTCGAGGTCGCGCGCGCGCGTCATGCGCATCCTCGTCGTCACCGCGCTTCTGGCGTCGCTCACCGTCGCCGACGCGCGCGCGACGCCGGCGTCCCCGTCGTCGGATGCGTCGGCCAACTGTCCCAACGTCGGCGCCAGATCGCACGGTGGATGCGACGACGGCGTGCGCGCACGCGATCGCGCGTTCGACATGTGGGAACTCGCGCGTTCGTGGACCCCTGGGTACTGCGCGAGCTCGAAAAGAGCATGCGCCGCGCGCGAGTGCGCGACGAACGTGATGGAACCGACGCTGACGTTGCACGGCTTGTGGCCGAGCTTCTCGACGCCGGTGGACTTCGGATCGCGAGACGGGTGTTATTGGCCGCAAAACTGCGAGAAACCGTCGTGGTATCCGAACGACGCGCCGTGGGCGTTCGATCGGAGATCGGTGCCGCCGGGACGAACGGCTGAGCGATTGGCGCCCGCGTGGGCGTTCGACGGTTTGGGCGCGCACGAGTGGGCGAAACACGGCACGTGCGCGGCGTGGGTCGACGCGCGCGGAACGTCGCCGGGAATGACGCAGGTGGAGTTTATGAACGCAACATTTCGTCTCGCGGAGGCGTTGGGGACGCCGCGCGCGCTCACGGACGCTGCGGGAACCGACGTCGCCGTCGAGGACGCGCAAGCCGCATTCGGCGGCGCCGCGAGAGTCGCCCTCGGGTGCACGCGCGCGTGCGAACTCGTGCAGGTGGTGCAGTGTTTCGCGCGGGGGGAAGACAGCGGCGTCGGCGCGCCCGTGGACTGTCCGTGCGTGGGCGTGCGAGACAGTCGATACGACAACTCGTGCGCTCGCGACTGTCCGCGCGTGCGCGTCCTCGCCCCCGATCAAACGCAGTGTCATCGCGCCACCGACGTCGCCACGGCGCGCTGACGCTGTTATCGAGGCGTTGTACGAATATTCCTTGTTCTTGTACTGTACTGTAGCGTTCTGTAGCGAAATCTTTCTTCTTCCTCTCTTCTCTCGTCGTCGCCGTCGTCTCTCGTCGTCACTTCCCGCCCGCCCGCCGCGGCGGGTCGTCACCGTTCGCATGAGCGATTTCTTCGCCTCGGTCGCCAAAGCGTGGGATGATCTCACCGCGTCTCTCCACGAGACGTACGACGCGTCGCGTCGCGCGCACAATCGCGCGTCGACCGAGGATCGACGCGCGAAATCTGCGCGCGCCACCGGCATGGTTCGCGAGCGCGACGCGCGACTCACCGCGCTCCCGGCGTACGCGTACGAGTGCGGTGATCGTGTGCGCGTTTTGGACGCGGGCTCGAACGCGATCGAACGTTTGGAGGAGACCATCGGCGGTCTCACGGGGGCGACGACGGTGCGTCTCGATTGCAACCGAATCGCGACGCTGCCGAAGAGTTTTACGTCGATGACGAATTTGCGCGTGGTCGATCTCAGAGGGAACGCGTTGCGCGCGCTTCCCGACGATATCGGGTGTTTAGTGCGTTTGGAGACGTTGGATGTCGGTGAGAACGCGTTGGAGACGTTGCCGAAGAGTTTGGGGAATTGTCGTCGGCTTCGTCGACTCGACGTCTCGGCGAACGCGTTGCGCTCGACGGCGTGTCTCGACGCGCTCGGGAATTGTATCGATTTGGAGAGCGTGGACGCGTCGAAGAATCGTTCGATGTGCGGCGCGCTTCCTGTGTCGTGGGGGTGTTTGATTAAATTGAAGGAGATTAACGTCGACGAGACGAGCGTCGACGGCGTGCCGTCGGAGATTTTTCTCTCGTGCGAGTCGTTGCAGACGCTGAGCGCGAGACGGTGCGCGGCACTCGACGTGGCGGCGATGAAAGAGACGGAAGGGTACGAACACTACGAGGCGCGACGCAAGGGGAAGCACGATAAGCAGTTATCGTCGCGCGTGTTGATGGACGAGGCGCGACTGGACGAACGTCTTCGATGATCAAACAAAATGGTCGTGGTATGTCACAATGCATCTAGTCTATCGGTAGCTGCGCGCGGCGTATTGTAGTTTTCATTTCGTATCGTGTATTTTTTCATGGTAAAGGATCGCGTGCACGGCAAACGTACGAATGAAAGACGTCTTTGGTCGATGTTCGTCGCTTTACTCGTCGCTCGCCGCGTTCGTCGGCGTCTCCGCCGCCGCAGTCTCCGCCTCCTTTTCAACCTCGGTCGGCGGCGCGACGCCGTACGGTATGGATCCATACATCGGCGAGTACCCCGCAAATTGCATCGGGTGCGGAAACATCATCGGCACGCCCGGTCCTTGTCCGGGCATCATCGGCATGTGCGGCGGGTACATCATCTGCGGCGGGTAAAACGACCCGTGCGCGCCGTACTTGAGCCCGCCGTACGGCGGCGCGTACCCTCGTCCATCGTCCGGACGACCGACGTGTCGCATCGCTTCGCTCACGTCGATCATCTTCCCCATGAAGGGCATCTGCCGATGCGCCTTGATCATCTCCGCGACCGCGACGTCGGCGAATACGATGAACCCGTACCCCTTGCTCTGTCCCGTGTGCTTGTCGTAGATGAGCTTGACGCTGAGCACGGTGCCGTAGTGGGCGAAATACCACCCCAGCGACTCGGGCGACGCTTCCATGGGTAACCCACCGACAAAGACGGTATTTTCAGTCCCAGGCGCGGGCGTCGACGTCGTTCCGGACCCCCCACTCTCGCTCTCGCTCGCCCCGTCCTCGAGCGCGCCGACGTACTTCGGGCTCCGCGCCATCGCGTGCGGCTTGACGCTCGTCTTGACGACGCGTTCGGCGTACCCTCTCCCACCGACGATGGCCACACCGTTCGATCGTCTCGCGTCCCCATTCACCACTCCTCGTCGTGCACCACCCACCGTCCCGACCGTCGTCGACGCGTTCCCTCCTCCGCCGCCGCCGAGCGAGACGTCGCTCAGGGACTCGCGCGACCCCCCTCTGGACATGCGTCCGCCCCGTCCCGCGCGCGCTCTCCCGCCCTCCTCCCCCTGACTCCTTCCACCACCCACGATCGCCGCCACCGGTTCATCCCTCGTCGCTTCTTTCACGTCCACCGCCTTCCCTTCGATCGTCACCTTCTCCAACGCGCGCACCGCGTCCGCGACGCCGCCTTCGCGAAATTTCACGAACCCGTACCCCTTGCGCGCGCTCGTCATTCTGTCGTAAATCATCTTCACGCTCTCCACCTCCCCGTGTTCGCTTTCAAAGAATTCCCGAAGTCGTTCCTCATCACATTCATGATGCACACCTCCGACGAACACCGTTCGATACCGCGCGTCTTCGCTCGCCGCGTCCCCTCCGAGATCGCGCCGCGCGCCTCGGTCGCGCCGCTGTCGCGCCGGCGTCCCGCGCGCGTCATCGTCTCGATCATCCGTCGCGTCCGTCGCGTCCTCACTCTCGCGTTTCGACGCATCCGCATCGTCGGTGGACTCCACCGATCGTTTCGTCTTCTCCATCATCACCGCGCGTCTCTGGACGTCGTCATCATCGGCATCCTCGGCGTCGTCATCGTCATCCCTCGGCCTCGTCGCGCCCTCGTCGACGTCACGCGTCGATCGTCGATGCGCGTCGTCGTCGTCGTCGTCGTCGTCCCTCGGCATCGTCGTCACCGATCGAGACGCGAGAGACGCGTTCGTTCGTTCGTTCGTTCCTCCGTCGTCTCTCGAGTCCGGCGTCGCGTCGACGACACTCGAGCGTCGACAGCAATCGTCGTCGTCGTGTGACGTCGCACGCGCGCGAGGTGGCGCGAGGTGGTGGTGGGGCGCGTGGGTCGGTCGGTCGCGCGCGCGCTGTATGTAATAGATGATGATGGGTCTATTGTCGTGTATATATGTATCGTCTGTCTGTATGTATGTGTGCGTCGAGGGATGGATGTGGTGCCCATCCATTCCATTCCATTCCATTCCATTCCATCCATCGACCGACCGACGGACCGATCGCGCGATCGAATGAATGAATGAATCCTCGGTCGCGACGATGCGAACGGTGGATGAGGACGACTCGATGGACGCGAACGATCGGTCGATCGGTCGCGAGTCGGTCGATGGACGCGCGCGTTCGTCGTCGCACCCCCCGATCGGTCGCGTCATCATCAATCCAATCCATCACCGCCATTCCAATCGATGCATCGTGGATGGCTTTTTCCGTCACCCGCGCGTCACACCCGGGTCTTTTTGACGCGATATTTATCGCGCCTCGATGTGTCTCGATGTTGGCCCATCGATCGATGCCCATCGATCGATCGATATCGATCACTTTCATCGATCACTTTCATCGATGTGCGTCGATGTGTTCATCGATGCGCGCATCGATCGGTGTCGAGACGACGACGATGTCGACGACGGCGGCGGCGACGGGAGTGCACGTCGCGTCGATCGGATCGTCTCGTGCGCATGGGACCGCGACGAGGGGTGATGCGAGCGTTCGCGCGCGCGTGGTCGTCGTCCGCGTCGTCGTCGTCGGCGGCGTCGAGCGCGAGTCGCGACGGGACGCGAACGGTGGCGATGCTCGTGCCGTACGACGGCGCGGACGATGGTGATGCCGGTGGGCGATTCGCGGTGTACGCGAGAGGACGAGAGGAGACGTCGGTGAAGAGACGAGAAGCGGTGGAGGCGAAGAGGCGAGCGATGGGGACGACGATCGGTGCGAGACTGCTGCGCGCGTGTGGATGGGCGTCTCCGAAGGCGGAGGAGACGCGGAGACGCGCGCGCGCGTTCGGGGAAAAGACGTGGGCCGCGATGGGCGCGGCGAAGAGAGGGTCGGTGAGGAAGAGAATACACGAACTCGGGATGTTTGCGATGGATAGGATCGATCCGAGAGAGATGACGCTGTGTGGGATGCCGAGAGAGGCGTCGTCGATGGAGGTGGCGTATCCGAGGGGCGCGACGGACGCGAGACGGGCGAGGCGGGCGACGAGAGAGGCGGTGGAGACGGGGATGAAGAACGCGCGCGCGGCGACGAGGATGTATGCGATCGGGGTGCCGTTGTCGATACCGATGTTTTTGTCCCCGGTGAGCAATTTTCCGTTGTATTATTTCGTGTTTCGGTTGATTTCGTCGACGCGCGCGACGGCGGCGGGGGGGGCGGCGACGGCGCTCTTGGGCGACGCGCGCGAGGAACGCGCGGCGGAGGAGAGGGCGATGGCGATCGAGCGCGAAATCTTGGAGATTGGTGGTGAGTCGTTCGCGTGCGCGCGATTGGACGCGCGCGACGGCGTCGACGTCGACGGCGCGGCGTGTTGTCGACTCGCCGATCCCGCGCTCGAGAAATTCTTACGAGACGAAGGACCGGACGCGTTGTTCGTGCCGTGCGACGCCTTGGCCGAGGCCGCGCGCGGGCACGAAGATTCGAAAGAAAAGTGCGCGGCGGCGCGCGTGGAGGAGATTTTCAACGAGACCGGGGTCGTGGAATTGTCGCGAAAGCATAGACGATACGACGAAATTTACGGGCGTGGCGCGAACGAAAGCGTCTACTAGCAATCATTAGCCGTGTATATAACGGATGGACAGTCGTTCTAGCATTTCTTACAAAAGCAAGTGTGTACCCGAAGCGCCTATCGTTCAATTTCAAGATCCGCAAACGTGCGAAGCGTCGAGCCGACCGCTTAGAGTCGGTAGGAGACGCCGCACTTACCGCAGTAGACGCGGTCGAAGTGGTGCGCCATGAAGACACCGGGGCCGCAGGTGGCGGCGTTGCACTCCTTGCGGAGACGTTCAACCTTACCGGAGTCGTCAACCTTGTAGAGCTTCAAGACGGCGAGCTTCACCTTCTTGTGCACGTGCTTCACCTTCTTCGGCTTGGTGTACGTCTTCTTTTTACGCTTCTTACCGCCACCGCGCAAGCGCAACACCAAGTGGAGCGTGGACTCCTTTTGGATGTTGTAATCCGCGAGCGTGCGGCCGTCCTCGAGTTGCTTACCGGCGAAGATCAAACGTTGCTGATCCGGCGGGATGCCCTCCTTGTCTTGGATCTTGGCCTTCACGTTGTCGATGGTGTCCGAGGACTCCACCTCCAAGGTGATGGTCTTACCCGTCACTGCGTCGTGGCGAAAACGCGCGCGTTCGTCAGTCACACCGTTCGCACGCGAGGAATCATACGAATGAAAACACCCCCCTTTCCACGCGCGTCCCCGCGCCACGACGCCCGCGCGCTCGACGCTCGAGACGTTCGCGCGCGCGCGCGTCATCGACACGAAAACCCTAAAAACCGCGGCATCCGCATCCACCGCGTCCTCCTCCTCCTCCGCGCGCGTTCGTCACCCATCATCGCGCGTCACGTACACGTCTTGACAAAAATTTGCATCTCGTGCGAGTTCGGGAGGGTTCCGTCTTCACTCGCGTCGCAAAGAGGCGGACGCGACGACGTCGCGCGCGACGACGGGATGCGCCGGTCGCCCGCGGGCGGGCGTGGTCCGGGTGTGACCCGTCCACCTCGAGTCCCCCCGTGACCGATGAGTCATGACTCGTGGAATGGGGAAGAAAACGAATCGACGCACGACCGAGGACGCGGGAGACTCGGGCGCGCGCGCGAGGACGACGACGACGACGACGACGATGACGACGACGACGACGACGACGA
>CEUV01100086.1_pt1 | contig 21797 bp, 25 predicted proteins | sample 356401 | NCBI WGS metagenome assembly CEUV01 (sample SAMEA2622710, study PRJEB7988) | marine metagenome | isolation source: saline water (ENVO:00002010), including
CGGAACTAGTGGTTATAGTGCAACAGGAGGTGTTGCAACCACCAGCATTACAGGAAGTGGTAGCGGTCTTGCAATAGTAATTGATTCAGTAAATGGTGGTGGGCAAATTACGGCATTTAGTGTTCAATCAACAGGAGAGGGCGCAAATGCATCTGGCTATAAAGTAGGTGATAAATTCAATGTTAGTGGAGGAAGTGGTGATGCTGCAGGAACTGTTCTTTCAATTAATCCTTTAGCAGGAGGGCAACATATTACTTTAGGAACTCCTGTTTCAATATTTACAAGTGGTAAAGGAAATCAATTAGGAAGATTACCTAATACTACTGCAACTCAATTTGTTGTAATAGATTCTTATGGTTGCACTCCTTCAACATTTACTGCAGGAACCAATACTACGCCTGCTTGGTTAAGTTCTAATACTTTAAATGGTCAAAAGGTTAGAAATAGTATTGCAGGACCTAGAGCCTATTTGCAAATTTATGTAAATACTACAGGATATTTTAAAGACCCTGATGGTGTTCCAAGAGATGGAGTTCCAGGAACTTCAATTCCTTATCCTAGAACAATTAATAATAGTTTTTGTAAGACTTCAAAACAAACTCCTATTTATATCCTGCCAGGACAGGTTTGGGATGTAAGGCTAACTTGTTTTAATGATGCTTTTTGTGCAGGTCCTGGTGCTGAAACTTCAACACCTATTGCTCAAGCAAATGGCGAATTACAAGCATTTATCAAATACACTCTTTATGATGGGGCAGATGCTTTAATTGCAACTAAACTTATGGAAATGGGAATTGCAGTAACTCCTAATGCAGTAGATAATTACAAGCAGAAAACAATTGAAGCACAAATGGCTGCAGATGCTAGAAAGGCTCTTGAAGAGTGATAACTTTTATATAGTTGTTCCAACACATGATATATTGGACGGGGGAACGCACACAGAGTGTCGCCCTTTGCTAGGAGGCGCTCTGCCCCCGTTCCACGAATTCTTTTTAATTTCACTAAACGACTAAGGGAGTTTTATATAGTCGTGCAATGTATCTTTTAATATGGATGATTCTGGCGGTAATGGAATTGTTAATATGCTTAGGGCGCTTAAGAAATCCAACATTACTTCATATACTGAGTTAGCCAAACTATTTGCAGAAAAGGAGGCGAGTGGGGGAGAACCCTTAAGTTTAACTAATTTATCTGGTCCATATCCTAATCATTTTACACAATCCTTTGATGTTAATCAAGTCATAAAATCTAAATTATATATTTTTGACGAAAAGAACAAATACACAAGGGGTTCTCCAAAACCTGTAACTGATTTTGGTATTTATTACTTTGAGAAAAACCCTTATCATGGTGAAGATGAAAATGATGCGCCTTATGAATTGATTGCTTTGGATTCATTATATATGTCTACACTCATCCCAGAATTAGGAGGTCATAAAGAACTTAGTGTTTGGGATTTAGAAGGAACGACTACGGATAGGAGAGGTAATGAAAGAGAAATGCTTGAATATACAGTAAATAGAAAGATTCTTTTAGAGCCTTGGTATAATGAAGGATTGGGAGGCATTAAACCCTTTTTCAGTGCGGGTAATCCAACTTATGTTATAACTTATGCCGATTTCATGTCTTTGATGAAAAATATGCCTAGATTCATTAATTGGACTAAAACAAAACCCTTTAAATAAAATTAAATATTTATCTTTATATAGGTCTTTAACATATTTATTAAACATGGAAGAGAGTGAATTATCCGATATAGTAGTAAGGACTAGAAAATTTGGAGATATAGAAATACCTTCTGAACAAGTTTATGATTTAGTTAAGAAGTGTGTATTAGATAGTAAAAATTTATCAGACCTTTTGAAGAAGCAAGTTGATGAATATTTTGATGGTAAGAGGGTTGATAATTATTATTATTCAATTTCTTCTACTGAAGCACCCACTTATCTTAAATGTTTTCACGATGTTTTGGCTAGAGATTTTACTATTGAAAAGATTATTGATTTTGATTTCAAAAGAAGATATGAAGTCCCTCCTACTTATCACGAATTTAAGATTGGAAAGGATGCTAAAGAATCAATGTTGATTAAAGGTGTCATTTTTGCAACAGATAAAACAGGGAATAAATATGTTTTTAATTTAATTCCATATACTGAAGATTATAGTATTGAATTAGAGTGTTATTTTGATTCCAGCAAAACTAAGTTTAAAGATTTTTGGAAATTGGTTGAAGATTATTTTGATACTGAAGGACCATTGAGAAATCAAAAGATTGACTCAAATTGGAATTTTGTAGATTATGAAGAAAAGACTTGGGATAGCATAGTAGTTTCAGATGAAAACAGAAAAATGATTGATAGACATATTGTTAATTTTATTGATTTGATTGAAACATATAAAGAAAAAAGATTGCCCGCAAGCAGAGGTATTTTAATCTCAGGACCTCCTGGAACTGGAAAGACCTTGTGTTGTGAAACTATTATGGGTATGGTTGATGCTACTACTATTTATGTAACTAGTGATAGTATTGATTCAATCGGTCAAATCAAAGGCTTATATAAATTAGCAAGAAGGCTATCTCCATCTTTAGTAATTATTGAAGATATTGATACTTTAGGTGGTCTTGATAGGAGAGAAAGAGGAAACCACCCTCTATTAGGTGAATTCTTAAATTGCCTTAGCGGTGTTGGAGGTAATGATGGAGTAATAACTATTGCTACAACAAACTATCCTGAAAACATTGATATTGCATTAGGTGATAGACCTGGAAGATTTGATTTGAGAGTTAAATTTGGTTATCCAGATAAGGAATTGAGAGGTTATATTCTTGAAAAATATCTAAAAGAATTTAAGACTGATAAAAAGTTAAATTTGAGTAAAATTATCAAAGAAACAGAAAATATGTCTGGTGCTTATTTGAAAGAAATCGTTATGGTTGCATATATGATTACGGTAGAATATGGTGTTGAATCAATTAGTCAGAAAATATTAGATGAAGCCTTTGACAGCGTAAAGCAGTTAAAAAGAGAAGTTGATAAGACTTATGGTGTTAGAAGAATGACTGAAAAAACTGAAACTCTGTATGGTTGAGGTTGTAATAATTCATAAATCTTTATATATCAAATCCATCAACTTATATCTATGGGTCCTGAAGATAGTAATGCTGTAGAGCAAATTTTACAACAACTTCAGGAAATTAGTATTCAATTAAATAATGATTCTAATTTGACAGATACTTTTGGTAATTTTAAGGAAGAGTATTATATTAGAAATTCAGAAGTAAGAGAAGATTTAAGGGATTTGAAAGCAGATTTAAATAATCAGAAAACAGATTTAACTGAAATACAGAAAGATGTTCAAGAAATGAAAGAAGGTTTTTCTAAGTTTAAAGTAGAAATTCAACCTATTATTGAATTTAAACAAATGGTTTCTAAACAGGTTATGAAATACAGTAGCGTTGCCTTTTTTACTGTAGTAGCATTGACCTTGGGAATGAATGGCGTATCAATCTAGGCGTAGTCTTTAAATATCAGTAAGATTAATAAAAACACATGGTAAGTAGTAAGTCTGTTAAGTTTCCTCTACCTTTAGGGAAGACTAAGAAAAATACTATTGAGAGTCAAGGCTCTAAAATTACTGCAGGGAGGTGGATTAACAATGAAGAAGATTTGGAAAATCCTCCAACTTGGGTAAAGGTTCAATCGGAAGGATATTTGATTGATAGAAGCATTAGCGATATTAGTTATTCTTCTTCTAATGATGAATTTGCTTTGATTACAAGATACACAGACCCTAAAAGCCTACAGCCTATGGTTGAATTGTTGCCTGTTAACTCTTCTGCATTTGATATGGAAAATGAGCCTGATGGTATTGATTCATGTTATGCTTTTGATACTGATGAAGATTCAGAGCAAGGGATTTTCCAATTCCCATCAATTGCAGTAGGATTAGGTATGATTTCTTACCTTATGAAAAATAGATTAGAAGGTGAAAATAATGAAGAGTGATAAAATGACTTTAATTGCGGGTGGTTTGTTAGTTGGTGCTTTAGTTTATAAATTTGCACCTAAACTAAAGATGATGGCTGAAGAAGCAGAAGAGCAAAACTTATTTTCTAAACTTGTTTCTATGTTCACTAAGAAGGAAGAAGAAACTCCTGTAGAAAAACCTAGAGTTTATGATTATGGTTCAATTGAAATCCCTGAGCCTGTTTCAGGAATGGGTGGTAGGTCTGTAGGGCAAACTAGTCTTGAAACTTCTGTAACTCCTATTGCAGGAATTGGACAAAACTCTGCAGGTAGAATTATAGGAGGTTATTAAAGTGATTGATTTAGCAAAAATCAGGACAGCAATTTTAGAGGCTGAAGAGGCTGAAGAATCTGAATCTGATGAAGTGGATGTTCAAGAAGGACCTAATAAAGTTCCTAGTGAAATTGATAACGCTGCAACTTCAATTAGTGGTTCATTCGGTGTTGGTTTGCTTGGTGCTTCTATTTATTCAGAGGCTACTGGTGGAGAATGGTTTGTAGGTCAATGGAGAGTAATTATCCCTGTTGTTGGAACTGCTTTAACTGCCTTTGCTTATGGTAGATTATCTAGAGGTAAAGAAGCAAAAAAGCAAGCAGAAACTTATGAGAAGATTTTATACAAAGTAGAAACTGAACAAAAAGAAGCAGAAGAAAAGAAGGCTGAACAGGAACAACAGGCTGACGAATATTGGAGTGCTGAACTAGATATGATTAGGAATTTTAACAATTATGAAATGAACCCTAACTTAAATAGTTTTAGTCCAGCGCCAATTAGTATTAAGCCTAAAGGATATGGTGCATGGTAAGTATTAAGTAGAAACGAGAGGGATTGATTTATATGGTAATTTATAACGGATATTGCAGACCTTTGAAACAAAAGGTTGACTTTGAAGTAGCAGAAGTTAATTCTATTGAAACTTCAAGAGGTGTTAAGTGGCAAATTAAAGGAAATTATGAATCTTACAAAATCTCAGTATTTGCTAAGGAATCAGTTGCTTTGGATTTGGCTTCTAAATTAGAAAAGCCAGATTTTTTTGAAGCACATTCGGATGCAGTTATTAGAGAGCCAAAAATTCATGAAGTCCCACTTAGTCAAGAATTAGAAGAGCCAATGCTTGCTTTTGATTCAGAAGATGTTATTATTTATGATTCTGAAGAAATGGCTCCATTCCCATTCTTTGATGCAGAGGCTTTTGCTTCTTATGATTTGCCTGAAAAACAAGAAACTGATTTTAACATTCTTAAATCGTTGAGAGGTCTTGAAAAGGAAATGTTGATAGGAATGATTGGCCCTGATACTGATGACCAGACTGGCGGGAAGGATAGCCCTGTTTATATAGATAGATACGATGAAGAAGTTGCTAAGGTATCAAATATCTTTTTTGATGATGAATTTGATTCTTTAATTATTGTTGCAGACGGTGAATTTGAAAGACACCATGATGATGAGTTTAATGTAAAAGAATTTTCAAGAGGTTGTATTACTGTTGGAGAATTTTATAATAGATTCAATCAAATATTCAACCAAATAGATGTAAGTGATGTTTCTTCAATTAAACTTAGGGTAGCAGGAAAAACTTATGATTACTATTCGTCAGGTTTTAATTTTAGTTGGGATGAAGAGGAAGAAGATTATGAATACCTTCATGGATTATATTTTTACTTAGTAGATAATGATGGTGGCGAGGGTGGAAATTATTCAAGATTCAATTTTTGTGATGTTATTACTTATGGAAACATAAAGACGACATTTGATACTCATGGAGATGTCCCTGTTTATCTAATGCTAGTAGATACTGATGATTGCGATAACATGGCTGAAGCCGCTAGGTCTTTTAGTGATGGCGAAGAACCAGATTTTGAAATTGAAATGATTACTGATTTTAAATCTCAATATAGTGAAGAAGAATATTGTTTTGCACTTTCTAATTTGGAAACTAAGAGGGGCGTTAAGAAAAATGATATGGAGAAACCATTTTTTACTCTTAAAGAATTATATGAAACAATGACAAACATATTAGATGACTATGATGTTGAAGATAAAGACTCAGTCGGTATGGAACTTATGGGTATTTATAAGGATGGTAAGTTTGGCGATTATAATGAGGACTATACAGGAATGGGTTTGGGAGGGGCATGGTTTGATGGCGCTTTATACATAGGGGTTGAAAAACAAGAAGCAATTGAAGTGCTTGAAGAACAACAAGATTATTCGGAATTAAAGGTTGCAGAATTAAGAGAACTCCTTGCAGATAGAGGGCTTCCAGTTTCAGGAAGAAAGGCTGAATTAATTGAAAGATTGGAAGAAGATGATGAAGATGATGAAGGTGGAGATGGAGAACTACTTGACCTAGATGATGTTGTAGATGAAGGTCTTGCTATGACTTATGATGAATTGAATGAATTTGTAGATAACAGGATTGAAGATGGCGAAGGAGATGAGCCTGCTTACTTAAGCACTCAATTTACTGATGTAGATGGTGATGTCGGAACAACTGCAACTGTTATTGTTGATGAAGAGGATACTGATATGATGCAAGATGAAGATTTTATCGGGATTGCAGTTCCAGAAATCCCACTTGAGGAATCTTATGAAGATTGGGAAGATGAAGATTGGGAAGATGATGAATGGGAGGCTCAAGAGCATGTAATTGAAGTTGATGAAGATGATGATTCATATGCCATTACATACACTAAAGAGGCAGAACAATCTCCTTTTACTACTGATATTGGATTTATTACATTCCACTCTCCAGAAACAAACCAAGAGGTTGGAGAAGACGATGAAGATGTCATTCCAATGATTTTTGACCAATTTATCCCTCCAGAAATTTGGGGTGATTTAAAAGATTCACAACAACAAGAATTTATCAGAACAGGTGATGAAAGTATATTAATTTGCTCAAAATGTGGAATGACTAAGGCAGACATGAGGGCAAGTAATGGTTATTGCCCTACGGTTGACCCTATGAATGAGGCTTATGTTGCTAAGGTTAACTGTCCTTATTCAAAACACTTCGCACCTATGCATTGGATTAATAAGGAGCCTACTAAACTTATTGAAGCAACTAAGACGGCTATGAATAATGTTTATTTTGACGATAACACGCCAATTGATGTAGTTGCTGCCGAAGGGGTTATGGAGGCTGAAGAAGTCTTCTACGCCCCTAACAGAGGCTCACAACCAATTACTGACGGTGTTAAAAGCCTAATGATTTCTAAGGCTGAATATTACAATGCAATCCATTCAATCCCTCCTACAGTTTCTGCAGTTGAAACCTCAGACGGTTCTTCTATAAAATTAGGATATTTTGATTCAGAGTCGCATTTAGTTGAAAGCCTTTTCTCAGATACGCTAATGGCGGAAGATGAAACCCCTGACTCTTTTAGTGCTGAATCGCAACCATTACCAGAACTTTGGGCAGAAGATTTGCATGACTTTACTCCTCCAATTAGAGAATCTATTAGTTTGTCGGCAGAAGATTATGCAGCAGATGATAAAGCAGAAATTGTAGATAAATATGAATATTATAGAAATATTATGCATTTAGGAGATGATGTTGAAGTAGTAGATATTGGTGATGCTATGGTTGTAATGGATGAAGACATTATTGACCCTGAACTAGAAATTGACCCTATGGCATGTGTTGGTTGCGATACTAAGTTTGAAAAGCAATATCAATTAGATAAAAAGGGAATGTGTATTGATTGTGTAGAAGATTCAATTAATTTATCTGAATTGCAAAGATATAAAGACGGAGGAGTTACTATCTATGATGAAGGCGATTTTGACATTGAAATGGACGATGTTGAAGATGAAATAGAGCCTGAAATGGATGATTATATAGATAGTGATGGATTTACAGAAGATGGCTATGATATGTATGAAGATGATTATTCTGAATGGATGGATGATTATCAGTCAGAAAATATGTCTAAACCTGCTATGAGTAATTCAAAATATCTTTTAGGTGCTCTAGGTATTGGCGGTTTAGCAGTATTATTTGCTCCTGATAAGGTTAGGGAATTCTTTAAAAGAAAGTAAAGATTTAAGTATCGGCATAAGTAATTAATCATTATGTCTGATTATGATAATGCAATTGTTGCTAAAAAGGAAAATGAAGACAGAATTGCTTGGAGAAAGTTATTAGTTCCTGCAGTTGGTTCTGCTGCTTTTTTTGCCACTATGTTGGTTAACATTATCAATACTTATAATAAACATGGTTGGCCTAAAAACGCTTTTAGAAAATCTGATTATTTATTGATGTCAATTCCTATAATTGTCATTTTTTCTGCAGTTGAAGAAGAAATAAATGGCAACGGCAAAGGGAAGTGATTCAATGAAAATTGATACTAGAGATATTTTAAAGATTGGAGAATATGGTTTTGTAAGAGACCTTCATCCTGCTTTTAATGTTTCTCAGAATAGATATGGCTATAAAAGTAGTTATACTAAAAATTTATTTTACGCATTACAAAACAGGAGTTCAAAAACAGTATTTTTTTCAAGAGGGATATTGAAAGGTCAAATAATTAGAAAAACTAAAGATAAATTTGATTTCGTTGTTTCTGAATTTAAAGGTAAAGCGTATATTGTAAAACAAAAAGGAAAGGCTACTGAAATTAATGATGGTAAAAAACTTAAAGGTCATATTATTTTTAATATACACAATCATTTTGTAGATATTATTGATTGGCAAGATTCAGTTGATTGGAGTGGTAAAGGGAAATCTAATAGAGTAGTTTGGGATAATCCTGATGTGGAATGGGAGTCTGAAGATGATTTTGATTCACAATTAGAAACAGATGATGCGGTTAAAAATTTAATTGAAATGCAACTTTCTTATGAGGCAGACTATTTTGAAATTGCTGCACAAAATGATGATAAATATAAATTAAAATATTTGAAAGGAATTGTTGATGCTTATGAAAATGCTATTGAATGCATTCAAAGAGGCGGAGTAGAAAAAGGTGTAGATGCAATAGCAAGAGTTTATTTGAATAATGCTAAAAGAACTTATAATAAACATAGGAAGGAATCAGTAAAAAGTAGTTTTTATTCTGAAGAGTTTTACTATGTGGCAGGTCTTGTTTTTGGATATAGAGATGTTAGTGAATTTTTGACTGGTTTTTCTGAAGAATGGCAATATCAATTTGCATCTGAATCTGATTCAGCCACTTTGAAAAAATATGAAAAGACATATGGTAAGGCAGGGGCTAAGGTAAGATTAAAGTTGAAGAATAAGATTATGAAGCAGAATACTCATGGAACTAAATCTGGTCAATGGTCTGCTAGAAAATCTCAGAAACTAAAACAAGAATATGAAAAGGCTATGGAAAAGAAAGGAAGTAATCCTTATAAATCTAACAAGAAAACAAAGGCTCAAAAGGATTTGAAAGATTGGGGCGACCAAAAATGGAGAACTAAATCTGGAAAAAAATCATCAGTTACTGGTGAAAGATATCTTCCTGAAAAAGCAATTAAGGCTTTATCAGATAAGGAGTATGCTAGAACTACTGCGGCTAAAAGGAAAGCAAAAAAGGCTGGCAAACAAGTTTCTAAGCAACCAAAAGATATTGCTAAAAAGGTAGCAAAATACAGAGCCGAATATAAAACAGGAACTCAAGGACCTTGTTGGGATGGATATACCTATGTAGGTCCAAGACCCTTTACTAAAGGTTCATGTGTAAAGAGGGCTGAATACACGCCCGACCACGAAATGAGTGATTATTCGCTTCAAGATTTATCCATGTCTTCTGTTGTGGAGGGTGATTTTGCCAAAGATTCTTTAAAATTTTCTTTTATGGAAGGTATGAGGGCTGAAGACGTTAAAAAAAAAGACTATACTAAAATGAGCCCTGCAGATATTCAAATGAAGGCGCCAGATGGTTGGAAAATAGTAGGTTTTTATGATTCAAAAGGCACTAATTATCAACTTAAGAGAAAAATAACTTTTGACCATTTTGATGAAGTAGAAAAGGCGTTAGGCGTTATTAATTCAATATGTTACAAACTAGACCATCATCCAATAATTGAATACAGTTATAAATATATTTTAATAAGTTTATGGACTCATGATGTTAATGGTTTGACAGATTTAGATTTTAGATTTGCCAAGATGTTGAATAAGGGGTTAGATGTTAATTTTTAGTTCAGAAACTCTAAACCATTATATAGGTGAAAAAATAATAGTATAATATGGAGAATAAAGAATCTTTTGAAATTACTGATTTGGATATTTCAAATGTTTTGGATAAGCATAAAAATTTAGTTGCTGAAAAGGATTGGGAATTGTATTTATTCTCTAAGAAACAGAATTACATGATTGAAAGAAGGCAGAATATTGGATTAGAGTATGAGTATAATTCTCCTATGTGGGATTCTATTTTTGAAAGAGAATGGTTAGTAATGGAAGAAAGGCTTTGTGCTGGCTTAGGTGTTGAAAGAGATATTATTGATAAGTTTGGTGATGGTTTTTTTAAGAGTCAGGATGAGTTAATGGCTGAAGTTAAGGAATTGACTAATCAATTAGAAACTATGACTTATAAGGAGAAACAAGTTACTATTTATACTTATGAGGATTTTAATATGCTTTCTAATCAAGGAATCTTTAGAGAGGATTATTTTATTCTAGACCCTCAGAGAAAATGGAAGAAAAACATTAATGAAGAGTTGAGGGCTTATGGTTATGCGGTTATTGAAACATTACACATAGAGGGTGAAAAATATGTCTTTATCTCAAAACAAAATTGAAGGAGGAAGGGAATTGAATAAAGATGATTTTCAATATTGGGATAATTTTACTCAACAAACAAAGGATATTTTTACATGGAAAAAGATTGTAGCCATAATTACTATTATTGCTATTTTTGTTCAACTTCTTGGTATGATGATAGAACCATCTAATTGGTTGATTTGGAATCTTTTAACCTTTATTGTGGCAACTAATTTAGGTGCAGTAGTTTTGGCTATTATAGCCCAAAAAACTGCAGATGATATTAAGAATTTATATCAAACTGCTTTTGATGCTGATTTATATCATACTTTGCATATTATGAGTAGATTTAAGAATAAATTCTTATCAGAAGTTGAAAAACAAGGAAATGATTTAGAAGGTGAACTAGATGAATTATCTCCTAATTTATATTCCTTTTTTAAAGGATATTTGGAAGTATTTAATGAACAATACAAAAAAGAAGAGGGTGAGATAGTAAAGAGAACTTATGAAGATGTAGATATCTCTGAACTATTTAATGAGGAACATGATAATGTTTAAATATCAAAGACAACAATATTATATCATGAAGAGATTTGTTAGAATATATGGATTCTTTTTGATTGTTTTTTCTTTATCTTTAGCGTATACGATGTATAGGTGGCCTTATACTCCCGAAGAGGTTATTAATGATATGGAAAAATTAGGACCTTGGGGCTTCTTAATTGACGCCTTTTTTGTTTTTATTGTGTATAGGTGGTGGAGAGGTAGAAAAACTCAACAATGATTGGGTGTGAACCTTTAAATATCAAAAACATGAATCTATTAGTAGGTGAAATGAATGGCTAATCAGAATCCACAACCTGAAGTATATTATACCAGACATGCTTTTACAACTTCAAGCACACAAGGTAGCACAGATACTCAAACGGTTTTTACAAATCAAGCGAATAATGAAGAAGTAAGGATTTATGGAGTTCAAGTTCACATTATGAATACTGCAGGAGGAAATGATGCAGCAGGTCAAGATAGTGATTTTAAACTTTCTATTCAAGTAGGAAATGCTAAGGTTCCATCACAGGAATTTGATATTGGTGTAATTCATAGAAAGGATGATAAAACTTTACATTTCCCTACCCCTATTTTAGTTCTTTTCCAACAACCAATCTCAGTAACTGTTAAGTGGACTGATGATGAAGTTCCTACTGCAAATCAAACGGTTGTAATTAATTTGTTGTCTGAGTTAAGTCTTCAACAAACTGAAGGTCAATATCCTCATAGCCAAGGAGGTGTAGCCTGATGGTATCGCAAGACCCTCAACCTGAAATTTACGAAACAGTTCACGATTTTGCTAGTGGTGCCGTTCAAAACACTTCAGTTACTAAAACTGTTTATACTAGCCAAGGTTCTTCAGAACAAGTTAGAATTTACGCAGTAGCAGTAAGAATTTTAGATGGCACAGACTATACTGAAGAAACTACTGCAGATAATGATTTTGGATTGACTATTATGGCGGGTGCAAATAATGTTCCTTCTAATGAATTCCACATCGGACCTGTCCATGCTAGCAGAATGCAGACTTTGACTTTTGCTTCTCCAATCTTAGTTGACTTTAAACAACCTCTTCAAACTAGAGTTAGATGGTTAAACGCTTCAACTCCAGGTCAAGCATTAAGAGTTAAAATTACTTTAATTGGAGAAAGAGGAATAAAAAGGAGCGTGAATTAAATATGGTAAATCAAAACCCACAACCAGAAATCTATACTACAAGACATTCTTTTGCTAATGGTGCTACTTCAGGAACTTCTGATACTCAAACAGTTCAAACTTATCAATCACATGATGAAGAAGTTAGGATTTATGCAATTATGTGTAATATGTTAAATGCAGGAAACTCTAGCACTTTAACAACTGAACATTTCTTTGAAGCAACTATTACTTCAGGACCTAATGCGGTTCCATCTAATAGTTTTGATATCGGGGCTATTCATAACTCAGGTTGTAAGATTTTACACTTGTCTTCTCCTATCTTGGTTACTTACAGACAACCACTTCAAGTAAATGTTCAATGGACGGGCATTGGAACCTCAGATAACTTAAGCGTTAGCGGTGGTATTGATGTTCAAGTTACTTTAGTTGGTGAAAGATACATCAGAGAATAGTAATAACCTTTAAATAGCAGCAATGTCTATTAAAAACTATGTCTAGTTACTGGGAAAAGCAAAGAGATATGAAGAGACCCTACAGAAAAAAGGCTCTTCAATCTAAAATGTCACAGGTTAGAGATTCGGTAGATGCTAATCCGCCACCTCAACATTCATATAATACTGCGACACACAATAAAACACAAGTAGTAAGGCCAGGTATTGATGCTCACACTTACACAGGACCTGTAAGGTCTGCTGTTGAAAACTTAGAATTTGCATCTCTATTAGACCAAGCAAGATATCCTTGGCATCTTAGCCCTAAAGGAGATTCTGCAAATGTTATTCAAAGAAACTCAGTAACTTTAAGTCTAGCCGATAATGATTGGCAAGACATTCTTGTTTTAAATGTTGATGGAAGTTCAGGAACTGAAGGAACAGGAACTGGAGATATTGTAAGTGGTGGGGGCTCTCAATTCCCTGAATTACAAACTGATTCTTCAGTCAGCATAACTGATTCTGCTACATCAAATGACTTCCCTGCGGCTGGAGGAAGTTCCAATACGCCAACGGTGGGTCAAGGAGGAACAGTTCAAAGAACTCAACCTAATCAAATTTTTAAGATTAAATCTTTTGGACACACGGAAGCGACATATCATGGAACTCCTGCCTCAAATCCAGTAACTTATGAGATTTGGGTAGATGGCAAATTATTTATGTCATGGCAAAATTTCCAATGGGCACCTGTTTCACCTAAGAACGAACAATGGGAGTTTGACCAGCCTATTACTGTATCCCAACAAATCGTTTTCAGGATTGTTAATCAATCAGGTTCTTTGCTTACAGATACTATTAGTTCCTGTTTTGCAGGGTGGAGTGAAACCCTAGACGGCTATCAAGACTTAACTCACCTGCAAATTGAACAAACTTGAGGTGATTAAAAATGGGTAAAACATTCGGAAGTGGAGATTCAACCACGCAGAAAAAGGCTAGCAGTTCAACTGATTCTACTAAGTTGCCTTTGACAGGTGGCACTCTCACAGGAGATGTTACTATAGATGCTACTACTCCTACACTAACATTAGGTAAAGATGGTGAAGGTGGAACCACCACAGATAGCCAAATACAATTTTTAAGTTCAACTAGAGATTATCATATTACTTCGGACAATGATGAAAGGACTCTATTAATTGGTGAATGGAACGGTTCAGACCCTACCGTAGATGTAGGTATTAAGGTTTCAGAGGATGGAGCCTTACAATTAAATAAAGACATTATTGTAGGAACTGGGGCTGCAGAAGACACAAGGATTGTTTTTGACGGCAATGCAAAGGATTTTTATGTGGGTATTGATGATGGAACAGATACATTAATGGTGGGAGTAGGTGCTACTGTAGGTTCTAATCAAATACTTACTCTTACAGATGATTCTGTAACTTTTGGTGATGGGGCAGAAGTAGATTTAACCTTTACTTTTGATGGTAATGCTCACGATTTTAAGTTTAAATTAATGGATTCAGCAGATGAATTCGCACTTCTTTTAGATAATATTGCAAAATTAGGTCTTAAATCAGATGTTACTGTATCGTTATCTGCTGGAAACGCAACGCAAAATCCTGGAATTGTATATTTTCCCAACTATATAACTTGGAATACAGATGCAGCGTTAACTGTTACTTTAAGTCAATCTGGTTCTACAATAGTTATGACTAATGCATCAGGTGTTGTTATTTTGCCTGATTTTGGCACAGATTACTATGGAACTCAATATGTTGTAGTAAATGCTACTACTAGTAGTAATTCAGGCGCAGTCAGAAGGACTGGGATTAATAATAAATTTTATCATGCATCAGCCACTTCAGGCGAAACAAGTAATCAAACAATTGACGCTATGAAAGCAAAAACTTTTATTTACATTGCTGAAAATAAGTGGTTGGTGGTAGGTTGAGTCTACCTGCTCTAACAGGCTGTATTTCAGCAGGGGCTAGTGGTGGAGGTGGAGCAGTAACTGTTCCTTCAGGAGTTACTATTGCAAGCGTTCCTAGTGGTAAAGAAGGTATTTCAGTTATTTTTAGTGATGCTACTATAGGTGGTGCCGACACAGTAGAAGATATAAGACCTGGTGGTGCAGCCCCTATACTTTCTATGGTAGTCCCAGGTTCACCTATAAGAGTGGTATTTAATAGTTCACAGACAGGAGGGAGTGCTGCGACTTCTTTTGATACTATTTTAGTTAATCCTGGAGACCCTCTAGGAATTGAGATAAATATTGGAGATGGAGACCCTACAGGAGCACAGATTACTACTGAAAATTGTTCTGATGGTCAAATTATAATAACAGTTGATACTGAAATGACAGATTCAGCCTTCTTTGAACTGACTCATAGTAGGATAAATTCTGCAGGTTCTGGTGTTGCTTTTGGTGGACCTGAAGTCTTTGGATTAACGATGGAATGAATACTCTTAGAAATAGCAACATTTAACACTCTAAACTCTTAATGTATAATTATGTCTGATGAGCCTAGTTTATTAGAAATCAAGAAATTGATAGAGGATTTAGCAGAAATAATAGATGTCCTTCATGTAGAAATGACTTCTATTAAGGAAGATTTTGCTTCAATTAAAAAGAATTTTCAAGAAATGCAAGTAAAAGCAAGCAATAGTGACTTAGATTACATGCATGGATAACTAAACTTTAAATAATTAAAGGACATATTGATTTACATGGACTCTAGCGATAGCGAGGTTAAATTTAAATTTAAAGTTAGAGATGCTAAGAAGTCCGACATAGAAACAATAAAAGAAATATATGAGAAACTATATATTAGTAAGCCAAAGGAAGATTATTTCAATTATTTCTTAAGTATGAAGAATGTTCCATTTTTAGTTGCAGAATTAGAAGATAAAACCGTTGTTGGATATTTAGCAAGTAGAATAAATGTTATGAAAGATAAGGTTTATATTGCAAGCATTGGAGTTTTACCAGATTATGCTAATTCAGGCGTTGAAGGGCAAATGATTAGTATTATTGGAGATTTCTGTAAAAGTCAAAGAGTTAAGTATATTGGAACTCACATTAGAGGAACAAATACTTTCTTAAGGCTGCAATTTAAGAATAAAGGCTTCTATGAAAAATTAGATGGTAAGTTTAAAAACAATGATGATAAATACCTTTACATGAAACAATATGTTTATTTTGGAACTCCTGCGTCTGGAAACTTCAAAGTTACTAGAAAGGAACCAGAATCCTTTAGGTGGGGTTATTTCCAACCTGCCAAACCTGAAAAGAAATTACCTCCTCCAGTAGAAGGAGTTTATACAATTAGTGGAGATGTGAAATATGAAGACATTCCTGCAATCACTAAGATGCACAATAAATTTATGGGAAAAAATAGAGGAAGTGATTACTTTCACAAAATTTATCAGAGCAAATCAAATCCTATTTTAGTAGTTAGAGATTCAAATAAGACAGTAATTGGATTTTTAGCCGCTAGATTGCAAACTAAGCCTATTTATCAAGTAAAGGAAGGTAAAAAGGTTATGACACAGAAATCAGGAGGCGTTAAGAATAGACTAAACTTTGTTAGCATGGCTGTTGATGATAATTGGAGAGGTCAAGGAATTGCAAAGAAACTTATATTAGCATTGTTTGATGAGGCTAATAAGAATAAAAAGGTTGAAGCGATATTTGGGCATGTAAGGCAAAACAATGTTTCTGCGATTGGATTATACAGAAAAATGGGATTTAAAGTAAGAGTAGTAGGATATTATGAAGATACTAAGGAAATAAAATATGAGATTTACAAAAGAATTAGGTTGCCTGATATAAAGCCATTTTTAAGAAGGCACTCAGACAAAGCAGCCTATACTGCTTATTTCATAATGTTACATGAACTATTACATTCAATTAGAGATTATGAATGAGGTGGTGTGAAATGGATACTCAAGAGTTTATCAAAACTGTAGAAGGTTTGTTAGATATAGAATTAATGCAACATGTTGAATCTACTTTAAAAGGAGATTTTGATAAATTTTATAGGTCAAATTTTAGCACTAATAAAGTCCAAAAGGATGGATTTATTACATTGGGTGCTTTGTTTTACAATAACTTTAGTTTATATCTAAAAAATCAAAAATCAAATTTAGTATTGCTTACTGAATTTCCACCATTTGTAAAATGGTATAATCAAAATTATGATAGCAAACTAAATCCTTTAAACGGATTTTCAAAAGGAGGTATAGAAATGTTATGGGAAACCTATTTGAAAAAAACTAGAAACGGGCATTATTACATCTCAGTTGGTAGGGAGGGAGAAGATACTGAGAATTTCAAGGCTCCGTATAGAATAGGCTATGTTAAACTTGGAGATACGGGGAAAACAACCGCAAAACTTCCAAAATACAACGATGACGCAGAATGTTATGATATTAACTATGAAAATAGTGGAGCCTTTTTTCTAAATGTAAATCATTCATATCCTTGGTCATATAAGAGTGCACATCATTTTTTTATAATAGATTCAAAGAAACCCTATAACTTTTTAAATTGGATTCAAAATTCTCCCATTAAATCATCTTAATAGGTTTTATTTCTTTCCTTTCTCCTTTTCTTAGTTTCTATATCTCTTACCTTATTCCAAATACCTTTACAAACAGGTTTGCAAAAATTCACTCCTCCCGTAAAATAGTATTCATTCCCACATTCTTTACAAATTCTTATAACTCCCATGAACTTTAAATTATTCAAGAGTATATAAATAATTACCACAAAGTCTGTTGTAGTTTTTCATTCTTATCATAAAAGGTTTGATTTACCCAATCTCTTGCAAGTCTTTGTAATTCTTCAGTATATTCATTACACCCGTATCTTTCAACCAATTCTTTAATAAGACCATTATATTTGTTAACTGCTCCTTTGGATACAGTAAGAATTAAATTTCCAGGACATAGGACATCAACCTCTCTCTTCGTGAAGGGGTCAGTCTTTGAATCAATTACCTTGTTGCAATTTCCAGAAATAGGAGGTCTTCTATATGAAGTCCCACATTTAGTGCATCTAACCTTTTGTTGTCCAAAGGCTCTTAGGTTTCCTCTCATATCTCTAATCAAGTGTCTATCAATCAATTTACTTGCTTGTATTTTATTATCAACGCTATGCAATACCTCACCCAATGCAAATTGAGCATTAGTTTTCTGCTTCATAGATTCTAATGTGTTATAAGGGTTATTTCTAGGACCTTCAGAGCAATCATTTGTTTCGTGGGTATATCCGAACCCTCTGTATTGTTTTTCAGTCCCTAGCACCGTTTCTACAGTCATTACTCCGTAATTAAGTGCCTCCTTACTTGAAATTAAATTTTGAGAGGCTTCATAAAACTCAACGGGATATTCATAATTGATATCAATGTTTAACGCTTCCTTATCAATTTCAGATGGATTGATTTTAGTTGTTAGAATCAAGGGGGCATCCATCTTTCCACCTCTAGTGGTAGCCAAATAACTTCTACTAAAATTAATTAGTCCGTCAAGTAAAAACAAAACAGAATCAATATCTCCATCACAATTCCTTCTTTTAGCCGCATGGAAAAACGGGTGTCCGTAATGTCCTTTAATGTCTGCGACTCCTACAATTCTACATAAGATAGCACCTGATGTGTGCGGGGCTAATCCCATCATTAAATGCCCCATTAAGTCTTCTTTGGTTTCACAATTATAAAACGGCTCTAATCCGTATAATTTAACTAACAAGTCATCTAGATATTTAGTAGTTCCAATTAACTTATCAACACAGTTTTCTGGCAATACAATATCTTGAGGATAAAGTTCTAAAACATCGTTTTCTGTTTCAACATCATATCCTAATTCTCTAGCCTTCTCAACAGATAATCCTATTTCACTAGGCTTGAAATGAGTCATAGTAATATCTACCATATCATATCTAATAGTCCCATCTCTGAAGACTGAAATATCGTTTTGATATCTCAAGATTCCTTTAGCAAGATTCTCAGGAAGTTTCTCGGCAGAAGTCAATCCTTTAACTCCTTTAATTGGTAGTCTTTTATAAGTTCCAGCAACTCTTTTTGCTTCGTTTAACATATCTAGTAAGGGGACACTTACTTTATCAACTCTTAAGAATTTAGTATTATGTCCATCTACTACTCCTTCAAAAGTTTCAACTTCATTTACTTCATCATACCTAATGCCTACTTCAATAGAATCATTAGCCAACAGAGCGTCTTCAACTTTTCTTTGAGAACCAATATTAAATCCGAGTGGAAACATAACATGGATTGCAGGTTTCATTTCTCTTAGTTTTGAACCTTCAGGCTTACCCATTCTAGCACCTATTCTGTAAGTTACTTTAGGCTTAATTTCATAATTTGAAATTTTATTAACTAATTCTAATCCATTAGAAAACTTAGATAAATCGCCTTTATATTTTTTACCATCTAGTAGTGTATTTATTAGCACACAAGACGCATCACCAGTAATAACAAACCTTCCATTATGTTTTTCAACATCAATATTTAATCTATAGATTAATTCTATAGAATCATTATTTACCATAACATAATTACCACAAATTGAAGGAGATAAACTTCTATAGACTTTCACCATTTCTTCAGCACTTAAATCATTAAAGTGTGCTACATAATCTGGACACATAGGCAAACTATTATCAATAGATTGGTTCAAAGCCTCTAAAAATGATTCAGGATATTTTAGATTTTCTCTATAGACTAATTGACTGTGCCACTCTTTAACATAAGGTGAAGCCATAAGAGGATGATTGTTTTCAATAAATTCACCTACAGGAACTAATATTTCACCTAAATCCCAAATCTTTTCTATAGACCAATTTACATCTGTTGAAGAGCCTTCTGGAAGTTCAGACATATCTTGAATCCTTCTAGCAGAACCATCTTTGAATTGAACATAAGGTCCTTCAACATCTGTGCAAGGAGTTACTACTGTAGCCTTTCCAGGTCTTTCATATTTTAATTGAGTTCCAATAATTGCAAATCCATCTAAGGCTTTCATAGTCGCTGGGTGAATGCTTGTAGTAGCAAGACCTCCTAATCTACTTCTTCCATATCTTAATCTAAAAGAACCTGTTTCCATAGGCAATCCAAAAATAGGTCTTCCAGCCAAAATATCTGAAACAAATTTCTCATTTGGTTTAATTTCTTCTACATCATCATTTGAATCTTGAACGAACTCATTTAACCAATCCCATCCTTCAATTCCTAAAGCCTTTGTGTATTTCAAAATCTTAGGAGCCTTTAGAACAAGCCCTTCACAGATAACAAGAATAGCACCTTCTCTAGATTTATTAGTCGGAACTCTTGGTAAATCTCTTTGACCTGTAACCTCATTACCAACACCTTCACCGTCAATATAGACTGGGCAATTCTTTGTAAGTATCTCAATTTGTGGGTTTGAAGGTCTGTATTGCAAACCTCTGCCGTAGAAAGAAACTTCTTCTTTGTATCTTTCAACTTCTTCATAAGTTAGTTTGGACTTACTTAACTTAAATCTTCTTCTAAGAATATCCGCAATCAAAACAGACAAGGCTTGACCTGTTCCTCCAGCACTTCTAATAGGTCCTGCATAATTTACACAAATAGCCCTAGTAGCATCGGCATTAATTACAAGCCTTGCTGAAACTACTCCTTCAAGAGGTGCTACCAGAATACCTTCTGTTAGGACTGCTAGCCCTGCACATACTCCATGATAAATACTCATACTCAATCTAGCCTCATCGTCAAACGATTCAATAGCATCAAAATCTGATAAAATCTCATCTATTGATTTTTCCTTCAAGCCTTCAAAGGATAGTGAATAGCCTTTTCCAGAACACGAAACACAATCATCTTTTTTCCAATCACCGATTAATTTATATCCTTTGCCATTACAATCAGGACAAGGATTAATTTGAGAATACAGATAAGATTCTGCGGCAACTATGTTTGCTATTTCAATAGCCACTAACTCTCTATTCCCATCTAACTTATTAGTCAATTCTCTAATCTGTTCAGCAGTATTTCTACCCTGTAAGAAATCTAATAACTTTTGTGTTCTATCTGCTAAATCGTGCGCTTGAGGAATCTCTACACAATTCTTAGGGTCTTTTCCGACTCTTCTTGCTTGATTGGCAATTTCATATGCAATATCACATTCTTTTTGAAGAAGGTTGCTATATTTATCATATTGCATAGTAGATAATAAGTTTAATACCTATATAACTATTACTTATCCAATGACTTAAAGAAATCATCATCTTGAATATACCACTCTTCAGGAAATTCCTTTGCTTTGGGGTTTTTACTTTTTTTAGTTATTACGACCTTTGGAACATAATTTTCTTTTAGCATTTTTAATATTTTAGTCTTAGGATAATTTAAAGCAGCAGGGCTAACCTTCCTCTTGGCCCCCCAAGAACCCCAACCCATATATTTTCCATAATATTTAGAATATTTATATGCTGGTCTATCTGCCATTATTCCCACCCTCCGTCAAAATGATAATTACTACAAGTTTTACAAATTAATTTTTTTTCAGAATACTCTATTTTGTAATAGTCTGTAGCCAAATCCCAAGGACTTAAGGGTTTGCCACAAATTTTACATCTCCTCTCAAAAAATCTTTGCATAATTGATTATTGCCTCTACAACTATATAAGTTTATCATAAAAACAACTTCTTTATATAGTTGAATTGATTATTTATAAATATAAGAAAGGTGATTGGTTTGCTAGATATTAAGAATCCCATTAACATAGCAGGTATTGGTTTGATTGGTGCAGGTGCATATGTAACTTACACAAATGTTTCCACCCTACTTTCTAATAATTGTTTTGCACCTGGAATTTACACTACTATGGGTATTTTTGCATTGGCTGGAGGTTA
>CEUV01050063.1_pt1 | contig 21745 bp, 14 predicted proteins | sample 356401 | NCBI WGS metagenome assembly CEUV01 (sample SAMEA2622710, study PRJEB7988) | marine metagenome | isolation source: saline water (ENVO:00002010), including
CACTGTAGTTCGTAGCCACATACTCTATCCAACTGAGCTACTTGTCCTTACTTAATAGTATAGCAAAAACTTCTAAAAAATATATCTTTTTCTTTTTATATAAGAATACTGAAAAAGATCATAAATCTATGTGCCCACCAATTAATAGCATTGGCGGACAACAAACATAAAATGCACTAAATTTATTAAGCAGCAATTAAAGAATCAAGAATCACTTCTACTGAACGTGTTGAATCATCATTTGCTGTAATCCCATATGTTGATAATGTTGGATCACAGTTTGAATCAAGTAAAGTAATTGTAGGGATACCTAATTTCTGACATTCTTGTACAGCATTTTTCTCGTGTGGCTGACCAACAATAACAACAAGATCAGGTAATTCTGATAAACCACGTAAACCGCCAAAAAACTTTTCAAGACGAGCACGTTGCTTTTTTAACTGAAGGATATCTTTCTTTGAAAATCCTGTAAGCTGTGTCGTATCACTTAATTGATTATCTAAACGATTTAATTTTTGGAGACACATCGACATTGTTTTCCAATTAGTAAGGAGGCCACCAACCCAACGCGTATTTACATAATGCCCATTACATTTTTGCGCTGTAGATTCCACAATTGGAGCAATTTGAGAACGTGTACCGACAAATAAAACATTTTTTGAACGTTGTAATACTGGGCGTGCTTTTTCTAAATCATCAAGAGTTTTCACAAGATCAAGAATATGTACACCATTTTTTGATTCATAAATGTATGGTGCCATTTTTGAATTCCAACGCCCTACTTGGTGCCCAAAGTGTACACCAGCTTCTAAAAGTGCTTCTAACTGAGTCATATAAAATTAAAAATTAAAATAAATTAACATTCACATTGGTTACTTAATTGGCTTTCATATCACCAACAATATTACCTGTTTGGATTATATCAAAAATACTGCTTATTGTATATGTAACCAAATAAGTCGAGACTTTTTTAATCTAGGCGGGAAAAAGATCGACCCAAACACTTTGAGCCGATCCTTAAAAACCTAATTCACAAAAAAGTGAACTTAAACATATAAACCGGTACCAGCTGGAATTAAACGGCCGAGGATAACATTTTCTTTAAGTCCTGTTAACCAATCAATACGGCCTTCAACAGCAGCGCGCGTTAACACACGTTTAGTTTCTTGGAAACTAGCAGCAGCAATAAAACTCTCCGCAGCTAACGAAGCTCGTGTAATTCCTAATAAAATTGGTCGGTATTGGACTGGTGTTGTACCAATTTCAACTTCGAATTGTTCTACACGTCGTAAGTCAACAATATCCCCAGGCAATAAATTTGTGTCTCCTGGATCTACAATTAAGACATATGTTGTCATTTGACGGACAATAATTTCGATATGCTTATCAGAAATAAATACGCCTTGTGATCCATATACAGCTTGAACTTCATTTACAAGCATACGGCGAATCTCTTGTAGACTACGTCTACAACCTTCACGTAAACCATACGTCTTGGAGTAAAGTAAAAATAATTTTGCTAACTGGGCGTGTACACTTGAACGAATTTTTTCAACAGGTTCACGTGCTTCAAGTAATTCATCAACTTTTGGTAAACCTTGTACAATATCTCCCGCTGTAGATTCGAGTGAAACTAATGTACCAAATGAAAAATCTTTTTGAATTAAATCCCCATGATTTACAAAAAGCGATGAACCGTGGGACATTGCATACGGGTAAACGCGTCTTACAATCACATGAGTTTCATTAATATGAATAACTTGTCCTGAACATGGTGCTTGGATCCCATTAAAAATTTGATCACCAATTCGAATATAATCACCCAGTTGAACAAGACATTTTTTACCGACACATCTGAAAACATGTTGATTAGATTTTGTAATTGCTAATTCAGGAAGACGGATCTCACCTTCTGCTGAATACACAAAATTATCCGAATCAGAAGAAACTAATAATTGACTTGTATTAAGTTTCCACGAACTTGGTGTTAAATAGTCCAATACATTTTTTGTATTAGACTCTCCAAGAGTATAAACGTAACTAAATTCTGGGAAGCGTTTAATATCACCACAATAGTTAACATTTTGAGGGAACATAACATTAGTACGGAAAGAATTCCAGAAAGTGTGTTCCAAGTTATAACATGCATGTACAACATTATCAGGGAACATTTGACACACATTAGACCAATGCTTATATTCAGCTTTTACAGAAACAATCGAATGTGGTAATGAACTGATACCACCAAATGTTGGAGTTTTCTTGAACAATTCAATTGGATTAGTCTGTACCGAATAACGAATATAAGATGAATTTTGAGCTTTTGAAAAACAAGCCTTACCTTTTTTAAGACATACACTTTGTTTCCAACGTCGTGACATTGTTGTATTAGCGACTGATAAACTTACACAACGGGTTTGACAATTACGTGATTTACCTACATATGTTACTGCTTTTGAATTAACTGAAATATAAGAATCCACATGCTTGTGTAAACCACAAATTTGTTTTTTGTGACCTAACACATAACTATCAAGAGAGTCATTAACTTTTTTGCGTGCCTTGTATAGCCCTTTAACTGATGAAAAAGGTACATTTTGGTTAGCACGTACCATTCCATTATAACATAATAAGTTATGCATGCCTTTCTGATAACCTAAATTATCGGCAGTGTGCTGAAGGCTTGAGTTCTCAATTTTTGTTAAATCGAAACCAAAATCAAAAGGCTGGAATCCTTTATGGAAATAATCCCCCTGATAACTGTGGTTATTTCGTAATAATTGTCCAGATAAAATCCAAATAAATCCATACCCAAACACCTTATTTTGAGTTTTGGGAGTATTACCGGTCGCTGAAGTTAACCACGGGGGCGCCACTTCAGTAGACAAAGAATCAACATGTTTAATTTTACGTTTTTTAGAACTAGGTTCCTCTGGAACCATAAATTTAACATTATCTACATAAATTTGACCTGCATCTGGAGCTAAAAGTTCTTTCTCTCCAATAGTTAAGTTATCATCCGATTCAATAATAGTAGCTTCATTATCAACTCGTGATAATTCAGCCAAACTTTGATGGAACATTACATGCTGACCTGGATATACGAAAAGAAGCGTAAAAGCTGGGAAACGTAAGATAACAGAATTACCTTGATCCAATCTCGTAATTTTAATTGAAACCGGCACAACTGTTAAGAAAGCAGGTTCCCCATAACGACTAATTACTTTCCGACCGCGTGGAGTTCCGCCATAAGAAACAAGACCAGAATATGGCGAATATACTTTTTCTGTCGCTTCCCCGGCAAAAACTCCACCTGTGTGGAATGTACGCATTGTAAGCTGTGTCCCAGGCTCACCAATTGATTGAGCAGCAAGCACACCAACAGCTTCTCCAAGCTGTACTAAGCGGTGTTTTGATAAATCCCAGCCATAACATAATTGACATACTGAATTTAAACGGCACGTTAACGGAGAACGGACAACAACTTTTGGTAAACCAATTAACTTACTGGCTAAAGCTGGTGAAATTTCTGTATTTTTTCTGGCCAAATATTTCCCAGTTTGTTGATCAATTACTGGTTGTAATAAAACACGGCCAACAATATTGGCACATTCATTTTTCTCCGAAGGAACGACTTCTAACCCTTCGTTTGTCTCACAATCAAACTGTTGAATAATTACACCTTGTGCTACATCTACTAAACGACGAGTTAAATAACCCGAATTGGCAGTACGTAATGCTGTATCAACTAATCCTTTTCGAGCTCCATAACACGAAATCATATATTCCGTAACAGTTAATCCTTCGCGGAAATTACGACGAATTGGAAAATCCAATACTTGTCCTTGCTGATCCGCCATAAGCCCACGCATTCCAACAAGTTGTCGAACTTGTGAAATATTTCCACGAGCTCCAGAGAAGGCCATCATATAAACAGGGTTAAAAATATCCGTTTCACGGAAGTGGGAAATTACAGCATTTTTCAATGTATCGTTAGTGGTATTCCAAATATCAAGTGCTTTTTCTAATCGTTCTACAGCTGTAATTTGGCCACGTGTATAGCGGATATCATTATCTAAAATATCTTTTTCTGCATTTTTTAAAAATACAGATTTAACTGGTGGGATACGTAAATCATCAATCCCTAAAGAGATACCAGCCGTTGTTGCCGAGTGAAAACCAAGAGTTTTTAAATGGTCTACAAAACGAGTCGCTTTTTGCGTCCCATAATTAAGTAAAACCCATTTAATTAAACGTTTCATTTCACTCTTATCAACCGTTCGGTTACAAAAAAAGGTTTTCATAAATGACAGAATTTAAAATAAGTCGACCTGGTGTGGTACGAAGATAAAAAGTATTAGAAGCCATACGATGAAGTTGAGGCACAGAAGCAAAAATAGGCTCTGCTCCAATATCATTTACTTTAGTTAACCCCTGAAGGCCTGCGGAAGCAAACACTGGGGTTGGCCAAGATTCATTTACTCCTGAATCATAAATTAACGTATTATGACCGGTTGACTGAACACGAACTTCCAATGGGGATGCTTGCTGAACATCAGCAGGTGAGCTCGCTTTCACCCAAACTAATTCATGTAATTTTAAAGCTCCTAAAGAATAACGCTGAAGAACTCCCTCAAATGTTTGGAATACTTTTAAAGTAGGTTGCTGAACTTCTTTAGATGATCTTTTTCTATGTACCCGTTCAAGAACTGGTCGACGAGTAGTCAAATAATAAAACCCAAGGATCATATCTTGACTTGGTACAATACTTGGTTCACCAGTTGCCGGCGAAAGCCAGTTATGTGTAGCTAACATCAATAATCGCGCTTCAGCTTGTGCTTCGAGTGATAATGGAATATGTACTGCCATTTGATCTCCATCAAAATCTGCGTTAAATGCTGGACAAACTAAAGGATGCAATTGAATTGCACGACCGGACAATAAAATTGGTTCGAAGGCTTGAATTCCTAAACGGTGTAAAGTTGGAGCACGGTTTAATAAAATTGGGTGTGCATTAACAACACGTTCAAGCACTCCCCATACTTGGTCATTTCGCTTGTGAATTAAATTCTTGGCAGCACGAATATTACGAACAATATTTTTTTCTAATAAAGCTTGAATAATAAACGGGTGAAATAACTCTAGCGCCATTTCACGAGGCAAACCACATTGATGTAAACGTAATTTCGGACCAACTACAATTACTGAACGTCCAGAATAATCTACACGTTTACCTAATAGGTTTTGTCGAAAACGTCCTTGCTTACCTTCAATAATTGCAGTTAACGATTTAAATACACTTTTGTTTGGACGCTGTGCAGGTTTTTCTAAACGACCATTATCAATAATTGCATCTGCAGCTTCTTGTAATAAACATAAATCATGTCTAATTAAAAGATCCGGTAAAAATTCGGCATCAAATAAATTACAAAATTTATCAAAACGAATTTTACGGTAAATTAATCGACGATATAAATCATTTAAATCGGATGCTGCAAACCGCCCACTAGACATTTGAATCATTGGACGTAAATCAGGAGGAAGAACTGGAAAAACTGAAACAATCATCCATTCTGGGCGTAATTCTTTTCGGGCTAAAAGGCGTACATAATGTAAACGTTTTGCTAATTTTTTGATTTTAGCATTTAACCCACGATTACGCTGTCCTTGTCTTGTTAACTTTAAAAGTTTTTCAATATCTTCATTTGAAGTTTCAGAATATTTACCAGCCGCTTGTTTTGCACGAAGATTTGTATGATACTCTTGTACTTTTCGTCGTAAACGAGTACGTAACATACGTTCAATAAAAGGTAAGTCTAATTGACTTAATAACATATGCATTGCCTCCGCACCACAATTCTCAGTAGTACGAGCCTCTAATGGGAAACCAACGCGTGATTTTTGACTATCTGCTTGTGCCCAAGCATCTTTATTCCAAACTGCTTCTACATCTCCGTCTGCATTACCATTGACTGGGTCATCAGTAGTTTTAACTGGGACAGTTCCAAGAGCCGAATGAAATGCATCCCATTCATTAATATAAAATTCAACCCCACCATGTAAGAAATAATTCATTACAAAAGGCGAAGAAGGTGTATAAGAATCAAAATGCAAAATTTCATCAGTTTGACCAGCACTAAGGTTTAAAAGAACTGATAGAATATTTGGTGTATTTCGGAAATACCATAAATGTGCAACTGGTTTACGTAAACGGATGCACCCCATACGATAACGACGGACTTTGGCATCCGTTGGTTCAACACCACAGGTTGGACAAACATAACCTGTAATTTCATCTGTATTTGGCTTCTGCGCTGTGACAGTCATTTCATTATCAAGTGTCTCAGGCATTTGCATTTGCATCGGTTTTCGTCGACGGGTTTTTCCACATGAACATTCATTATTGATCACCGATCCAAAGATACGTTCACAAAAAAGCCCGTCACGTTCTGGTTTAAATGTTCGATAATTGATAGTGTCAGCTTTTGTAATCTCCCCAACAATTTCATTATTTGGAAGAATACGTTGTGACCACCGTTCAATTTCTTTTGGTGAAGCTAATTGGATTTGAATATAATCAATATCATAACTCATAATATTAAATTCCTTTAGGTACGTAGGGTGTGGTAAAAGAAATCTACATTTCGATTATCCACATGACTAAAATTAAATCGATGGAATACGGGAAAGACTGATATCTAAACATAACCCACGTAATTCACATACTAAAACTTTAAAAGATTCGGGAACCCCTGGTTTAGGTAATAAATTTCCACGGATAATTGACATAAATGCAACGTTACGGCCCCGCATATCATCAGACTTAATTGTTAAAAGTTCTTGTAAGGTGTAAGCGGCTCCAAAACCTTCAAGTGCCCACACTTCCATTTCCCCTAAACGTTGACCTCCATGTTTTGAACGACCACCAAGCGGTTGTTGAGTTACGAGTGAATAAGGACCAGTTGAACGAGCATGAATCTTATCATCAACTAAGTGGACTAATTTTAAAATATACGGATAACCAACCGTAACTGGTTGATCGAATGGATAACCTGTACGGCCATCAAAAAGAATACTTTTCCCTGGAGATTCAGGTTTAAAAAGCCATTTTTGATTTGTTGCACAACGTGCTTTATATAATTGTTGATAAACAAATCCACGTGATACTTCATCCCCATGCATTTCATCGAAAGGTAATACCTTATAATTCTGTTCAAGAGTATGCGCAGCTAAACCAAGTAAACATTCGAAAATTTGCCCTACATTCATACGAGATGGTACACCTAATGGATTTAATACCATATCCACTGGTACACCATTTTGTAAAAATGGCATATCTTGGCGTGGTAAAATATTAGAGATGATTCCCTTGTTTCCATGTCGTCCGGCAATTTTATCCCCAACTTGGACTTTACGCTTTTGAACTAAAAATACATAAGCAGAACCAATAGATTCAAAACAATCTACTTGTTCATTATATGTTTTACTTTCAAATAACATACGGGACTCTAAAACACGCCCACTTACACCACTTGGTACAGTTAAAGGTGTATCTTTTACATCACGCGCAGCACCTCCAAAAATTGCACGTAGTAAACGGCCTTCAGGTGTATTTTCAGATTCTTGCTGTGGTGAAATTTTACCAACTAAAATATCCCCCGGCTCAACCCATGTCCCAACTTGGACAATACCAAATTGATCAAGGTTTCCATTTTTCTCAACTTTATTTGTAATGTATTCTTGACCGTCACGAGTTCTTGAAGTTGAAATATCATATCGTTCGATATGAACTGATGTGAAGACATCATCAAAAACTAAACGTTCACTAATTAGAACAGCATCTTCAAAGTTATATCCTTCCCATGGCATATATGCGACAAGGATATTTTTACCCAGAGCTAATTCACCCGCAACTGTCGAAGCAGTATCTGCTAAGCATTCCCCAGCATGAACCCAAGTATTCGGTGACACACTTGGACGTTGGTGCATACATGTATCCTGGTTTGAACGTTGGTAAGTTGTTAAATGAACTGTTTGGCGTTCTAAACTCATTTCATTTACATTTGAAGAAGCTGGGACTTGCGTTAAAACCTCAATACGTTGAGAATCAACATATAATACGTATCCACTTTGTCCAATTCGGGCAACAGCCCCTGAATCATAAGTTACACGAGCTTCTAAACCTGTTCCAACAAACGCACGTTGTGGAGTTAATAACGATACGGCTTGACGTTGCATATTAGAACCCATTAATGCACGGTTAGCATCGTCATGCTCTAAAAATGGAATAAGCGCAGTAGCAATTGACATAAATTGAATTGGGCATAAGCCTAAAAAATCAATTTTCTTTGGGTCAGTTTCAATAAATTCCCGACGTGTACGAGCGGGTACACACTGAGATGCGAGATGAGTATCTGCTGCTGCAACTACTACTTTATCCTCATAAGAAGCATTTAATAAAAAAAAGCCTTCTTGTGATTTTTCTAGTCCAGATCTCATTAAAGTATACGGAGTCTGTAAAAACCCATCTGCATTTACACGAGCATATGTTGCAATAGATCCAACAAGACCTGCATTTTTACCTTCAGGTGTTTCAATTGGACAAATACGGCCATAATAACTCGGGTGGATTCCACGTACAATAAGCCCAGCACGATCACGATGTAATCCTCCGGGACCTAATGAACTTAAACGACGTTTATGCGTAACCTCTGCTAAAGGATTTGTCTGGTCCATGAATTGTGATAATTGGTTTGAGCCAAAAAATTCTTTAAAAACAGATCCTACAATTTGGGTGCGGATTAATGACGGCAATGCGACTCGTAAACGTTTTTGACGTAATAATGATTCATCATTAATACGGGTATAAATACTACGTTCTAAACGACTTAACCCAAGACGAAATTGAGTTTGAATTAATTCTCCGGATAAGCGTGCACGTCTGTTTTTTAAATGATCAATATCATCTAAAAATTGGCTTTCACCATTATTTACACGAAGTAAATAATCAACACCTGCTAAAACATCTTCTGGTGTTAAAGTAAGGTGGGCAGTTTGATGACGCATTCGTAATTTACGGTTAACACGTTTTCGCCCAACTTCACTTAAGCTATAACGACGAGCATGGAAAAAATGATTAAATAAGAATTTTTTAGCTTTTAATACACTTCCTGCGCGATGTGGAAACATTAAAGAAGTCATCATAATCATGGCTTCTTCTGTCGATTTTGGTTGTAATAATTGCTCAGTATAAACTAATGCATTCGGGTCACTGACAACGTCACAAACCCTTTTAAAATCAAAACCAAGTGCACACAAAAGAAGTGTTACTGGTAGTTTTCGATAATTATCAATGCAAGCATAAATCTCTGGGTTATTTGGGACAGTTTCTAAACGAAGCCAGGAACCATATGAAGATAAAAAACTTACTAAGTGCGAACGTCGGTTCTTTTGATCAAATTGAGCCTTAATATATACACCAGGACAACGAACAATTTGGTGAACAATTACTCGTGGGGACCCATTAATAATAAAAGTTCCATGCTCAGTCATTAAGGGCAATTCACAAAAGTTTACTGGAATAATAGAACTAACATCTAAACTCTTTGAAAAAATATGTACCGGAACAACTAAAGTACTACTATACGTTTCCATTTGTTGGATGGCTTCTGTAGGCGTATAAGTAGGTTTTTTAAAATAAAAATCATTCGATAAGAATGAAACTGAAAGATGGTGATTTCCAGGCTGTTGACTATTAGACCCTAATGAATCACCAATAATTGGGGAAACAAATTCTAATTCATGTCGAATTCCTGTTTCTAAGAAAAGACGAAAACTTTTCCGTTGAGAATCAAGGAAATCTGGAATAGCCACTTTTTGACGAAACAAAATCATAGTGAAAGATGTAAAATAATCAATAAAAAAAACAACTAATTGAAAGAGATCATTTTGCCTGATTTCTTTTTAATTTCTTACTATTCAAGTATCTAAAGACTCCCGTCAATTAAAAAGATAATAAAATAAACATATTTAAATGGATCAAATATGGTAAAAAGTATAAAAAGGCGAATTGCTGTATTGAAAAACAACCAAAAATGTTGTAGTGTATATAATATAAAAAATCCTTTTTAAAATGGCGGTGTAGCCAAGTGGTAAGGCAGAGGACTGCAAATCCTTTATCCCCCAGTTCGAATCTGGGCACCGCCTAAAAAATAAACAAAATATATTGCTAAAAAAGTTTTTTATAATTTAATAAATTTAAGTCTTTGTTACATGCTGCGGACGCCTACTATTGTCCAAAAAAATAATTTTAAGTGCTGCTTCTTTTCAGCCCTGACACAATTCAAACTGTTTCTTCAACAAAAGTAGGACTATTCTATAGTATATTTTTTTGTCGGAAGAAAAGCAAGGCCTTTATTATTACAAACAAATCATTTATAAGATTGTAAATTTTTTCTTTTTATTATTACAAACCGTAATGATAAAAAATGCATGTTTCTATGCCAAAGTAGCATAGAAACTTTACATTTTAAAAATTTAGTAAATTGAAAGAACCGAAATTAGGAATTATTATTCAATAATTGCTGATACTACACCAGCCCCAACAGTACGTCCACCTTCACGGATTGCAAAACGCATTCCGTTTTCAATGGCAATTGGTTGAATAAGTTCTACGATCATTTTTACACGGTCACCAGGCATTACCATTGTTGCCTCATCACCATCATCACTACGGAATGATTCAATTTTTCCTGTTACATCTGTTGTTCGTACATAGAACTGTGGACGGTATCCAGGGAAGAATGGTGTGTGTCGACCACCTTCTTCTTTTGTAAGAACATATACTTGAGATTCAAATTTTGTGTGTGGAGTAATTGTTCCTGTCTTTGCAAGTACCATTCCACGCTCAATTTCATCTTTTTGAATTCCACGAAGAAGAACACCAACGTTATCTCCAGCTACACTTTCCTCAAGTGTTTTCTGGAACATTTCAAGTCCTGTCACAGTTACTTCACGTGTATCACCAAGACCTACGATCTCAACAACATCACCAACTGTTACAGTTCCACGCTCTACACGACCTGTAGCTACAGTACCACGTCCAGTAATTGAGAATACATCTTCAATTGCCATAAGGAATGTTTTCTCTGTATCGCGCTCTGGTGTAGGAATATATGCATCAACTTCATCCATTAAGTTGAAAATTTTATCTACCCACTTGTTATCTCCAGCACCAATTTGTGGAGTCTCTGTTAATGCTTCTAAAGCAAGAAGTGCAGAACCTGATACTACTGGAATATCATCTCCTGGGAATTCGTAGCTACTAAGTGTATCACGAACTTCAAGATCTACAAGTTCAAGAAGTTCCTCATCATCTACCTGATCTTCTTTGTTAAGGAATACTACAATGTTTGGTACTCCTACTTGCTTAGCAAGAAGAATGTGCTCTTTTGTCTGTGGCATTGGCCCATCAGCTCCAGATACTACAAGAATCGCTCCATCCATTTGAGCAGCCCCAGTAATCATGTTCTTTACATAGTCGGCGTGACCTGGACAATCTACGTGTGCGTAGTGACGAGTCTCTGTTTCGTATTCTACGTGAGCTGTATTAATAGTAATACCACGTGCCTTTTCTTCAGGTGCTGAATCAATATCAGCATATCCTTTTGCAGCTGCCCCACCACGTGCTGCCATTGCCATTGTAATTGCAGCTGTAAGTGTTGTTTTTCCATGGTCAACGTGACCAATTGTTCCAATATTTACGTGTGGTTTTGTACGTTCAAACTTTTCGCGTGCCATAATAAAAAAAGATCAAAAAATGAATTTGATTTTGGCTAAAAAAATAAACTCCCGTATTTAGAATCGGAAGTGTGCAAAAGCTTTATTTGCTTCTGCCATACGGTGCGTATCTTCACGCTTACGGATTGCACCACCTGTGTTATTTGCTGCATCCATAATTTCTGCAGCAAGCTTTGTTACCATACTTCGACCTGAGCGGGCACGAGCAGCAACAAGAAGCCAACGAAGGGCAAGAGCAGTACCACGATCAGATTTTACTTCAAGTGGTACTTGGAGAACAGCTCCACCAATACGACGAGATTTTACTTCCACTTTTGGTGTAATATTTAATACCGCTTGGCGAAGTACTTCAAGTGGATCTTGTGAAGTTGTTTCAGCAATTTGTGTCATTGCTTCATAAAAAATACGGTAAGCAAGACTCTTTTTACCTTTCTTTAAAAGGTGGCTTACTAAAAGGCTTACTAAACGACTTTGGTATACAGGGTCCGGAGCAACCGGACGTTTTTTTGCAACTTTTCTACGAGACATAAGGTCAATTAAACAGTTAAATAATAAAAAGAATGGAATTCAGTAAATGCTTATCCCTTAGGGCGCTTTACTCCATACTTTGAACGACCTTGTAAACGACCCTTTACTCCAGCTGTATCAAGGGAACCACGCACAATGTGGTAACGTACACCTGGTAAATCTTTTACTCGACCGCCACGAACTAATACTACTGAGTGTTCTTGAAGGTTGTGGCCAATACCTGGAATATAAGCCGTTACTTCAATCCCTGTTGTTAAACGAACACGCGCTACTTTACGAAGTGCTGAATTCGGTTTTTTAGGGGTTGTTGTATAAACACGTGTACAAATCCCACGGCGTTGTGGACATGACTGTAACGCCGGAGATTTTGTTTTCTTTTCGATTTTCATTCGCTGTGAGCGAATAAGTTGTTGAATCGTTGGCATAACTAAAAATTATTCTTTATAAAGAAATTGTAAAAATCCTAAAATGCGGGCTTGTTTTACTGCTTTAGCAAGTTGACGCTGTTGCTTTGCAGTTACTCCCGTTAAACGACGAGGTAAAATTTTACCTTGCTCCGTAATAAAGCGACGTAAGAGATCAACATTTTTATAATTGATGATCTCACCAGCGCTAATTGGAGACGTGCGTTGACGTGAAAAATTCATAAATAAATAAACCTATAATATATTTAATTGTATTTGTTTTAACTACCAAAAGAAACAAACAAATACATGCACAAGAAACGCTTTTGCTTAATATGTTTTCAAACTTTAGCAAACAGGTGCAAGAACATCATTTGGATGTACTACTCAACAAGCAAAACTCTAAATTAAGTTTTAAAGTTTTTTAATCAAATTGAAGCATATATAGACCGGAATTGCAAGGAACATTCTAATACAATCGGGAATCATTCAATATCTTTAAATTATATTGGAAACTTTATACCCCCAAGGGAATTCGAATCCCTGTTACTTCCGTGAAAGGGAAATGTCCTAGGCCTCTAGACGATGGGGGCTAAATGCAATGAGATAATCATTGTTATTCCTATTATAAAACGGCGATAATAAGAATGTCAATCGATTTTTTTAAGAAACAAAAAATAATAATCAAGAAATGTTTTTTGTCGTATAGCGCTTGCCATAAAGAGGACTCGAACCTCCACGCCGTAAGGCAGTAGCTCCTAAGGCTACTGTGTCTACCATTCCACCATTATGGCATTTGAGTATTACAAACGCTTGTATGAATTATAAACAAATCGATTACTCAAAAACAAGGTTCAGTGATACTTCAAGTAATTATGTAAATTAACGACCAGTTGTTTGTAACCAGTTTTGTGCTTCACTATAATTTAAAGGTGCTAAACGAATTGCTTCTTTCCAATATTCCGCAGCTTTTCCGAATAACGTTTCAGAATCTGGAATATTTCCTGATTCAAGGGCTTGTTCACCTCGGTAATGATAAATAACCGCAATGTTATTTAATGCTTGTGGGAGGGCTGGGTTTCGATCAAGTGCTTGGTAATAATATTCTAATGCTTTAGTATGTTCACCATTACTCGTATGGATTAAACCAATATTATAAAAAATATAACTACGGTCATATGGGTCCACTTCTAAACGCATAGCTTGATAATAGTTTTGTAATGCTTCGGCGTATTCACCCTCTGCTTGAGCAGACATACCATCTCGATAATAAATGAATGCTTCTTTTTCATTACGTGTTGTAGGAAGAACCTTTAATAAAATATCCGCGACAACTGTAAAAGTTTTATCAATAAAGTTATCGTTTCGTTGAGAACGTGGCATAAAATCGTAATGTTCAATTTGTTTATATACAGTATATAGCGGAGAGTAAGGGAAACACAACTCTCGAACCTAAAAAATTAACAACTGTTAAAGATAGAAAAAATACTTTAATTTAAAAAAATATTTTTGATCCTAAGGAAGTATCCTGTTAAAATACTACTATATACTAGTAGTATACTATAGGAATAGAAAAATCATTAGTAAAAATTTAGGAGATATAAGATGGCTCGATACCGTGGACCACGTGTAAAAATTGTTCGACGACTTGGGGAACTCCCTGGCTTAACAACAAAAGTACCTAACCGTAATTACGGACCTGGACAGCACGGGCAAGCTGCTGCAACAAAAAAACTTACTCAATTCCGTGTACGTTTACAAGAAAAACAAAAATTACGCTACAATTATGGTGTTACTGAAAAGCAACTTTTAGCATATGTACGCCGAGCTCGACGTGCAAAAGGACCAACAGGTGAAGTATTACTTCAAATGTTAGAAATGCGTTTAGACAGTATTGTTTTCCGACTTGGATTTGCTCCAACAATTCGTGCGGCACGTCAATATGTATCACATGGATTAATTACTGTAAATGGACAACGCGTAAACATTCCAAGTTATAACTGTTCTCCAGGGGAAACAATTGCTAGTACATCAACACCAGTTATTGAAAACTGTAAAACATTTGGTGGAACAATTCCATCACATTTAAGCGTAGATACAAGTAAAACAACTGGTAAAATTCAACGCGCAATCACACGTTCTCAAATTGCATTAACGGTAAATGAACTTCTTATTATTGAGTTCTACTCACGTAAAGGATAATATTATTTACCTTTTAGACGCATGGATATTTTGGAAAGACAAAGGGTTCCATGATATATTATAGATAACAAATAAGTCTATAGTTTATATATTAAGTACATGTATTCCATAAATTTAAAATTTATGGAATACATGCAAGACTAATTTAATCTTCATGTTCCTCAAACGGATCACGGAGATCTTTTGATGGTGGGCCAAAACCAATGTAAATTGAATAGCCAGTAACACTAATCAATAAACACCAAAGAAAAACGGCGTAAAAGAATGCTGGAGTTTCCATAAATAGGTTGAACGTTAAATTTTGATATAGTTTAAAATAGAAAGTAAAAAAACACAAATGAATGCGAGAAATTTATTCATATGAGCAAAAATGAAACTAAGCTTGCTGGGACAGGAAAAGTAACAGCATTAGGAACAGCTTTACGTCCTCTTAACTCTGAGTACGGGAAAGTAGCACCAGGATGGGGAACTACAGTAGTAATGGCAGTATTTATTGGATTATTTGCTGTTTTCCTTGTAATTCTTCTTGAAATTTATAACCGTTCATTACTTCTTGATGAAGTAGAAATGAGCTGGCTTTCAAGTACAGGATACTAATAGTATTAATTTCTTAACCCTTTAAGATAAGAATACAACTTGTTGCCACAGTTTAATTTGTGGCAACACTAGATGTTTCGGATAGGATTCGAACCTACACAGAACAACTTAGAAGGTTGTTGCCCATCCCTTAGGCGACCGAAACATAAATTAAAAGATATGAATAACAATTCAAATAAAAAATATTGGATTAGTTTAAAATATAACAACATAAAAGACAAGCCCCCTGTCGGAATTGAACCGACGACCCTCGCATTACAAATACGATGCTCTAGCCGCTGAGCTAAGGAGGCATTTTATTAAAGTATAAAAGATTTAGTAGCGAGATGCAAGTGCCTTTATTTAGACAACAATTGAAAGTAAACATAGACAAGCGCTAGGCCTTATGTTATATTTTCATTAGGAATTATGCTTCATAATGTATTTAAGTAAACTAAATTTTTCCAGTTTACCCCTCTAATCCTCAGTAGCTCAGTGGTAGAGCGATCGGCTGTTAACCGATTGGTCACAGGTTCAAATCCTGTCTGGGGAGAATAAAAAATTTTAAATTTAAATTATATTATGATATACTCCAAACAAAGTGGGTATTACTACTTTAATATCCTCAAGATGTTTTATTAAAATGTAGAAAGGCAAGGAAGAGAGATACTTAATTTATTAACCAAAAATTTTATTTACTTGTGCAATTTATAAAATTGTAAAATAACGTAATTTCGGAAATTAAACCATAACAAAATACATTTTTCTACTTAAGTATTTATGACAAATCCACAGTCAAATAACGAAACAAATTTAAATCGCATTGATTTATCATTGAATGAATTCCTTGGAGCACCATGGAAAGATAAAAAGAATTCACAAACAAATACTGAAGCAATCAAAATGCTTCTTATGCCAACTGATGAAAGTGAGCAACTTAATGACTTAGCCGATAGTACTTTCGTCCGCCGAAAAGATCGTGAGACAGATCTTACTTTAAAAACTGCAGTTAAAAATGCCCATGAGGCAAAAAATTATTTATTATTAGCAAAATTAAATTATAGTTATCTTTGGTACGGTCTCAGACTAGGCCTTGCTATTGGATCAGGAATTGTTGAAGAAACACTTGCAACAACTTGGGCTATTACTAAATTTTTAGCTACCCCAGCCCACCTCTTTTTAGACTTTTTCTTTGAAGAAAGTTATCGTCGTTTTCGCGAAAATAGCAAAACTCTTTTAGATGAAAAACGCTTTTTACTTGGCCGAGGGCGTGCCAATAGCTTTTTAAGTGCTATTATCCACCGTAGTTCATACATGGTGTCATATATCCGTGTACACCAATTTAATTATATTGCACAACTATTAGGATCAAGCCTTACTATTCGTCGTGGAATCCAAGCCATTTTACCTCTTACAATTGGGTATTCAATTGTACAACGAACAACCCTTAATCCAAATACTGTTTATTCGAAAGGTCTTGAAAAAACCACTAACGAATTAACAGCTAGTCCAATTACTTTAGAACGCAAACTGAATTTCTTGGATAATTTAAATCCTGGGCTAAATGTGGCACATGAATTTGCACGTGATGATCAAGGTGTATTATTTACACGTCATTCAGGATTAATTCGACAATTTGTAGGTGGTGAATATACAGACGTAGAAAAAGTTTCAATTCGTGACATTATCCACCCAGTAGAGTTATTTGAAATTATTAATAAAGATAAAAACGGTAAAGTACTTCAAAATAGATTTAACCTTGGTGTATATGAATGGTCTGAAGATGAAATGAAGCAAATTCCAGTTTGGAATGAAGAGGATGAAACAGACCCCCCACCATTTGTAATGCCAGATACGTTACCAGAACGTATTGCCCAGCAAGATAATCAATTAGTAACAAAATACCGTGAATCAGTAAAAACAAATGGGGTTAGTACTCCAAATGAAAAACAATTAAATCAACGTAGAAATACAATTGCATCGCGTTATATGCCAACCCGACCTACAATTGGTCAATTGGTGGAGCAAGAATATTTAACAACGAATGATTATGAGCCAGTAAAAATCAATGCTGATTTCGTAGACCCCTCACGCGTTTCACCACGACTTCTTATCCGCGATTGGAGCCGTGAGTTAAAACAATTAGATTTCTTCCACAAACACGTTTTTGGTAATGCAAAGGGAGCAAAAAAGGTATTTAAGTTGAACAAAGAGCAAGAAAACCGGTTTGTCTTTTCTCCATTTGGTATTACATCCAATACAAATCAAACAAATCCACTTAAACTCGAGCCCTTTAGCCGTAATGAAACAAAATTGTTTCACTATGCATTACCAAACATGCAAGAAACTGTGGAAACTTTTGAACTCCGAAAACGTGACACACGTTTTTTAGAATTTGAAACGTATCGTAATTTTTTAAAAAATGAGTTAGAACAAATCGTAAATTATCACCAAATTCCATTGTTTGAATCTGAATTTGCAGATGATGACGGTAATAATATTGAAAACAACAATGAAGCTAAGGCTCCAAATTTAAACACTAATAATAACATTGTCAGCCAGACTCCAGAACCGAAATTTTTTACGGAATACAAAAACCCGCTTTGGTTTGCTGATGGAACGCTATTTTTAAACCCAACGCAATACCAGCAATGGAAAGATGTTATTTGGACAGGTATGGTTTTTCATGTTCTACTCTATGCAGGAATTGAAGTTGCAATCCGCTTGGAAGGGCGTGGATTAATTTACCGAAGCGTAAAACCATTACCACAAGTGAATCGTCTTATTTCACACTTAGCCCGTATGCCAGAAGGTGTAAAGCCCGTAGATTTTATTGGGGAAAAAATGAATACTGCACCTGTTCAAAAACTCCTTTTAGCCTTCCAAGCTAAACGTGGTACACAGCTTTATGGTTCAGGTGAATGGAATCGTTTTTGGAATCGTGTAATTAGACCAAACTTATCAGCCCAACAGGCAGAAACAATTCGCCAAACAGTACAGCGTATTCAAAAAAATACAATGCAGACAATTGGATTGAACCCTAACGACCAATTTCAACAAGTATCACGGAATGTTCTTGAACATACGAGCCTTTTATCATCAAATGTTCAAAAAGTCCCGCCACGTTATTTTATGTTTGATAAAGTAACAAATAAACTTGAAAAATATCTTGAACGAGGCCGTAGCCAGACAAATACCTTCATTGGCCCAGACTTACAACAACAACAAACACGATTTAATAACCTTGGTGGTGAATTAAACATTATTGAAGGATTCAAATATGCTAAAACGCTTCAAAGTGAAATGTGTAACTTTCCATTATTAGCATTAATTAAACCTGGTACAGAACGAATGAATCGCCTTCCAAAAGGTATGATTTTGCTCGGTGAGCCAGGAAATGGGCGAACTTATTTTGTTCGAGCTTTAGCGACAGAGTCACGATTACCACTTTTAATTACAGAGAGTAACCGTTATTTGCATGAATCCCAAGGCCTTGTCCGACTTAAAACCTTATTTAAACGAGCAAGAAATCAAGCACCGAATATTTTATTTATTCGTGATCTTGATTTTATGACACGTCACCGAGAACGCTACCCAATGTTTGCTTCAGTGCGTGCAACAACACATTTACTTTTAGCAATTGATGGATATAGTCGCGGGACCGAAACAATTCCAGCCCAACAAGATATTTTTATCATTGGAAGTATGTCAACAACATCAATGATGGATGATGCATGTATGCGTTCAGGGCGTTTTGAATGGGTACTTCATTTCCATTATCCACCAGTATATGAGCGTTATGACATGTTACTTTTACATAGCACAAAGTCAATTGTAAATAAATCTATGGGTGTCGACTGGAAATATTTAACAGCTATGACAAAAGGCTTTACTTGCCTTGATTTACGTACATTGGTTAATACATCAGCAATTTATACATTAAAAAACCAGGAAACAATGCATACAAACGATAGTATTGCTTTTGCCTTAGGTTTTATGAACCAAATCCACGACTTACCAAATGCAACTTTTATTGATCCAATGAACCTTGGATTCTTTTCAACATTTGATTTCAAAGCGCGACATAATCAACCACTTCAATATGCACCGTTTTTTACCCAAACAGGTCAAATTCCGATGTATAAAAAATTAATGCATTTATTCCGCGTAATGGGTCCAAAGGAAACGGATAATTTAGCAAGCGCATGGAATAATCAAAAAGTAAACCCAGGAATCGAAACTATTCCCGACCCGCATTTAACAGTTAGTGATGGTTTAGTTGCACTTCTTTGTGAAGGATTATTTTTATATAATATTCAAAAATCATTTGGACAATATCCAATTGTAACTTTTGAATCGTACTGCTCCCCACTTTTCCTCCAAACCCAAGAACTTGTAAATAAAGTTAGTGGACAATATTTACTTGAACGCTTAACTAAAGAACATTTATTTATTACAAGTTTTGATCTTTGGCGTCGCACACATCCAGAAACATGGGTACCAACAGGGTTATACAAAAATAAAACAATCAATATGCGTGTTGATAGTACAGCTCTTTGGCGTACTAACCGCTTTAGCAAAGACTATCCATCAATGGCCGGTCTTACTGAAGTCCAATCCGAGACACTTTGGGGACCACCTCCAATTGCTGATAAAATCAGACAACGCCTTGGCTTTATTTCTAAAAAAGGTAACGAATTTATCTCGTCAGATGCAAATATTTTTGGTACTTTTGAAACAAATAATGATCTTGCATTTAAATGCCGAAAAGAAAGTACTGCAAGACGTGTAGATCAAGTAGCCATGGAATTGGTAGATATCATGCAAAAAAATTGGAGACATATCTAAAACCAATTAGCATATTAACTATTGTTATTTTCTAAATGCTATATTGGAAAATATAGCAATAGGTAATTTGATTGAATAAAGTAGTTTTTAAAGTAAACAACTTTATAAAAAAGGTTATTTATCTTTTTTTTGATATTTTTTTGCAATTCTTTGGCCGAAAGATATAATATAATCGAGCCTCGTACAGATAAATTGAATGAATCAATTTTAATGCACGGGCTTTTACAGAAATGTTAAAGGAGTAACCCATATGTCAGGTTCTACAGGAGAGCGTCCTTTTAGTGACATCATTACAAGTATCCGTTACTGGGTGATTCATAGTGTTACAATTCCATCTTTATTTATTGCAGGATGGCTTTTTGTAAGTACTGGATTAGCATACGACGTATTTGGAACACCACGTCCAAACGAATACTTTACAGACGAGCGCCAAACGCTTCCTTTAGTGTCAGATCGCTACGGCGCACTTGCACAAATGGAAGAGTTTTAATGCTTCCTTAAGTAATTCTAGATAGGAAAACAAACGGGCCTTTTTGTTCATACCCGAGTCTGTATCCGGCGGAACAAAAAGAACATATGCGCACTTTAGAGTGCACATGCTATGTATACGTTATTTATTCGACCTGTTTATCAGGTATATTTTTATTATGTCGATTAAAACATATCCAATTTTTACATTCCGTTGGCTTGCAGTGCATGCATTAGCTGTTCCAGTGGTATTTTTCCTTGGTTCTATTACAGCAATGCAGTTTATTCAACGTTAAGAGGAGAGTTGTATGACAAATCCAAATCCAAACAAGCAAACTGTTGAGTTAAACCGTACAAGTCTTTACTGGGGTTTACTTCTCATTTTTGTGCTTGCGGTTCTTTTTTCAAGCTATATTTTTAACTAAACACATTTGTAGGGGAAAGATCTATGTCAAATACGACAACAGGACGAATTCCATTATGGTTCGTAGGAACAGTAGCTGGACTTGCAGCACTTGGTCTTTTAGCCATTTTCTTTTATGGTTCATATACTGGTCTCGGATCTTCACTTTAAGTATCCAACCAAGTAATTGTTATATTTACTGAAAATATAACATCACATCTTATGGGTAAAATTGTATTTTGCCCATAGATACATTTAAATTAGTAGATGTATCAAAAAGCTCTTAACCAGAGACTAAGATCCTGGTAAGTGTGCTTTCAAAAAATTTTGTTACGAAAATAATGGCCAACTGTGCAAAAAATTCAAAGGGATAACGTCCTTTTGAAAAAACAATTTTTCAAAGATTTTTTTATATGAGTAAAGTATATAATTGGTTTAACGAGCGTCTTGAGATTCAAGCAATCGCCGATGACGTAACAAGTAAATATGTACCACCACACGTAAACATTTTTTACTG
>CEUV01034931.1_pt1 | contig 21719 bp, 14 predicted proteins | sample 356401 | NCBI WGS metagenome assembly CEUV01 (sample SAMEA2622710, study PRJEB7988) | marine metagenome | isolation source: saline water (ENVO:00002010), including
ATATTCGTGTACACTATCCATCCGCGCGTCCATCGGTCGGTCGGTCGGTCGTGTTCGCTCGTTCGGTCGTTCGTTCGCGCGCTCGAGCGCCGGCGCGCGCGTCGCGCGCATTATTCCCCCGCGCGCGGTGTGGACGATTCGTTCGACATCATCAGAGCGCGACGCGCGTCCGTGCGGTCTCGGCGCGTCCGGGCGCGGCGGAACGAACGTCTCTCTCTCTCGCGCTCGTCGGATTCGTCGTCGTCGGATTCGTCGTCGTCGGAGAGGGTCGACGCGTTCGACAATCGTCATTCATCATTCGCATTTGCATTTTCCAATTCTGCGCGTGATCGAGGACGATGACGGTGCTCACGGCGGGAGTGGTCGCGGCGAACGCGCAGAGAAACGCGGAGGATGAGATTGTGAATGATATCGCGCGGCGACGCGGGCGACGAGGGGGGCGAGACGCCGAGGCGAGCCCGTTGCGCGTGGTGCGGTTTCGGAGAGATCAGACGATGGGCATGCGGGCGCGGGCGTTGTGGACGAAAGTGCGCGTGGTGGTGATATTGAACGGGTTGTTGAGACGCGTGCGGCGAGGGGAGAGGTTTGAAAAGCTCTCGGCGCGAGACATGCTCATGGTGAAATTTGTGGGGGTGAGTGGACCTGACATTCGGGACGAAATTCGACGCGTGCAGCAAAAGTTTAACGTGCCCAAGGCGAAGCGAGCGATGTTGGAGATGACGTGGAAACAGAAGATTTATCTGTTGCTCACGGATCCGCTCTCGAGTAAGGCGGCGATGGCGATTCAGATGTCGATGTTTTCGCTCATATTTTTGTCAATCACCTCCTTCATAGTGGGGACGATGCCCGAGCACGCGGGCAAGGCGAGTCTCGACATCATAGAGATGGTGTGTCAGCTGATTTTTACGATTGAGTACGTGTTGAAGATATCGACCGCCCCCAAAGTGTGGGCGGCGATACGAGATCCGCTCAACGTGATCGATCTGGCGTCCATCATTCCGTGGTATGCGGAGATCGCCGTGTCAGGATTGACGTTTGGGTACGAAGGGCAAAGCGGGAGCTCGACGTCGAGCGCTCGAGTGCTGAGAATTTTTAGACTTTTCCGCGTCGTGAAAGTGTTCAGATTGGGTAGCCGCGCGAGGAAAATTCAAGTCGTGCTCATCGCCGTGCAGGAGAGCGCGGATATGTTCATCGTGCTTGGTTTCTTACTGCTCCTCGGTTTGGTGGTGTTTAGCGCGATGATTTATTTCGCCGAAAACGACAAGCAAAAACCAACCAACGCGTGGGAAGCGATCGACGGAAACGAATTTGAGTCCATTCCGAGCGCATTTTGGTGGTGCATGGTCACCCTCATGACCGTGGGCTACGGTGACGCCGTTCCGGTGACGTTTTGGGGTAAGATGGTGGCCGGGGTGACCATGTTGGCCTCCGTCGTCATCACCGCGCTTCCGATTTCCGTCATCGGCGCGAATTTCACGCAACAATGGCTGCACTTCAAGGCGAAAGAATACAGAAAATCAATCAAGCAAAGCATGCGAGGAAACTCGGATAACATTCTCGCGGAGATGTACGCGTATTCACAGGTTGTCACCGCGTTGTGCGACCACATCGGCGCCACGGAGAACGTCATCATGGACGAGGTGAATGCGGTGCGTCAGTTACTCTCCGGCATCGTGCGCATGGCGAAAGATAACGCACCTAAAGCCGAAATCAAGTCCGTTTGTAGAACGCTTGACATTAGGTTCGATAAGTTGGAGAACTTACGGGAAGAATTGGAGGATTTGGTTGAGCTTTACGATCTCGTATCAAACACAGAGTTCTCCGTCACGTTGCACCAGCTCAAGGCTGCGGGTAGCAAGAGACTCAAACTAGAAGAGACGGCCGCAGTGTTAGACATGGATGTGGAAAACTTGGTGACGTCGACGGCGACGCTCCGAGGTCAATTGAACGAACTGAGAGAGACGGTGGAAAACGCCACCAAGAAGTCGACGTCGTACGTGGAATCGATGAGTCCGTGATGGGCGAAACACGCATCTTTGTTTGCCGAGCGGTACTACTGTGTGCAGTGTTAGTATTACATTTAATTCATTGTAAAATGAGTAAGTAGTCGAACGAACGATGGTCGATCGCGTCAGAGCTCGAGGAGACCGAGAAAATGTTCGCTCCCTCGCAACAGAGACGCGTCGAGCAGTTGCATCGTAAACTTCATCGGTCGTTTATTCGGTTCGAAATCCACCATCTTCAGTCGTCCGCAGTACACGTATTCGCACCCCTCCATTCGACAAAACAAGTGTAACGGCCAATCGACATATCTCGGCGCGGCGTCTTCGCCCTCCTCCGCGCGTTGTCGCGCGTCCTCCACGCTCTCCTCGTCCATGGTCGCCGTCTTGACGATGGAACGAATCACCGGCGTGTCCTCGTCTTGTCTCGGTTGCGCGAACCACGAGATTCGCGATCCAGCGCGCGTGAAGACATTATCGTACGTGTTTCCGTGCTTATCACCGACGTTGACGTAGAGCGCGACGCAATTCTTCCACTCTTGTATCCCGCTCATCTTGCTAAACTTTGGATTCACCACCGGACTGAGCGCGCGCACGACCGCCGCCTTCAGACCGCCGTCGTTCGGAGGCGGTGAAATCGGTAAACCTAAATAATTCACGTACACGTCCCACAGTCTCGCATCGAGCGCGCGGAGAGAGTTCGCGCTCGGCGGCGCGCTCGACTTTCTCGCCGCCGCCGCCGTCCCGCTTGGCTTTCTCGCCGCCGCCGTCTCGCTCATCTTCACGCGCTTCCTCGTCGCGTTCGCGTCGCCCAGATCGTCGTCCACGTCAAACGTAGTGTACACGGGCGCGGGAAGTTTCCGCACGCGTCCCGATCGACGCAGATCGCTCGCATCGACGCGGCGCGCCGTCTTCTTTTTCAATTTCGAATCCACGCGCGGCGTCGCGCGAGACGTCGTCTTCGACGTCCCCGCGTGTAACGCCGCGTGCGCGGGATCGGACGCGATGAGACGCTCGAGCACCGCTCGGTTTCGAGCGATGCGCTCTTCGCGCCGGCGTTCGTATTCGTTCATGACGCGAGGCGACGGATGAAGATTGAAGATTGATGCATTGAGAGCGCGGGCGCGTCTACGCCGGATGACGCCGGATGACGCCGCTCACGAGGCGAGGATGTCCTTTTTGGGTAACGATGCGCGCCTGAGCGTGCCAAAACGATCGCCGGAGATGAAACGAGCGCGAGAGGCCTCGATGACGGCGCACACGGTCTCGGTCGAGGCGCGTCGACGAGGGACGCGCATGGAGGAGGGCGACCAACTCGTGGCGGCGACGTGTCCCCGAAGACGCGCCGTCGCGAGATTCCAACGCGCGAAGGAACCGTCCGTGGAGGCGGAGAGGAAAGATTTCATCAATACGTCCGTGGCTTGACCTCGACCGGCGTTTATGGCACTGGCGGGACGTCGAGGACGACCGGTGGATTCGATGGTGAGGTTGGTGACGGCGCCGACGTGCGCGCGCGATTTGCTGACGCATCTCCACGGACGACGCGCGTCCTCGATGAGATCGCCGCCGGACCACAGGCACAGCTCGCCGTCGGCTGATCCCGACGCGATGACACCGACGGGTTCACGACCGCGCGTCTCGTCCTGAAGCACGGCGAGCGAGGTGATGTCGCTGAGATGACCGCTCAGACAAATGTCGCCGCCGGATTCGCCGTCCAGTCGCAAGACGCGCACGACGCCGTCTTCTCCCGCGCTCGCGGTGGAGTCGGAGAGCTGGAGAGGTGCTAAACACGTGACTTTGCCGCGATGTGCGTGCGCGAGCGCGACGGGACCCGCGCTCGCGTGACGAGGATCCCACGCTCGAACGACTCCGGCGGCGTCGCCGGTGAGAACGCTCCCCACGGCACCGCCGCGCGCGTCTCTCGTGGCAAAGGCGGTCACGCCGCCCGCGTGTCCCTTGATGACGCTGACCGATCTCGTCGAGTCGCTCTGTCGAGCGTCCCAGAGCTTGACGGTGCCGTCGTCACCGGCGGACGCCGTCAGGGGCACCGAAGAGATGACTTGGTTGACGACGGGAGATACAAAGGAGACGCACTTTTTGCCGTGGGCGTGGCGAACGACGGATAATCGCGTGCACGTCGCCGAATCCCAAATTTCCACGGAACCGTCGCGTCGAGCGCAGAATACGTGCGAGCTTCGAGGTATGAACGTCATGGCCGTGACCGGCGCACTGTGAACGGTGTTCGGCTGCGATCGCGACGTCGCGTCGGAATCGGGCGCAAAAAATGCGACGTCGCCTCGACCGCTTCCCAACGCCACCAACGAAGAGACGATGCCGGATTGCACGCACATCGCCGTGATGGCTGTTCGCCGCCAAATCTGACTCTCGATCACCTCGGACGGGCAACAATCCGGCACGGCTTTTAAATCGATGACGTGATCGTTCCTGCCGTAGTGCGCCGCGCCGGATTCGCGAAGCGCCTCGATCCAACATTCAAAGGACACGGAGGTGTACGCGGGCGCCGATAACGTCCCGTCGCTCTGCGCCTGCGTCGAAGAGGTGACGCTGTCATCGAACGTTTCCTGTAATTGACCGAGGAGCTCGGAAGACTGCAGACAATTCAACCCGACGAGCGCGAAACATCGCGCGAGATCGCCCATGCGCGCCTCGGCGGTGTGGCCGCGTAACCACGCGACGCGCGCGTTGACGGAAATCAATCCGTGCCAGAGGTTCACGTCGTCCCATCGCGCCGAACCTTTCAACCACAGCTTTCGAGTGTTTTGAGGCTGGAACTTTCGGACGATTCTTATGGCGTGCGCGAGCGACTTTGCGTCCCCGGCGGCGTCGGCTCGGAGCACGGCGGCGTGCAGCGCCGTCGAGACGATGTTGAACCGCGTCGTTCCGGCGTTTAATTCTCTCGCGATACCCGTGAGCAACGCGACGTAGTTGACGTTCGCCGCGTGCTCGGCGAGCGCCGACGCGACGACGTCGTCTGAGTTTGTGAAAATGGGATACACCAACGCCGTCGCCGCGTCCACGTCGGCGTCGAATTCGCCATCATTTTCGTCTTTGGGCGCGGGTCGATGCGCGAGGGTCGAACTCGTCTGGGCGCCGTCCTCGTCGGCGTCCGCGGCGGAGTACACCTGTCTGTATTCACGAACGAGCTCGGCCAAATTCGCAGCGTCCTTCTTCGTGAGCGTGTTGTAGAACCAGTCAAATTTCATCGCGTCGGCGTCGCCGCTCTGATTCATCGTCTTGACGATGGCTTGCGCCGGGGAGAGCGAGTCCGAACCGACGGCTCGTTTGATTCTATCTTTCAACCATCCCCACGACGCACGCTTACGAGGCGTCTCGTGTGGACGCTTCCCGAGCGTCTCACCACTCTCCGGTTCGACGTCGTCGTCGCCGCGTGGGTCGGAGAGACTCGCGTCGAGCGCGCCGGCGGAGGCGGAATCCGCGCTCATAAACTTTGTCTCGGGCGTGTACAGAGATAGCGAGCGAAGCGTCTTTTTGTTTTGATCTTCGTCGAAATTGAGGACGTGGATACGCGGTATCAACACGCACGCGTTCGATCCTCGCTGCGTCACTGAGGGTGGCAAAATCGTCGATGCGCTCGTGAGCTGCGTCGATCGAAATTTGGCGCGGTTTCCCTTGGCGAGCGCGAACGTCTTGTCCGTCGCTCGAGGACTCTTTCTCTGCGCGAACGAGGCCGCGTCGCTCAACAAGGACAAAAACGCGTTTGTCTCCATGATGCTTTCCGTCAGAGCGCACCTTCGATTTCCCAGCGTGTGTTGATACTCGGTCGTCTTCACGCGCAACTTGCCGGATCCGTCGTCCTCGACGTGCCGATGCAAATCGGCGAGCTGCAGTAAATCGTACCAAAAGTCTGTGAAAATAGCGGTGACTTGTCTGTTGATTTCCGTCGTCCACGTGGTGACGGTTTCAGCCATCTTTTCATCCGCATCCACCACTCCGGGCTTGAGAACGCGCCTGATGCGCTGCACGTAATCTCTCATCATCGCGGTCGGTGGCAAATCGATGCTCTCGCCGCCGTCCGCGAGAGTACCGTCGTCCAAGTCTAACACGACGACACCGTCCAACGCTCGTTCGTCTACCTTGACGTCGCGAGCGGCGCCCATGATGTACGGCATCGGAGCTCCTAGATAATCCACCATGGACACGGCGACGCACGGAATGTACACGTGTCTCCAGACGAGGGGATGCGCGAGTCCTCTCAATGCCTCGGCGCACTTGACTAATAAACTCACCTCGGCGCTTCGCAACAAGAGCCGTCGTTCGGTCGCGATAACGCACACACAGGCTAGGATTGTGCGAATGTCGCAACATCGCACGAGCGGTTCTTTCCCATCCGTGAAGGCTTCGCGCGCGCCGTGATCCGCCGCACCCTTCGGCGGCACCGCTACCAGCGCCTTGCCGATGGGAAACAATACAGTTCGTTCCGCCTGCCAGCGCAACCTCTCGACAACTCGCGTGGCGATCGTCGAGAGAACGGGTAAGTGTTCGTTCGCCTTGTTGAAATATGCCTCGAAGACGTATCCCAAAGCCTCCATCCACGCGTCTAAACACGGCATTCGAGACACCAAACACACGCACGCGCGCGCGAATTCCGGCACCTTTCCCATCGCTTCGTTCATCGTCCGTCGACTCCGCTCCGGCACGGCGGCGATGAAAGAGACGCACGCGACGTATATGCGATCACCGCCGGCGTCCGTCAGGATGGCGGGGTACCTCGCCGTGGCGCCGTCGTCGCGTTTGTCGTCCTCCGAGTACACGTCCACTCCCCTCGGCAGCGCCAGCGTCGCCATCTGCGCCGGGTATCGCGCCGGCGCCTCCTCCGTTGGTTTCGGGCACTCGTCTAACACCCCCGCGTGGTACAGCGCGCGCTCGTTCGCGTCGTCGGCCGCGCCGTGCGCCGCGCCCCGCGCGCGATTACCGTTGGCGTCCCCTCGTCTCGCCGATGTTCCCACCCCGGCGTACCGCGCCTCGCGGTGCATGAGCGTCGGGTTCGGGGGTAATCCGCACAACACGATCGCGTCGATCGCTCGTCCGCTCGGTTCGGCGTCGGCACCGCTCACCGCACGTCGGCGGTGCGACATGATGACGAAGCGTCACTGCGCGCCGATGAGTGACGATTTCGACGGTGGAACCGCCGAGGAATACGCGGCGACGACGTCGTTCAACACCACGGGACAGTTGACGTGGCCTGCCGCGCGTCGTCTCGCGCGGTTTCTCGAGTCGACGACCGAGTGGCGAGGCGGTGACGACGCGCGCGGACGCCCCCGAGCGCTCGAGCTCGGGAGTGGGAACGGTTGGCTCGGGTGCGCGCTCGCGCGGCGAGGCGCGGTCGAGCGCGTGGTATTGACGGAAATGGTTTCGGGTGGCGCGTTGGCGTGGTTGCGACGACGCGTCGAGGCGAATCTGACGCGAGAGGAGGATGCGAATCGAGTTCGGTGTCGCGCGTTGGACTGGACCGACGTCGACGGCGCCGTCGAAGACGACGACGAGGAGGACGCCGACGCGCGAGAGGAGGATTTAAAGTCGTTCGATGCGATTCTGGGGGCGGATTTAGTGTACGAGGACGCGGGGGTGAAGATGTTACCGAGAGTCGTCGCCGCGCTTCTCGCGGGGAACGCGAAGCGGCGCGACGCGGCGTTTTGGTACGCGCACACCAAGCACCGATACGACGGGATGGATCTCGATTTTTTCGAAGAGATTCGCGCGTGCGGACTTCGAATCGAGGAGGTTCGCGAGGACGGCGCGCCGTCGCCGCCACCGTCGCCGCCGCCTTTCGAGTCGCTGTTTTCGGAACAGAGAATAGCAATTTATCGCATAGAGTTAGATGTCTCGTCGCGAGCCGCGTCTAGCCGCGAGTAAACGCACCGATGCGCGCACCGTAGTTAGTTGTATCGCATCATCGCATCAGCCGTGGTCTCATCGACCCCGCACCGGTGCCGAGACGGCGCGACGCCGGCGACGCGCCGTCGCCGCAGAGCTCGCCTCTCGAAAAAGCGCGATGACGTCCGCGCGTCTCGCCTCGGTCGGACGCGTCCTCGCGGGACGGCGAGGCGCTCGACGCGCGCGCGGGGGTGAACGTCGCGCGATGGTTCGCGCGTCCGCGAGGGACGACGGCGACGACGCGCGGTGTGGGCGGCGCCGCGATGCGCTGCGTGTGGGTGACGTGGTGGAAATAGCGCTCGTGAAGCGACCGGGCGACGGCGACGGAACGAGGACGGCGCGAGGGGAGATATCGGACTTTGTCACGAATTCGAGCTTTCACGCCGACGGCATCAAGGTTCGTTTGAGGAGCGGAGAGATCGGACGCGTGACGCGCGCGGCGCGAGCGGCGCCCGCCGACGGACGGTCGTCCTCTGGGTCCGAGGCGTCGACGACGGCGACGGAGACGACGAGCGAGGACTCTTCGGAGCTCGATGATTCGACGACGCCAGCGGTTGAGGAGGGCGCGGCGATTCGAACGGCGTACGTCTCGCGCGTGTCTAAAACCGCCGACGTCGCCGCGGTGAAGAACTTGGCGTCGGCGTTACCGGGAGTTCGTAACGTTCGCGTGCCCGTGCGCGGTGGGGGACACATGGGATACATGTTCGTCGAGTGTGAAGACGGCGAAGGCATGCGCGGCGTCATCGAGGCGCTGAACGGGATGGAATTCAAAGGAAACGCACTCGTCGCTGAACGCGCCAAGGAGGACCCAAAGCCCAAAAAGAGAAAAGCGTCGGCGAACGCAGACAAGAAGAAGACGACAGAGAACAAATCAAACAAGAAGCGGAAGGAGAAAGGAAAGTCTCGCGCCGAAATCGAAGCCGAGGCGAAGGAGCGAAAGCTGATGGATGCGCGCGCGCAGATGGAAGCCGAGGCGCTCGCGGACCTCGAGCGCGCCAAGCGTCGCCGCGAGCGCGAGCTCGAGGCTCAGCGCGCTGAACTCGAAACCAAGCGCGCCGCCGAGCAAGACGCCGAGCGACGCGCGAGAAACCTTCTCGAACGCCGCGCCACCGCCGCGAAAGCGCGCGCGGATCGCGCGGCTGCAGCGGCGGCGGCGGCGGAGGCGCGTCTTGCCGCCGCCGCCGCCCTCGGCGACGTTCGCGTCGATCCCTCCTGGCGTCCACGAGTCGCCGTCCTTCGCGACGCGCTCGATAAATTACGCGTCGACGTCGATCGCGACCCCGAGTCCGCGACGATCGACGAGCGATGACGACGCCGCTGGACGCCGGTGGACGTCGAGCGTCCTCTAGAGCCTTAGCTATGTCGCACTGTTTACCCATATGTAGATTCATGATTGGCCAAGCCGACCCCTCCATCCCGGCGACTTGGCCCGCGCGCGCTCATCGATACCGCCTCTTAAAGCGACGCGAGCGAGAGTGCGTGATCGATGCGTCGCGAAGCCGCCGTCGCGAGAACGAACGAACGTCTCTCGATGCGCGTCGCGCGCGTCTCTCTCGCGCGTTCTCGGGCGCGCGCGAGAGACGACGCGGGCGCACGATGACCTCTCCCACCGCACCCGCAGGGTTTCGTGGTCATCGCGACGGCTGGCGATCTTCGACGCGCGCGCGAGTGTGTCCGTCGTGAGCGAACGCGAGACTGACGATCGGTGTGAATGATTTCGTTTTCCTCGCGCGCAGTGTCTCATCGCAAGTTCGAACGTACGTACCGCGCGCGATGCTCAACGAGCTCGACTCGATCGCGGCGCGAAAGCCCTAGCGAGTGGACGATGACGGGAAAGTCGCGTCTCTCGCGCCGGTCACCGACGTGCACGGCGAGCGCGATGGCGAAGAGCAAATGGACTGACTGTTTTGTTTCATCTTTTTCACGCACACAGACCCGCGTTACGGTAACCTTGGCTTCTTGCCGAAGAAGCGCTCCAAGCGCTCTCGCGGTAAGGTCAAGTCCTTCCCGAAGGATGACGTCAGCAAGCCGCCGCACCTCACCGCCTTCATGGGTTTCAAGGCTGGCATGACGCACATCGTCCGCGATGTCGAAAAGCCGGGCTCCAAGATGCACAAGAAGGAACAGTGCGATGCGGTCACCATCATCGAGTGCCCGGAACTCATCGTCGTCGGTCTCGTCGGCTACGTGCGCACGCCGAAGGGCTTGCGCGGTAAGAAGACCGTCTGGGCTGAGCACTTGAACGATGAAGTTCGTCGTCGCTTCTACAAGAACTGGTTCAAGTCCAAGAAGAAGGCTTTCACCAAGTACACGAAGAACTACACCAATGGTACCATCGAAAAGGACTTGGAGGAACTCAAGAAGTCTTGCGACATCATCCGCGTCATCGCGCACACCCAAGTTCGCAAGGTTGCGGGCTTGAAGCAAAAGAAGGCGCACATCATGGAAATCCAAGTCAACGGTGGCGATACCGCCGCCAAGGTTGACTTTGGCTACGCGCTCTTCGAAAAGGCTGTGCCGGTTGACACCGTCTTCCAACAAGACGAGATGATTGATCTCATCGGCGTCACCAAGGGTAAGGGTTACGAAGGTGTCGTCACCCGTTGGGGTGTCACCCGTCTCCCGCGTAAGACCCACAGAGGTTTGCGCAAGGTTGGTTGCATTGGTGCGTGGCACCCGTCTCGTGTGTCTTACACGGTTGCCCGTGCCGGTCAACACGGTTACCACCATCGTACGGAGCTCAACAAGAAGGTGTACAAGATCGGCAAGGCTGGTCAAGACAGCTTCAGCGCGAGCACCGCGTACGACCCGACCGAGAAGGAAATTACCCCGATGGGTGGCTTCGGTCACTACGGTATCGTCAAGAGCGACTACGTCATGATCAAGGGTGGCGTCGTCGGTCCGCGCAAGCGCTTGATCACCATGCGTCAATCCCTCTTCAAGCAAACGCGTCGTGTCGCCACGGAGAAGATTGCGCTCAAGTTCATCGATACCTCTTCCAAGTTCGGCCACGGTCGCTTCCAAACCTCGGACGAAAAGGCGAAGGTGTTCGGTACCACGAAGGCGTAAGCGTCCTCGGCGCTCGCATCTTAGACTCTAAGTTGTTTTCAATCGAGACAAACCTTAGCATAACAGTAAACACACGCGATGACCGTCCGACCGAACGCGCGAATGGTGGAAAAGCACGCGACAAGTAGCGCCAGATGACTAAATTTCCTTACAAAGTCTTGGCTAAAATCACAAAATCTTGTTGAGCGTCTTGTTGATAGTCTCGCGCAACGCGGCGCGGTCCGGCTTGTAGAGGAGGTTTTGGTAAACGAAGAACGCGGAGAAGAGGATACCGACGAGCTCGAGCAGGAACGGAATGAGCGGAAGGCTATCCACGGCTCTCACGGTACCGTTCAACGCGACGAGACCGACGAAACCGTACACGCCGAGGGTGACGATGGCCGGCTTTTCGTCCGATTCCTCCCAGGCTTCGCCCAGCGTCGTCTTGACTTCGCTCAACTTGTCCTGCAAGCCATCGACCAATTCATCCGCCGCAGCCTTGGACGCGACCGATCGCGCCGGTCGCGTCACCAACGCGGCTCGTCGCATCACGGTCGTCGTCTTCGCGCCGCGAGACGCCTTCGGCGCCTTGGCGATTCTCGTCGACGCCGTCGTTCGCGCGGCGATCGTCGTCATCATCTTTTCTCGTCCCTATCGCCCCAAAAATCAAATTCGGACCACCGACCGTCCACGAAACCCTCGTCAGTCTCTCCATCACGTCGCGCGCACCACCCACACCGCGCTCTCGCGCGCGAATCCCTTCGAATCGTACGCCATCCAATCGAGATTCAGATTCTCAACGTTCAACGTTCCCGCCCGTCCCGTTCGATCGCGTCGTCCACCTCCCTTCCTCCCCCCCTTCCTCCCCCCGATTCCTTCCGCGCGCGCCGTCGGCATCGATTCCACGCGTTCCTCATCGTCGACGCACCTCTTCTCTCTCGCGTCGCGCACTCCCGCCCATCGACGTCGACGTCCACGTCGTCGACGCGGTCGATCCGATCGGGGCGACGACGCGCGTATCTTCCACGCGCCGGGGGTGGTGGTGGGGATGGTGTCCCCCCTCGTCGAGTGGTGACCCACGAACGACGCATTCGATCGAGGGGTGACCCACGAACGACGCATTCGATCGAGGGGTGCCGATCGGTCGATCGGTCGATCGGTCGGTCGATCGCGCGGTCGGTCGGACGCGCGGACGACAGACGCGTGAATGCGTGAATGATGCACGGCGCGATGGATGGGATGGATGATGACGGGAGCGCGCGTCGGTCGGATCGATCGGGTGAGGTCTCGACGGGAGGCGACGCGACGGGAGGCGTTCGACCGGCGCGAGGGGTGGACGGACGAAGGGCGAAGGTCCGCGGGCCGGGGGTGTCGTCATGGGGAGCGACGACGAGAATGCGGTCGATGTCGACGGTGCGGCGCGAGCGGTGCGTTCGATTCGCGTGCGAACGGGAGAGGGGAAGGGAAAGAGCGGTGGTGATCGATCGCGAGTGGGGAGAGCGATGGGGAGGGTGCGAGGAGGGATGACGAGACGCATGACGGTGACGGAGTCGATCGCGCTGTGCGCGACGCCGCACGCGACGGTGTTGGCGTACAGAACGCTTCGAGACTGCGGGAAGAGGATGGACGAGGCGACGCTGAGCGATGTGAAGAGATTGTGTGATGGAGTCGCGGAGTGGGCGTGTGAGAGCGGGAGGGCGGTGACGGTGGAGGAGGTGTTGAAGGAACTCGAGTCGCGGACGCGCGATTTCGAGGCGACGCTCGCGGCGGGATGGCGAGGGAAAGATTTCGCGTCGAGCGGGGAGGTATCGTCACCGAGGTCCCCGAGTTCGCCCGTGGATGAGATGGTGCAAGACACGTTTCATAAGGTGACTGAAATGCAGGCGAGGAGCGGCGAGCGGGCGCGAGTGATCGGGGAGTGGGTCGACGCGGTGTTGGACAAGCTGAGCGCCGAGGAAAATTGGTATTCCGTCATCAAACCGAAGATGATGCTTCGCGCGTACGAGGTGTTGGTCGATCGCAGAGAAGTGAACGACGAGTCTGTGGAAGATTTAGTGAACGCGCGTTTCGATAAGTGGGTGGAGGAATGGCGTCGACACGTGCAACTGCAAAAGAGAGAGAGGGGCGCGAGTCTCGATCACGAATATTTTAAACGCTATCTACACGGCTTTCTCTCGAGCAAGCTGCCGGCGTTCGCGAACGGGGTGAACAAGATGTCGTTCACAAGACGCTACAACTCGAAAACGAGGAGCGAGGCGATTTACGGAGAGGATTTTTCACCCAAAAATATCGAGACGATGGACGAAGCCGTGCGAACGCTTCGCCGCGCGGAAAACTCGCACGAAGTGCGAGCGCTTCTCACTGCGAAGTGGCTGAGAAAGTTGCTCGTGGACGCCCCGCCATTCGCTGTGACCGCGGCGCGATCGGTGAAAAACATCGATAACGGAGGGCAGATGATGAAAGATTGGCAGAGAGAGGAGGGATTTTTGTTGCGATTCACCGACGCTCCCGAGGCGTCGACGTCCGACGCGGCGGCGGGATTCAAGAACGTTCCAGAGAACGAATGGAACAGCTCGTACATATCGACCGGTCCTTTTCGCGTGCATTTCATGCGCGCGTGCGCGGAGATTGAGTCTGCGCTTCAAAAGTGCGGCACGTGTAACGTCAACAACGTGACGGCGGACGAGAAGAAGGAGGCGTGCGTCAAAGGCGCCGCTCGCATCATGTTCGTCGCTTCTCGGACGATTCGAAGCGGCGATGGGTTGGATTTCACACACAATCTGTTCGGTCCGCCTCCCGAGTACACCGTCTCTCTGGTGGATCCAGGAAAGACGAAGAAACTCCTCGCCGAACACACCAAACACCGAGTGCCAATCGTCATAAACGTCAGCCGCTCGCGCATCGAGATCTGTTGCGTCGACATCTTCACCGTCACCAAGCACCACTTCGAGAAAGACACCGACCGTTCCGATTTCTTCCTCCACTGGGCCTCCGTCGCCCTCTCGACGACACAAACCCTCCGCGTCGTCGAGGACGGTTCGCTCAAGCTCTGCAAGCAGCGCATCGCCGTCGACGAAAACATCCCCCAAACCGTCGTCTCCGCCTTTCTCGACGACCTCACCGCCGCCGAGCGAGAAAACATCGATCGAGACAGGTCCAAATCCACTCCCGATTCCCCTCGCGCCGGTCATTCGGTACGCGTGAGCGCCGACGCCTTCGCCTAGTCGCGCGCGCCGCCGATCCGCCTCTATCGGACCGATGGTATCGTTACACATAGTCAAAATCAACATTCCCCATCCAAACTCCAAATACCACCAAAAAAAACGACCGACGCGCCTCGAGCCTCGAGGGGCCTCGTCGACCGATCGACCCCGCGTCGTCGCCGCACACGTCGGCGTCCGAGCTCGCGCGCGCGCCGCGCGGACGTGTGCGCGGGCGACATGCCTCCCGCGCTTCCCGGCGCGCCCGTCTTCGAGCGGCGACACGTCGTCAGGCCGGCGTCGACGCCGAAGACGACGGGAATCGGGGCGGTGCGATTCAGCGCGCCGACGACGAAGGCGCGCGAGACGTCGAGCCGAGAGGAGAGCGACGGGGAGGACGAGGAAGGGGCGGAGGCGTGCGTTCCGAACGCGTCGAGACGAACGAACGACCAACGCGGGCGAGGGTCGAGCGGAAAGAGCAAGGGAGGGGAGAGGAAGGCGAAACCTCGGTCTCGGTCAACGCGCACGGGGGCGGTGAGCGCGAGGACGCGGTTGGCGTTTTCGCCCGAACGCGCGCTGGGACAAAAGACGACGCGAAAGCCGTCGGGGACGAAGGTGAAGGCGAAGGGGAAGGGGGATGTGAAATCGAGAGCGTCGGACGGGCGGTTACCGGGGACGAGGCCGGCGAGGTCGGAGAGTTTCAAGTACTTGAACGAGCGGGGAGAGCTCGAGGATTTGGACGAGGGGGTGTCGAAGAGGCGTCTGATGGCGAACGACGCGGAGAGTTTGAGAGAATCGATGAAACAAAAGAGAGAAGATACGAATAGACGGGATGCTCTTGCGAAAATTTCTGGCAAAAAGGGGCAACAGAAATCGGCTCAGGCGAAAGCTGCCCTAGACACGCATAAACGCAACCGAAACGTGCCGTTCGAGGCGAATGTCTTGTATTCACCGGAAAAAGTCGTCGTCTCCGTGACGGACACCCTGAATGGTCCGGAGGCGTGGTATACGAACGACCAATTGATCGAATTGTGCGCGCCGGGGGCGTTGCTCGATATTTCCGCGAAGTCGTTGACTCGGGAGACCAAGGCAGAGATATCATCGGCGCTGCGCCACGAAGTTTCCGGGGTAAAAGTTCCGACGTTTCTTAGAGTAAAAGTACTATCACATCACTTAGATACGTCAGGATGGACACTCACGACGGTTCAAGTCAAAGCTGCCAGCACAAAAAGTTCTGCTCACGACGTCGAGATCGTCTTCAATTTGACTGAAGAAGCGGCGAACGGATACGTGCGATTATATCGACACGCCGGTAAGAATGGGCGCCCATCACAAAAGCAAAGAAAGTTGCCTACATCTTCTACGGATGCTTCTGGAAGTTACGTTCCTCCGAGCACTCCACCAAGAGCTCGAACGCCGTCGCCGAAGAAACGCAAAACCGCTGAACAAGACGGTTCGTCAGAGCGCTCGGCGCGTCAACAAGAAGATGAGATGGTGGATGTCGAAACCGTCCCGACTCGGGAGTTGGTGCACGAGCATGACCAAGATGCGCCTGACCTTAGCCAGAGGAACGGTCTGTCGCGCTTGCCGGATCTGCCGCGTTCGGCGCCTCCGGCCCAGGGACGACACTCGGGTCAACAGAAAGAGCACACACCAAACGTCGCCATTGGAGAAATCAGCGGCTTTTTACACACCGATGTTGGGTTGCCCTCCGCACCGAAGCGCTCGCCGGACTACTTTGATGATAAAAGGCACGAGCAGCTGAGTGACTTTTACAACCGAGTGCATGAAATTTCCAACATCACCACTCCGACACGGCTCGCGGCGCAAAGTGATCAGGTGTATGCGCCGGAATCTTTCCTTCCTCGTAGTCCCGCCTTGGCGCGGGGTTCGGAGATACCACCGCCGGGTGTCAGCACGCGTCCCATGGAGCAAGTAGTCACCCCGACGGTGTACTACGTCCCCATCTCTGTGCCTCCTCAGGGAGTATCGGGAGTGTCGATCACCGAGACGATCGTCGGAAGTGTGCGCGTGCGAATCACTCAAGAACCGCTCGATCAACCACCGAGAAGCGATCCCGTCATCAGAACGACGTACCAGCACGTGCCTCAACGGACCGCGGACATCGACGCGTCCTCGGACATACACCACGAACGTCCGCTCTACGAAACGCAAGCACTGCCCCGCGTGATGAGAGCTGCGTCTCAAGAGGATGACGATAAACAGTTGGCTGCAAATTTGCTCATGTTGAAAACATCCGTCACGGGCAAGAAACGTAGAACAAAATTGGCACCAAAGCACCGAAGTGCTCCAATCAACAACAAGAGAGTTAAATAGATTTTCACGTGCGCGCATTGTTAAACTCTTTGTACATTTTAAACGCATTTTCAAGGCACGTTGTAAATACTTCTAAAAGGCATTCAGAGTCGCTGCGGACGCGACTCGATCTTCTTTGGAACTTCTCGAATTGAGCTGCTGATCCCACATGTCTCGGTACAAACCACCCTCTTTGGCGTGAAGCGCCACGTGGTCGCCCCGTTCGACGATTTCACCCTCCTTGAGCACTAAAATTTGATCGCTGTCCATGACAGTGCTCAATCGGTGCGCGATGACGAGGTTGGTGCGTCCTTGCGCGGCAAAGTTGATGGCCATCATGATTTGTTTCTCGGTGTGCGTGTCTAAACTCGACGTCGCTTCGTCATAAACCATGATCGGTGGGTTTTTCAAGAGTGCGCGGGCGATGGCGACGCGCTGCTTTTCGCCGCCGCTGAGTCGTAAACCGCGTTCGCCGACGAGAGTATCGTAACCCAACGGTTGACGCTTCACAAACTCATCGAATTGGGCGTGTTCGGCGGCGGTGGAGACTTCTTCCTTTGTCGCGATCTCGCCCGTTCCGATTTTTCCAAAGCCTATGTTGTATTCGATGCTTTCGTTGAACAGCACGCAGTCTTGCGGCACGATACCAATGTGCAATCGAATGCTTCGCTGCGTGCAATGCTTCACATCCTGACCGGCGATGCGAATGACGCCGCCTTGGATGTCGTATAGGCGGTACAGCAGCTTGCTAATCGTACTTTTACCCGCACCCGACCGACCGACGAGCGCAACCTTCGTCCCCGGATCGACGGTGAAAGACACGCGGTTGAGGATCAATCGCTCCTTTGGGTTGTAGGCGAAGACGACGTCGTCGAATTCCATTCGCGCGTCTTCCTTTGACTTCAGGACGAGATCCTTGGCGCCGGGCTCGTCTTTGATGTCCTTCTCCTCCTTCAACAGTTTGAACATCGATTCGACGTCAACCATGCATTGCTTGATCATTCGATAATACGTTCCCAAAAAGTTGAGCGGGACGTAGAGTTGTAAAATGTACGTGTTCACGAGGACGAAGTCACCGACGGTCATATCACCCGAGATGACGCGCTTGGCGGCGAGCGCGAGCGACGCGCTGATTCCGAACGCGATAATGAGAGCTTGACCCAGGTTCAATCCAGCGAGTGATCTCTGCGTCTTCAGAGTCGCTTGCTGCGTCTTTCGCAGCGCGGCGTCGTACGTCTCGCCGATGTGCGGTTCGGCGCAAAACAATTTAATCGTTTCAAAGTTCAACAAGGAATCCGTCGCCTTTTGATTGAACGCATCGTCCGCCACGGTCATCTCGCGTCTGAACTTATTCCTCCACTCGGTAAACGGCACCGTGAATCCAATGTACGTCGCGATCACCGACGCGGTGATCACCGCGAAGTACCACTCGTACTGCGAAAACAGATACGCGCACACCAATCCCACCTCCAAAAATATCGGCGCCACTTGAAACGATATGTATCGCAACAGATTCGCGAACGACTCCGACCCTCTCGCGCACGCTCGTATCACCGCTCCCGTCTTTCTATTGATGTGAAACCTCAAACTCAGATCCATCACGTGCGTGAAGACTCTGAGGGAAATTTTTCGACTGGCGTGCGCCGCCACGTACGCGAAGCAGTTATCCTTCAACTCACTACACAGACTCACCCCGAATCGAATCCCCCCGTACAGGACGATCGGGGTGAGATACCGTCCATCGCCCCTCGATATCCTATCCACCGCCGTCTTGAGCGCGATGGGCGCGATGACGTTCGCCGCCTTGGACGCCAACAAAAACGCCACGCTCGCCGCGAACATGACGCGCAGGAGGGGCTCACCCGCGGGCCAGAGGTACGGCACGAGCTCGCGGAGTTCCTCTTTATGCACTCTCCAGAAGGATTCTTTGGGCGGCATTTTTTTCGCATCACCGGTCGCCTTCTGTGCCTCGGCCCCGAGCTCGACGCGCACCGTCGTCGACGTCGACGTCGACGTCTGCGCGACGCCACCACCGGCGCGCATGGTCCCCGCGCGACGACGACGACGACGAAACCGACGACGACGACGACGACGACGACGACGACGACGAGAAGGACGTGGACGACGACGACGAAACCAACGACGTGGACGACGACGCGGCGGTGAGTGACGCGGCGTCCACGTCTTTCATTTCGTGTCGCGTCACTTTTGATCGCTCTCGGGACGTCCCGCACGCGTCGACGTGAAGCGCGCGGTGGACGGCGCGCGCGCGCGAGTCGACCGCGATGGGTACGAAGAAATCCTCGACGGTGCGAGACGCGTCGAGAGGACGCGCGACGACGGGGAAGACGACGAGGAAGACGAAGACGAAGATGCACGCCGGCGGCGGTGGGTCGATGAAAACCAAACCCGGGGACGGCGACGCGACGGATGCGCGCGCGAGGGGAGACGAAGAGACGACGAGGAGGAGGAGCGCGACGACGACGACGACGACGACGGACGCGGTCGAGGATGACGATTTCGACGTCGACGCTTTGTTCGGGAAGGCGAAAAAGAGGATGAAGAGTGAAAAGCGCGCCGAGAGACGCGACGGCGGCGAGGAGGAGGAGGCGCGCGTCCGCGTGTTGCTTCCGGGACAAAAGAAACCGAAACAGAGGCGCACGACGCCGGAGTTCGTGCCCGTGGAAAAGGCGAGACGGTTTGAGGACGGGCTGCCGGTGTATAAATCGTACGGGGATTTCACCGACATGCGTCACGGACAGGAGGGCGCGGGGGTGGATGGAAAGGGGAGAAAACTCGGACCGAACGGCGAACCGGCGGGCGATTGTCCCTTCGACTGTTGGTGTTGCTTTTAGACGAGGGAGCGAGCGAGGGGAGGGGGGGGATGTGAGCTCGCGTGTGTACCCGTACCGTTCGTTTGTATTACTGTAATGGATGTTAGTGTTGAAAAAATAGCGCCGGCTGTGTTACTACGCGTACGGCGGCCGGCGACGCTCAATCCGAACTCTTTTGGTTCTCCTTCCACACGACGTACAGCGTGCTAGGCACGATGATGAGCGCACCGAAGAGCGTCGTGGACGCGGGGACTTCGCCGAAGAGAAAGAACCCGACCGTGGCGGAGAGAATGAGCTCGGTGTAACGGAACGGCGCCAACGCGCTCGCGTCCACCATGCTGAAGGATTTGAGCAAACAGTACAGCAACGCGTTCGCGCCGGCGCCGAGACACGCCATGAGACCGTATTGCGTCACCGTGGGCGGCACCCACGCCGAAAGCGCCGGATATGCGACGATGCACGTCGTGAAGAAGGCGGTGTAGAAAATCATCGCCCAAAAGCTCTCCTTGCCCACGAAGACTTTATTCAAAACGTCTAACGACGCGAACATCGCGGCGCTGAGCAAGACGACGAGCCACATGGGATTAAACACCGCTCCCCCCGGTTGCATGACGACCATGACCCCGGCGAATCCGACGAGCGTACCGATCCATCGCGTGGCGTCGACTTTTTCCTTGAGAAAGACGCGCGCGAGCACGAGCGTAAACAACGGAATTGTAAAATTCAACGTCGTCACCACCGCGATCGGGGCTATGGTCAGGCCCTTGACGTATAAAAATATACCCCCCGCGAGCAGCGCCGATCGCGCGATATGCAGCGGCACGCGATCAGTCTGCCACGACTCCTTCCCGCCGGCCACCATCACCGGAACCATGGTCAGCGTGGCGAAGAGAAAACGCAGAAACACCACCTGCGCGACGCCGAGATTTTGACCGGTAAACTTCATGATGACATCGTTTCCGACGCCTATGAGCTGATGGGCGAAGAACCACGCGATGCCGAGCAAGAAGGTGCTCGGCGGGGCGGCGTCGTCGCTCGCGCGCGCCACCGCCGTCGAGCGCACCGTCGTGGCGTCGCCTCGGCGCCTCTCGGCGTCGGTTCGCGCGCGCGACGCGACGCGTGCGTATTCCACGAACGCACTCCCACCGTCGTCGCCCGCCGTAGCGCGCGCGTCGACGCGCGCGGTTCGTTCGAATCGACGCTGACGAGGCAGTTGCCCCAACCCCAAAGTTCGTTTCGTCGTCCTCGTACGCGCGCGCGAGGCGACGCCGACGCGCGCGGACGCGCCGATGGTGGAGACGAGCATGTTTCCTCACGCGTAGCGTCGATCACCGAGGCGCGAGTCGTTCGCGCGCGCCAACGAGTGCGGTCTATCCGCGTGATTTTCTCGCACCCGACCAGAAATCATCGCGGCACTTCGCGACTCGACGGCGCGCGCGCCATGTTCGCCGCGCGTGAGAGTTACGGGTGCGCGGACGGGACGTCGTCCGTCGTCGCGCGAGGCGCGTCCCGAGTGGCGAGACGTCGATGGTCGACCGGGATCGTCCCGGGACGCGTCCCCGGTCATCGAAGCGGTGGATGCGCGTCTCGCGTCGTCGCGGTGGACCCGTCCAAGCTCGAGGGAACGCCGAACAAGCGGGGGATCGTCCCGGGCATGGGACCGGGCGCGCGCGAGTGGCGAAGGATTCATAAGGAGCTGAAGACGAAGTATAAGATGCGCACGGTGGGTTCTGCCGAGTGCGCGCAGATGATGCGACAGAACGCGGTGTTGCTCGACGTGCGATTCGAACCGGATTTCGAGCAGTGGTCGGTGCCGGGAAGTGTGAGTTGTCCGTACGTTGATGGCGGGATCTTGGCCAAGCTTCGATTGCCGGGATTTAAAAAGGTGAAGGCGAATTTCGTGGACGAAGTCGAGGCGCTCGTTCCGGATAAGAATACCAAAATCATCATGTGCGACATCTGGGGGGGCTCGCTCGAGCGCGATCCGTCGGAGAATAAGTCGTTCACCGACGCGACCAAGGGCGCGGGGTCGCTTCCCGCCGCGTTCGAGATGTACCAGGCGGGGTACAAGAATTTGTTTCATCTTCGCGGCGGCGTCAACCAGTACTACGAGGATTGCGAGACGAACAAAAACTTACCCGAACCCGATCCATCGACGTGGCCGGGTAACTTAGAGTGGTTCGGTTACAGGCAATTCAAGGGGAAGAACCGCGCGCGAGGGCAACGGGACGATTAGAGCGCTCGCGAGACGAACGGCGACGCCGAGCGGCGTCCGGCGGATTGGAATACGCACGTACAAATACAAACGCACACGCGCTTCATCGACGCGCTTCATCGACGCGCGCGCGCGTCTTCGCCCCATCCGTCCATCCATTCATTGGATTCATTCATTGGATTCATTCATT
>CEUV01029456.1_pt1 | contig 21718 bp, 16 predicted proteins | sample 356401 | NCBI WGS metagenome assembly CEUV01 (sample SAMEA2622710, study PRJEB7988) | marine metagenome | isolation source: saline water (ENVO:00002010), including
CTCTCGAGTTTGCTCATCCTGCCCGCTCTCTACAGCCCGTTCCTCAAGCGAACGGCGGCCAAGGCCCAAGGTGAGAGCGAATGAAGCGAGCCACCGTGTTTTGGTTCGCCAACATCATCGGGCCGCTGATTTTGGTCTCGTACTGGCGTGGAGTCCAGGCTTTTGACGATCCGTCTGTGTACTGGGGCGAAGTTCCGACCTCCATGCAATCACTCATCGTACCGTGGATGTTCGTGGCTGCTGCAGGCTACCTGCTGATGATGCATCGATTCTTTATGGCATGGACCGAAGAGGACGTGGCTTCCTTGCACTGGCCGTGGTCCTCGAACGACGGGCGAGGTGTGCAGCGGCTCATGATGCTCTATGCTGCTTTTTTGCTGTGCTCACTGGTATGGATTGACCTCACGCGAATGTACATCGAAGGACCTTCAACGGCCGGCATGATCGCCATCGTGGCCGTGTTGTGGACGGCTGGTGCAGCCTCGGTTGGGTTTGCCGTGCTCGTGTGGCCGGCACGTGAACGGCTCGAAGGGGCGACGTTGGCCGTCGCCGGATCCGTCATGCTCTCGATTCAATGCACGTGGTGGGACGCCCTGTACTGGGTGATGAACTTCGGATTTTGAACAGGCGTTGAAATACCGACCTCAAGGATTGGCAAGTATGCTCCAAGCCAAGCGACTCGTTTCTGTGATGGTCCTCTTGATGATGCTGGCCGGTTGTACGGCGGCACCCGTTGAAGACGCCGTGGAAAACGAGGAGGAAGCGGTGCTCTCACCGGTTCCCGAGCGGCTCTCCTTTGTTGCACCGACCTTTGACCGCGAGGTGGACAACGGTTCAACCCATGACCTTCGCAACTCGTTTGACGGCCCCGTCCTCATGCTTTGGGTTGCCGCAGGCTGCAGCGGCTGCCACGACTGGACGGCCATGCTGAGTGAAGAATTGGAGGCCGGCAACATCTCCAACACCACCAACATCGTGTCCGTGCATCGCTACCCGGCCTTCGAGTCCATCAACGACGTCCGAGAGCGCTACACCAACAACAACAGTTCCACCTACACGCCCTGGCCGCTGCTGCTGCCCTCGGAAACCACCAAGGTCATCGACGCAGAAACCGGACGGTTGACCGACGTTGACCTCTACCGAGCGTTTGAGATGCCGGTGACGCCCACGCTGCAGGTGCTTGACAGCGAAGGTCGGCTGGTGTGGACGTCCAAGACATACTGGTCCAACGCCACCGTTTTGGAGGAAGCCTTGAACATCATGGAGACGGGTGGCCTATGACATGGTTGCCTTCATCGACGTCCTGTTTTGGTTTTCCAGCATCTACATCTTCCCGTTCTGGCTGATGATGTGGTTTGCCCCCACCCACGAACGAACGGCTGCGCTGATGCGCAACGAGTGGGTCTACCTCGCCCCCTTGGCAGCGGCGTACACCCTCGCCGTGCTTCCGAACCTTGTCGATATCCTCGTGCTGCTGGGAAGCGATATGCCCAGCCCCGACATCGTGGTGGAGATGTTCTCTGAGCGAGAGGTCATTTTGATCGGTTGGCTTCACTACCTGGCCTTTGACCTCTTCGTGGGTCGCTGGACCTGGCAGCGATTGGTGGCCACGGGCAAGCCCATCTACGTCTCGTTCCCGGTCCTGCTGCTCTCCATGTTCGTGGCGCCCCTCGGTGCGCTCATCGGCATGGTCGTCACCCGTGATCACGTTGAAGCGACGACCCAGACGGTCTGATGCCGTGGACCTTTAGCGTCGGCTGAGAACTAATAAGCGCCCGCAGGCAGGGTCGGAGGGGTACGTCATGCGCATTTGCTACGGGTTGGTCGGCATGACGCGCGGCCATGCCGCCCGCGCCATCGCCATCGGCCAGGAGCTCATTGACCGAGGCCATGACCTGCTGTTCTGTACGGATGGCGACGCCGAGGAGTTGCTCGTTGCACGATTCGGTGAGGCGCGCGTGCTCCGAACCAAGATGCCAAGGTACTACGCCAAAAACGGCAGGCTATCACTTTGGAGGACCGTGATGGGGAATCGAAGGTTCCTCTTCGGCCGACGGAAACTCGCCCAACCGGTGATTGCGCACATGAAGGAATGGCAACCCGACCTGACCGTCTCCGATTACGAACCCCTGATGTGGCAGGTTTCCAAAGCACTCGGCATCCCGCACGTGGCCGTCAACAGCCAGGAATTCTTCCTCTCAAGCCCCCTGCCAAAGGGAACCAGCCTTGCCCACCGCATCCAGGTCAAAGGAGGTGGTTGGATTGTTCGGAGGTTCTCACCTACCGCTGACCTCCGTATCGTCGGGAAGATTCTGGTGGAGAAACGGCCCAAAAGCAAGGCGACCTTTGTTGGGGCGATTCTCCGAAAAGAACTTGAAAACCTCACCTGGGAGCCGCAGGGCGAACATTTTGTCGTCTATTCGTGCCCGATGCTCCAACCTTCCCTTGCCGGGATCAGCCAACTTGCTGAGCGAGAGCAAAAGCGCGGCAAAGTGTTCGGTGTCCCACCTTCAATGGTTGAAGGCTACGACTGGCTCGAGCACCAGCCGACTTCGGAATCGGGCTTCCTCGACGCCGTCTGTACCGCCGATTTTGCCGTGGCAACGCCGGGCAACCAGTTCATGGCCGAAACGCTGCAACTCGGAATTCCTGTGTTGATGACGCCCACGCCAAAGCAGTTTGAACAAGAGATCAACGCCAAGATGCAAACGACGGCACGACCGGACCAATACGCCATGTTTCATCCCGATGCAACCATCCCCGTCCCCTCACAGGACATTGACCGTGCTACCGACACGTCCGGGCGCATCAGGACGGTTGAACTGATTGAAGCACTTCACAAAGGGCAATCGAGGCCTGCATAGAGGTCATCGGATGACGAAGAAGTCGACTGAACAAACGGCGGATGGGGTGCCGCCTCTTCCTCTTGATGCAGAAGAACGCGCCGAACGGCTTGGCCAGCAGGCTCGGTGGCTCATGGTGTCGTACGTTGCCCTTACGGGCGGTGCCTTCTGGTTCTTCCATGAATCCCAACCCCAGTTGTTGATGGCATTGCTGTTCCTCACCATTCCCTTCTTTTCCGCGATTTCGGTGTACCGTGAAACGGATCGACTGCTCAAGGAATTGACCGAGACACAGGACCATACCGTGAAGAACAACTTGCAGTCCACAAGACGAGGATTGCGGTTCACCATCGGGGCAGCAGGGGCGGTCTACGCCATGGTTCTAGCCGTGGCCGCCTACGTCGCGCTCGGGTTCATCACCGCCTTGGTTTCGTATTCGAGTTGAGCGCTAAAACAGCACGCTTGGCTTGGTTGGAGACATTTCTCGATATATTGAAAGGTGATTTTCTTACCATGGCTGGGCCTTTTTTGGTCAGATAGGCCATCATCATCGACACCAACGCGACAAGACCACAGACGATGTGGATGGCGAGCATGATGGCTTTGGCGTCCATGATTGTTCGCAAATTTCTTGATATTTGAACACCTCATGGCCTGACCCGAGATGAATGAGCATTTGCAGCATGGGTCAAACAATGCATTAAGAGCAGAAACCGAGGATTTCTGACAGATGAAGAACGTTGGAGGGAAAGAACGGGCGTTACGTGCCGTGTTCGGCTCGGGCGTTGTTATCGTTGATTTTCTGGCGTCGGTGCAGATCGAAATCCTGTTCCTGCTCGTCGGGTTGTGGGGCGTTCTCACCTCTGCCTTTGGCTACTGCCCGTTCAACGGCCTGCTCAACCGCAACACTTGCGCCATTGAGCTTCAGCCGACCCAGTCGTGAAAGGTTCTCCGTTGCAACATGCGGGCGTCCATTCAACCCCAGTTGCACGGTTCCAACACCGTTTGACCGCCCATGTAGGGCTGGAGAACCTTCGGCACGGCCACGCGACCGTCGTCGAGTTGGTACTGCTCCATGATGGCGACCAACGCTCGAGAGGTGGCGACCGCAGTGGAATTGAGGGTGTGGACGATGGGTTGGTTGGGGTGACCGGGTTGACCGTATCGAATGCTCAACCGGTTGGCCTGATAGTCGGTGCAGTTGGAGCAGGAAACGATTTCCTTGTACTGATCGGCACCGGGAATCCACGCTTCAAGGTCGTATTTCTTTGAGGCCACCGTACCCATGTCACCGGTACAAATGTTGACCACTTCGTAGTGAACACCAAGGCTGTTCCACAAGTCGATGCAGTTCTGGAGCAACTCTTCGTGAAGCGCCCAGGAATCTTCGGGCTTTGAGATGATGATTTGTTCAATCTTCGTGAACTGATGCACTCGCCAGATACCGAGGTCGCTCTGGCCGTGGCTCCCAACTTCTCGGCGAAAGCATTGCGACACGCCGACCATGCGCAGCGGCATCTGCTCTTCGGGGATGGTTTCGTCCATGTACATCGCCGTGAGCGGGTGTTCCGAAGTGGCGATCATGTAGTACTTGTCCGGCTCAATGCCGTACATGACGGTTTCAAAATCGCCCAAATCGGTGACCCCTTCGTAGGCTTCCCGATTCATCATGACGGGGGGCTGTACGAAGGTGTAGGCGCGCTCACGCAGGAAGTTGACGGCGTACTGCTGGAGTGCGAATTCCAATCGTGCAAGGTCGCCTTTCAGGAAGTAGAAGCGGCTCCCCGTAATCTTGGCGGCACGCTTGAGGTCGACCCACTTGTTCATTTCAATGAGTTCGTTGTGGGTTCGTGGCTCAAAGGTGAACTCAGGCTTGGTGCCGTGCACGGCATGAACGGTGTTGCCCGACTCGTCCTCGCCAACAGGCACGTCGGCGTGGAGGATGTTGGGAATCGACATGCGAAGCCGGTCGCGAACGGTCATGGCCTCGTTGGTTTTGGATTCCATCTCGGAAATTTTCGCACCAAGGTCGGCAACCTCTGCGAGGATGGCTTCGGCAGCGGCATGATCGCCGGCCTTCTTGGCCGCCCCAATGCCGCGAGCGGCCTCGTTCTTGGCCCGTCGAAGCTGGTCGGTCTCGTGGAGCAGGTTGCGCCAGGTCTGGTCGAGTTCGATGACCTTGTCGATGTTGTCGTGAGGCAGGCCACGCTTCGTGTGGTCGGCACGAACAACATCAGCGTGTTCTCGGAACATGTTCATGTCAAGCATAGGAATCACCACGAGATGTTGAAACTGAAAATATCGCCACCGAGGAAGAGCAGCCCACCAATGAAGAAGCCGAGAATGGCGCCCCCGTTGAGCAACGGCAACCCGGCCTGAGCCTTGCCTCGTGCCACGTAGGTCATGAGGGCAAGGTAGCCGAGCAACGAGCCGACCAGCGTCGCCATGGCGACCTCAAACGCCGCACTGTCGTCCAACCACTGGATGGCGGACAGCACCAGCATGCCGGGGAAGATGATGTCGCCCAAGCCCATGAACATGGCTTCACTGCCCTTCTTTGCACGCTTGGGTTTGGCGACGACGGGAGCGGGTCGAGGTTCCGTGGAGACCGGGCGCTTGGCGCGCTCGGTTTCCTCGATGAGAGAATAGTCACTGCCTTGCGGGGCAACGAGCAGGATGGGCAACCGAAGGCCGACCATGGTGTCGGCAAGGTCGAGCATGTGCTTTGATTTGTAGACCGCCCAAAAGTCGTAAACGGCGGCCAAGATCATGAACAAAATGGCCAGGGCGGGAACAAAGGTCACGCCCAGCATCACGCAAACTCCGGCCCCCAGCAGGACACCGGTGGTGTTCACGACGTACCACTCGCTGTGGACCACGAGAAGGACGAGGAGCAGCAGCGTGGCCACCAAACCGGCCAAAGTAGGTCCAGTGAGCAGTTGCAGCCCGTAAAGCGGGAACATGTCCGTGGTCAATTCACCGCGCTCAACCAGCGTGGCTGCGGCGCCTTCAACAGAACTGAGCACCACCAAGTCGGCCTTGTCGCCGTCAAGTGCAAAGAACACAGCCGCGGCATCCTCTGCCACCGGGAAACTGGCCCGGTTGATGAGCGAGGGCGTGTAGAGCCAGTGGGCTTGTCCGTCACCAACCACAAGCAGGTCGCTGTTGCTGGAGTTGTCCAAATCCGTGATGCGGACCGACGATACGCTGCTGACCAAACCGTTGAGGTTCATGCGGTCTTGAACGGTGTAGGCGTCCTCCCCGTCCATGCTGCCGTTCCATTCCACGCCGGTGACGGCGCCCGTGGATTCACCGAGCAGAATGAGACGCTGATGACGTGTGTCAGGCTGAGATTTCGCTTCTTCAATGGTTTGACCCAAGAACGGCGACCAGCCGATGTCAACCGAGGTGAACGAGCCGTTGGCGGCCGGAGCATGCTGGGTCAGGTAGGTGGCGTTGTTCAAACCGCCAAGGCCGAGGCCAAGCGAGGGCGAGGTGGTCTCAAGCAGCACGCTGGCTGACTGGGCCGCAGTGGTCAGCGACCACTCGTCTGCGTCCAGCAGGTGACTCTTGACCACACCATCACCGGTCAAGAAACCGGGGATGCGCCAGCGTGCTTCCTGCGTCATGACGCCCGGGTTCTCATCGAAGGTGCGGTAGCGAATCAATTCGTCAAAAGCGTTGGCGAGGTAGATGGCGTCCCCGGTCGACACCGCGATGGCGCAACCGCCGAACATGTTGTCGAGTGGAACCGGTTCGCCGTTGTCCAACGTGTAGCAGGCAAAGCTCTCAATCAGTTCCCCGGAATCGATGTCCAGCGACCATGCGTAGGCGCCCGAAGCAAAGGTGAGGTACTCCGCCGACGAGGTCATGCTCACCGGTGAGTTCACGTCGTTGACCTGATGGGCGTGGGTGGCGGCCCAAACCGGTTCAGCATACCCGTTGGAGGCATCCCAGGCGGTGATGTCAACGCTGGTGTTCACGTTTCCAGCGCTGATGTTGTACAGAATGAAACCGTCATCGCCCCACGTGCCCAACATAACACCGTTGCGCTCTTCGGCGGATTCCACGACGTAGGGATCGGTGTCAAAGTCCAGCACCAGCATGTGGGCCAGCGGGACCATGGTGTACATGAGGGCCAGCGTCAATACGACGTACATGCCGTACTTGATGAGGTACTGCTTGCCCCAGCGAGCAAGGAAGATGATCAGCGCCGTGAAGGCAAAGATGGCGATGAGTTCCATCAAGACCCAGCGCACTTGGGTTGCACCGGAGGCTCCGAAGGCGTGGAGTTCGCCCACGTCGTAGTACGGGCGGATGTACATGGCGAGGGCGATGGTGGCGACAAACATCCCTGCCATGCCGGCCATGCCGCGCCACTGTTCGGCCATCAGCGCACCGAGGTTGTCACCTTGCCGAAGTTCGTCTTCGACATCGGCAAACCGCTGTGAGACCTCACGTCCCTCACCGGTATCAGCATCGCTCATGGTCTTCCCACTTCCCTCTGCCATATCAGCGTCGCGTTCTTCCGTAGGAAGAACACTTGAGGAAAAGAGCCTTGGAGAAGAGGCGGTCGTTCGCCACCATGGTGGACGCCCAACCGGCACGAGCATGGCTCGAATCCACCAAATCCAAAGGCATGGCCTTGGGCCTTGACAACACCGCGAAGGCCATTGCAGCGCTTGAGCTTCCATCACCCACCTACGAGACCGTCCACGTGGCGGGAAGCAACGGGAAAGGGACCACGATCGCCACGCTGGGGGCGGCCCTCACGGCGGCCGGCCTTCCACACATCGCCTTCACGTCGCCCCACCTTGTTCGGGTGGAAGAGCGCGTACGACTCAACGGAACACCGATTGCCTCGGCCACCTTCGACGAAGCCCTCGCCAGCGTTCACGCCATGGCCACGAGGACGGACATCGCCTTGACGTTCTTTGAAACGACCTTGCTTGTGGCCCTGGTCGTTGCTGCCGACCAGCAACCGGAGGTCATGCTGTTGGAGACCGGGCTTGGCGGTCGATTGGACGCCACGCGCGCCGTGCCCGCCGATGTTGCCGTCATCACTTCCCTCAGCCTCGAACACACCGACTTCCTCGGCGATACTTTGGAAGCCATTGCTGGAGAAAAGGCCGCCATCGCACGACCCGGGAAACCGCTGATCGTCAGGGGCATTCACGACCCAGCGGCTCGCACTCGGGTCGAAAACATCGCCAACAACGCCGGCAACCCGACCATCGACGGCACGCAAGGCCCTGCAACCCTGCACTGGCTGGAGGTACCCGATGAGGCGACGTACTTCGATGAAGCCAACCTGCTGGCTGCAGCAGCGTGGAAGCACCTCAAATGCGCGGATGCTGATGGATGGAATGAAATCCGCGGATTACGGTGGCCAGGCCGCATGCAGGAGATTCACAGCAAAGGTTCGGGGAACGTCTGGTTGCTGGAGGGAGCGCACAACCCCAGCGGGATGGAGGTGTCCTGCAGGGAACTGTCGGGTGATGCTCGCTGGAAGCAACCGTGGGTGCTGCTCCTCGGCAGCACGCCACAGGCGGACATGGAAGCCATGTTGACGCCGTTGGTCAGCCTCTGTAGACAGCATCCACCGGCAGCCGTGGTGCTGACCGAACCCCAATTTGGCCGCTACCCAGGGGTGCCGTGCCCAGCCTTGGAGGCGGCGCTCCTTGACCAAGGCGTTGAGACGACCACTTCCTTCCCGCAACCAGACGACGCCGTCGCATGGATTGAACGACGAGCGGACGAAGTCGGCGCAGCCCACAACGTGCTTTGCATCGGCTCGCTCTACCTCCAAGGCAACGTGCTTCAAGCGCTGGGTGCCGACGACGACGAAGCCTTGGCCATCGTGGCGAAGGACTGAAACGCTGGAACCCGGCCAAGAGATTTGGTGAGACCGTGAAGGACAAGCACTTGGCCATTCGCATTCAACAGTGCCTTGCCCTCGCTGAGGCCTCCAACTGCCCCCGCCGCACCTTCGGCGCCCTGCTGGTTGACCCCAAGCGCAACGTGGTGCTGATGGACGGTTACAACGGTGGACCTCGAGGCGGTGGAAGGTTGTGCGGTGGCGAGGAATGCCTTCGCGACACCATGAACATCGCGTCGGGCACTCGGGTTGAAATCGGCTGCCATCACGCCGAGATGAACCTCATCTGCAACGCTGCGGCCAACGGCGTGCCGACCAACAACGCCTGGCTCATCGTCACCGGCGAGCCCTGCATGATGTGTGCGAAACTCATCCACCACGCCGGCATTGAGCGTGTGGTCATCGTCGACGGCGGGTTCATGGGCGAAAACGGCGTGGGCTACCTGGAAAACCACGGCGTGGAGATTCAGCGTACGGAAGGGCCGAAAGACCCTCGCGCTGAGGCCTGAGCGGCTAACGATTGGCCTTTGGCCCCTTCCGCTTGGCAACGGCTTGTTTCAACAAGAATTCAATCTGAGCGTTGATGGAACGGAAATCATCTTCCGCCCACACACGAAGGTCGTCATGAAGCGAGGGGTCAATTCTCAGGAGAACTCGCTTTTTCTCCACCTTGTGTCCCCGAAGCGGCGTGTTGTTCCTGCTCCCTGACCGTTTCATAGGCTCATCCATGTCGATGCCCCCGCGGAACCTTCACTGGTACAGCGTGCCGGTGTTGACCACCGGCGTGGTGTCGGTTTCAGAGCAGAGAACGACCAGAAGGTTGCTCACCATGGTCGCTTTCTTTTCCTCGTCCAGCTCAATGATTTGCTTGGCACTGAGTTGTTCAAGTGCGAGTTCAACCATGCCCACAGCACCGTCAACAATCTCTCGCCGTGCAGCAACCACAGCACTGGCTTGTTGACGGCGGAGCATCGCCTGTGCGATTTCCGTGGAATACGCGAGGTAGCTGATGCGAGCCTCAAGGACGGCGATACCGGCTCGAGAAAGACGAGCCTCCACCGACGCCTGCAGTTCTTTGGCAATGACATCTTGGTGACCTGAAAGCGTGATGCCGCCGATGTCCTTCTCCTCGATGGCGTCGTAGGGGTATTTGGTCGCCATCTCCCTGAGGGCGGCCTCGCTTTGAATCTGGACGTAATGCTCGTATTTCTCCACTTCAAACATCGCTTCAGCAGCGTCGTACACGCGCCAAACCACCACGGCTGCGATGTTGATCGGGTTCGCATTGACGTCATTCACTTTGAGCTTGCTTGACTCAAAGTTGTTGATGCGCAGAGAAATGCGGGATTTCTCGTAGAGTGGGTTGATGAAGAATCGAAACCCTTCCTGCTTGAGGGTCCCCACGTATTTGCCAAAGAACTGGGCCACGACCGCTTCGTTTGGATTCACAATCACATAACTGTTCCAAAGCAACAACCACAGGATACCGCCGCCGATGTTGAGAAGCAATGCTACCGGCCAAGCGACAGCCCAGAGAATTTGGCCGAATAAAAGAATCAGGCTTAGTCCGGCATGCACCCCAAGGCCAGCAAAGCCGTTGATGGAAGAAAGTGGTGCATCCTTGAATGTCGGTCGGGGCTGTTGGGCGGCCGGGACTGGTTGGGCTTGCGGAGAGGGTTGCATGGTCTACCCTGAGAACCAGCCTATTTTACGATATTGCAGTGATATCATTACAATAGCATACTATGGAGGTCGTCCAAACCTTCACCAGCATCCGTTCGTTTCCTGCAAGGATCTTCAGGGCGTGTAGTTGACGAACATGAAGATGCCAAAGAGGAAGATGAGCAGCGGAACGATCAGGATCTCAAACAGGGATCGATTCTTCGCCAAGACGTCCATTTCCGTTCCGTAATGCAGGACCGAGGCGTCACCCGTGCCGGTTGTGGGCACCATGGTGAGCAGGGCCTGCGCGAGCGTCTCATCGCTGCCCCACTTCTGGAGGTGGTCGACGTCGCGAGGAACGCAATCACCCAAGATGTAAACCGGGTCGCCGATGCCCAACCCAACCAGGTTCCATTTCCAGTCGCCTCGCTGCCACGAATCAAGGACAGGACCGTAATCGATCGGTTTCTTGGACCAATTGGCAGGGTCGATGAGCATCCCACCCGAGCCGTCGTGAATCATGAACGGTACGCCACCGTCCCTCGTTTCACGGTGCTCCCACGAACAATGGGTGTCGCCGTCCGCATCGGTATGGCACACGTACTGGTAAGACTTCCACTGCCAAGCCACCAGACCCTTGTGGGTTCGGCCGCCCACCGACATTTCCGGCGTGCCGGCTACGGAAGGGCGTACCTGGCCAACGAGTTCAGCTTGACCGACGGCGACGCTGCGAATGGGGGAGGATGGCAAATCTCGAATCAATCGGTTGAGTTTGAACTGCTTCCATGCGGTGTAGAACCACAGGAGGTTGATGACGGTCACGCCCAGGGTCATGCCCCAACCCAACATCGTGTGAAAGTCCGAGCCGTCCCTCGCCCGAAGGTCGGCGGAGAGCCAGATGAACGAACCGGCGAACACGATGGCACCAAGGCTGTAGGGCGTGAGTAACGCCGCCTTGGGCGTGCCGATGACGTTGGGATGCTCGCGAATGAGTTCCCCATCTTGATCTCCAGCGTACGGGTCGTTGAAGCTGGTGGGTACGGGCGCCCCAAACAACCAGTCGTCGTTCACCGAACGGGCGGGATGGTTCTCGTAGGGCAGCGGCTGAAAATTGGGGCCAAAGTGGGGGAACAAGCGTCCACCGAAGCCGAGGACGCCCGGAGCAGAGGTGGTGTCCTTCACGGCCGAACGGTTCGCCGTGCGAATTTTGCGAAGGTTGTCCATCAGCGGAGGTGAGGTGCTGTACATGAAAATCAGTCCAGCGACACCGGTGCTGAGCAAGGCCCAGCGGCCACGATCTTCGCGCTGCGTGACCTCTTGCGGGTCGTTGGTTGGGTTGTTGAGGTTCCCGATTTCCTTCACCGACAGCAGCTGGTAGCGAGGTGGGTTCTCCTCCACCAAAACAAAGGCATTGAACAGGAAATTGTTGCCGTCCATGCCGTAGCCTTGGATGGTTCGGGACCATGCACTCCCGCACCCGGGATCGTCCATTTCACCTTCCGGAGAGAGCGACCCCTGCAAGGAAAACGCTGCTTGAATCACCGTGCCCTCGGCGTCCATCATGGTGAGCGGTTGGGCGCCTGCCATGGAGAAATCGTAATCCCAATGGCCTCCACCTTCGTCGTCTTCCACCCATTCGCAATCGTCGTAGGCAAGGGTCCCTTCAACCAGTTCGAGGGGCACCACAACAAAGGCGGCCTGATTGGCGTACTCCTCACTGTCGTAGCCGTCCTGCAGCGGTCCGTAATCATAGACTGCCATGTCATCGTGGAGGTAAGGAAGCACGTTGGCTTCCTCCACGCGTGGTACATCGGGTATCACGAGGCTACTGGAAAACAAAGCAAACGCAGTAACCATGCCGACGATGGAAAAGAAATAACCGAGGCCGTGTCTGAAGGTCGGCTTGGGAAAGGCGAACACACCTTGGTCGATGCTCTGCACCTCGGTGGGGTCCATGAACCAACCACAGCGCACCGTGCTATAATCCAACCCCCGACAGCGGTATCGGAAACGACAATCTGAATGAAAAACGGGCGACTGTAATGGATTCAACACGGGGCAGGTTTCTCATTCAGACGGCTTGACAGCCGCACAGTTCTCATCCAGCAAATGCTTGGTAATGCCGGGGGCAGGATTCGAACCTGCGAAGCAATATGCAGAGGAGCTTGAATCCACCCCCTTTGACCACTCGGGTACCCCGGCTTCTGTCTGCTCGTGAGGCCTGTTCTTCTTGACTATTCCTCTTGCAGGATGTCCACCAACTCCACGGGTTTCGGTGGCGGGCGGCGATGAGCCACAATACGGCGAATGCGTTCAAGATGGTAGACTTCTTCTCGCTGAGCACGTTGATTTCGCACGACGAACAGCACCATCCCCGCGACCAGCAGGGAAAGCACGGACAGGCTCAGTGTGGCCATGCCGCCCGACGGATTATCGCTTTCATTGGGCTGAATATCCGCTAACGGAACAGGAACCTGCGGTGTGAAATCAACAATCTCAACTGTCAATCCCAGCCTGCCCTCCTTCCAGGCCTCGATGTTCCAGACGAAATTGATCCACTCGCCGGTGTTGAGGAACGCCGTGGCGTTGTTCATTTCCCGGCCCTCGTCGTCGCGAAGAACGACGGTAAATTCGCCCGCCAGCAGACCGTCGTTGGCAACACGGGCGTAGACCGAGACGTTCTCACCCACCACTGGGCGGAAGGGTGTGGCTGACAGGTCCGTGAGCACCGGTTCAAAGGCAAACCACGTCAATCCGACATTCAGCGGTGCCGAGGCCGTACCGTAGCCGGTCAACATGCGTCCAGAACGGTCGGTCGCATTGAACCATACGAGAAGCACATCACTCCGGGTGAGGGTGACGCCCTCGGGAAGGAAATCAACGGTTCCCGAATACACGGTGAAATCGTTCAGTGTTGCGTTGAGTGGCAGCGCAATCGTTTGCTGAGAGCCTTCAACAGGCTGACCCAGACGATAGAACAGTGTGTGCATCTCCAACGGACCTGGCGGCATATCGGTATCGTCGTTGATGCTGACGGTGATGGCGACATCGTTCAATTCGTTCGAGGCGAAATTCTCGAGCATGCCCGGCGCAATCACGAGTTTAGGCGCCACATCGTCCACCACTACATCGTAACTCAAGCCGTTGATATCATGCCCCGGGAAGCCGTATGGTGTGATGGAAAACAGCCCCTCATCGTCGTACAGGATGTTTTCGTTCATGGCCACAGTGAAATTCATCACACCGGTGGTGGAAAGGTTCACCCGTCCCGTTTCCAAGCGCTCGCTGTCACTTAGCGTCCACATGAAATGACCGCTGTTGGGGAAGCCCTCCGCCAACACGGCGGTGTTGTTGTGGTACAGGCCAATGCGGTGTTGGACCGGGTCGTTTCGGTGGAACCAATGCGTGGTACCGTCCGTTTGTCCGTGAGGAGATTGCAGATCGGTAATGTCAATCCACCTCAGTTCAACATCGTCGCTGGCGGTCCAGGCAAGGCTGCTCAAACGGTACAGCCCCAACCCGACGTCCTGGCCCTCATCGATGACGCTGAGTCCCGGAACGCCAACGGTGCCGTTCAGTGAAGCCGTTTTGTTCCAGTCCAATCGGAAGGAAAAGGTCAGGTCGTAGGTGGTGAGCAGGGGGCGCTGTTGAACATCAACCACCGGACGTTCTGCGAAGCAAAACTCGTCGTACGTCATCTTGCCAAAGCGAGGTTCGTAGTGGATGAAACACGCTGAGGTATTCACCTCACCGAGCAGAGCCAAACGAATGCTCTCGAGGGACTGTATTCCGTTGGCGTCGCCCAACGTGAAGGCGAATTCATGCTGGTGCCCGGCCAGCAGACGCCCTTGGACAGCATCCAAGCCGATGTTGTCCACGTCCACGGTGGTGTCGGCTCGCCGCTGCACACTCAAGGTGGCCAAATCGTTGGCTTCGCCGAACGTCCCTCCGCCCACCAGCGTATTCCCTGCCAAATCTTCGCCCACCAGCACGATGCTCAGACGTCCTGCGTTGGCGCCGTCAGGCACCACGCTTTCAGAGGAAAGCAGCGGCAAGTCAACTTCCAATTCAGCCACGCCGCGATTCAGGCTCACCGTCTCCATGCGGTATTCATCCGCTTCCATGAGGCCGTTGTTGTTGGTGTCATGCAGCTTCTCAAGCCACGTCCACACCTCAAGGAGGCTCGCTAACCCTTCCGGATCGCTGATCTGCAGCCGAAGGGCGATGTCCTTCCCGTACATGGCCACATGACCGTCGGCAGGAACCTCTTGACCTGAATCCAACACCGTGAGCGTGTTGACCGTGGGTTGCACGGTGTCGAAGAGGAGACGCGTGGGGGTCAACACCACCGTTCGGTCCTCGCTAGAGGAAGCGTTGAGACCAACGGGACCCCTTCGTGAAAGACTTGGAACAAGTTCGAGGAAGGTGTTACTCGGTACACCGTCTTCGTCCGTTGGCGTAGAGGTCTGAACGCTGAACCACCCGCCTGATTCAACCTCGGCCGTCCACGAACGGGACCAGGAGACCGGTTCGCCGGGCCATTCGTCCGGGCCCCCTGAGAGGTTTTTCGGCGGAACAGCGCGAAGGGTAACCGTCGCTTCAGCCTCTCCAGCCTCGACCCACTGGTTGGCAATGCCTTCCATTCGAACCCGTCCGGAGGCTAACAAGGTCTCATTTTCATCAAGGTGGAACGGCCAGAAGGAATTGGTCCAATCGTCAATGCGCCGCTGTTGGCTGTCCGTGACCGTGAACTCCACGACCTCAAGGTCGTTCTCAACCTCGTTGAACGCCGTCTTTCTGACAAATACTTCGGGGCCTGCGGCCAACCCCTCGTCATCCGTGGCCGTGGTGAGCACGTGGAGGTCGTCAACGTCATCGAGCAGCCACGTGCTCTTGAACGCCCAATCGATGGTGCACGTGTTCATGGTGCAGACGACGCTGGAGGCACTGGCATCGAACAATGCCAAGCCTGCTCCGTCCATTTGCCGGAACCTTGGCGCTGTTTGGATGCGATCGAGTTCAACGTGGATGAACGCCTCGTTCGCATCGCTGCTCGGTCCGAGCAGGAACGAGACCTCGGTGATGTCTGGAGCGTTTTCGGACAGGTCAAGCGGGTTGGAGCGGGTGTGGTGCGTGGTAAACATCACGGTCTGGCCGGGCAACCACCGAGTGTAGGCGGGCGCATCCACCGACTCGGTCATCAGCGGCAGCGTGGTGGCGTTCAATCCGACACGAAGTCCGCCCACATCGGTCTGAACCTGAAGAGGCACATCGAGCATCGTACGCATGTCGACACCTGCTGAGGCTTCTTTGGCCGTGTTGAGGTCACCAGCGTTGACACGGATCTGAAGGGTTGTGTCAGGAAGCAGATGCATGAACTGCAACACTTTGACGTCGGCCGTCCCCTGAACTTCCACGGTCAGCGTGCACGTTCGTTGCAGCGCGATGAACACAGGACTGAGTGAAGCGTTCGAGGAGGAGGGGCACGAAGCAGTTGATTGGTGGCTCAAGGCGGTTTGACCTTCGGCCAAGGTTTGGAGCACGCCGTTGATTCGAACCTCCGTCGTTGAGGTTTGGTTGTTGAGGGAAAGGACCACTGCGGGGGGCGGACCGCTGTTTCCAGCCCCGGGGGGCTCGAGCGTCGTGTACGACAACTCAAGCGTGCTGTTCGACATGGCGATGCTTGGCGTAGGAGCGCTGGGACTCCATGTGAGGTTCGTGCCGTTGTGCTCGGCGCGCGAAAGGTGGATGTTCAAACCGATGTGGTTTGACATGCCGCTGGGCGGCCATGCCATCACGGAGACGTTGTTCCAACCCAGCGCAAGATGGGGGCGTTCGGGCGGCGAGACGCAGTCCGGCTCAGCCTTGGCTCGGACAAAGGCTTCCCCTCCGTTGGCGGCGATGGTGAAGTCGTTCATCAGCCCGATACGACCGCCCAGCGAGTGATTGAGGTAGGTCGTGGGCTCTCTTCCGGGCACGTGTGCAGAGGCGATCAGTTGGCCGTTGGTGGTGAGCCATGTCAGGTTGTCACCAACCGTGGTGAGACGGTAGCCGTCGTGGGGGCAAGTGGCCATGGACGAAAGCGGAAGGGTGAACGAACCGGTGACACGTAAGGTTCCGTTGCTGTCCACCATGGCGTTGTCGCCAGCTGGACTGTTGACGATGTGCTGAGGGCCGATGTACGTGGTTCGACCGACGGAGAGGCTGTGAACCAGCGGCGTGACGTAGGTGTCATTGGTGGCCATCCGTACGCGGACGTGGACGGTAGGGTGTTCCACCGGGTCCACGGCTACGGGAACAGGCAGCGTGAGGTTCGTGTGGCCCTCGATGGGTTGGTGTTGAGCGTCCAACACATCAACCAAGAGGGCCGTGCCGTCGGGTTGTTCGTACCAGCCATCCAACCAGCCGTAACCGAACAGTGGATCGGGACTGATGGAACGGGACACCCACGTGCCCGTGGATTCGAAGACATCGATTTCAACCCCGGCATCATCGATGTACCACCCATCGCCTTCCACATAGGTGTCTGAGAAGAAGGAAAAGCGTGCCTTGATCGACTGACCGGAAAGGTTGGACAGGTCGTAGGTCTTCAGTTCAAAATCGCGTTGATTGGAAGCGCTGCAGCCGTTTGGAACGCTGGAACCGTCGATGATGCCGCGGCCGAAGAAGGGCGAATTCGTGTTCGCGGTGGAGATTTGGTCGTGGAAGCCATCGAGCTGTGGAGGGAGCCACCACCACTGTTGGCCGCCGTCGGTTGAGATGGCCACGCCGCCCCCGTCCCAGTTGAATTCCGTGCAAACCCAGGAACGGAAGGAAAGGCGCGCCGTGGCGTTGTTGGGGACGGTGTACTCCTCGCTGATGAGGTGGGTGTAGACGTTATTGGTGTACTTGGTCGTGAGGTTGATGGCGGCCCCGTTGTTGCCAGAGTGGAAGACACCGGGTCCCCATCCTGAGGAATTGCGGGTCGACCCCACCTCCCAGCCGTCGGGCCACGTGCCCTCGATGGTCCAGCCGGGAGGGGTGGTCATTGAATTCTCAAACGAACGTAGCGTGCTCGAGGAAGGGTTCATGCCGAAATCAGTGGTCCAGACCCATTCGTTGATGACAGCCGTTGAAGGGTCGAGCCAACCGTGGACGTCACCCACATGGTTGGTGGAGTTAATGGAGAAATTTGCCAGTTGACGTCGCTCTTCGCTGGCGGTGCCCGGACGATGGATGACGGTGACATCGTCTACAGCCACGCCTTCCCAACCCGAGGAGGCAAAGCCCCCGTACCCAGTGTGGTGGTTGGTCGTCACCTGGAATTGAAACAGCACGTTGGAGGCGTTTGGGTGACCCGAAACGCCGCTGGGAATGTTGTAGGAAATTGGTACCCATCCAAGCGACTCATCGGTGTAATACGTTCCCTGATAGGCAAACCCGTTGCCTGGCATCCCGGGAATGCCCGAAACGGGCGCCCACGTTGTGCCGTTGTTCACGCTCACGTAGACCAGTAAATTGTCCGAGAACGAGCCCTCGAGGTCCCAGTTGGCCCAGAATTCAAGCTTCATCGGGCCCGTCAAGCCTGAGAGGTTCGCAGGCAGGTACAGCCGTCCATCGGCGTTGTTAGCGTAATCGCCGCTCATGTTGCCGTGGAACCATGCGCCCGCGACATCGCCGAGGTTGGAGAGCGTGTAGTTGTCAACGAACCAACCATGGCGCAGGCCAGGCGTGCTTGAGGTTTGGAAACAGAACCGCACTTCCAAGGTCGGAGACGATTGCACCACAGTGTCGAGGGAGAAATGGGCTTGTTGCCAGGCATCGGACTCGCCCGCCCACGAGCTGGCTGGTGCACCCGAAAGACTCGATGAATTGCCGTAGCCACCCGTCGGAACAAGCACTTGCCAGTTGCCGCCGGCCGTGCGACGCTCCATCCAGGCGGCGTCGTCGTCCTTGAAGGCGAGCCAATGATCAACGGTCAGGTTGTACTGATTGACGAAGGCCGGCACGACCTCGGCCGGCGAAGCCAAACAGCCACTCATGTTGGCTTGCAGACCACCAAGGCCTTGAGTGGCCAGCACGCGCTGTCCGTGCGTCGCATTGATGGGTTCGCCTTGTTGTGCCGTTGAGGCGTTGAGCGGGACCACGTTCCAAGCGTTGTGATTGGGCCCCTGACCTACCCAGTCGGGGAGGGTCTCGATGAGGGTTTCAAAATCGGTCAGTGTGGCCAGCGTTGATTGCGTGGCGAGACTCAACTGGCCACCGTGGCCAATCCCCTGGGTGCCCTGATGCGTACCGTTCCATCCCGCATTTGCATCGATGCCGAACCGAGCACTGGTGTCAGGCGCCTCGGACCACATGGGCGTGACATCGATTTGTCCGCCGGAGAAGGTTCGATTGTATGGAATGCTGAGCACACCGGTGCTGGTGGTGTTGACGCCCTCTTCTCCCGCCTGCGGCGTGTAGTAGGTTGAACGTGCAACGTCGGTGGAGAAAGGACCGAGCGAACCGACCATCGGTTGGGCCAACACGAGAAGCATCAATCCGGTCATGGCGATGGCAGCAGCGCACGACGAGCGAACGCGAACCTTCTCATCGGGGACGACCACGGGAAAACACCTCGCTCTGCGAGGTGGGGTCGTTCAATATGAAGGGGTGTCATCCCTGCGTCGGGAGGAAGACGGACAATCAAGGAGCGGAAGAGGATTCAAATCCCGTCACCTTCACGTCCACATCATGACCCCTGTTCGGGATCTCGACGGCGGACAAGCCCAAGAGATCGAAGAGCAGTTGTTCACCACACACCGGCAGCAACTGCCGCGCCACGTGCCGGTTCCGCTCCCCCGACAGGATTTTTGGGAAATGGTACGAGCCTTGCTGTCCAGCTTGGATTTGGAGATTCAAAACATGGTCCGGAAAGGGTCCATTGACATGCGATTGCAAAACCTGCAGAAACGCCAAACCAACATCCGCCGCATCGCCTCCGAACTCGCACGGAAGCGGATGGTGGCGATGATGCAACATGCGGCCAGTCAAGCGTTGCGGAGCGGTGTCAACCCCGGGATGAATCAGGAGCTTCCCTCGCTGGATTGGCAGCGACACGACCCTGCTGAGAAGGCATTCTATCATGCCCTCCAACTCAACGTGGACCGTTTCAAGAAAGAAATTGACTGGCAGGGTATGCAGCAAGGATTGCTCGGCGAGATCATGATGCAACCACGAACCCATGCCCCGGGCACCATGCAACTCGACGCCTTTGTTGGCGAAGGCACCCTGACCGCCGGACCTCCGCCGGATTTGGCCTTCGAGGACACCATGGAACCGCTGCCTCAAGCCGAAGAGGATGCAGAAGAGCGCTGGATGGACGACGCTCCGTGGGCGGATGAAGAAGCCTATCTCTTGGCCGACATGCAAGACCAGGCACCACCTGCTTCCACCACGGCATCGGCCGTCGCTGAACCGACACCGGCGAGCACGGGACCGGAATCTTCGCCAGCAGCAACCTCAGCTGCGGCCGCCACGAACAAGCACGGTGCAGCCATGGAACTGGCACCGTCAAAGGAACCGCTGACCACGATTCAAGACGAACCACCTCAACCTCAGCCCGAGGATGAATCAGGAGTCACGGTCGTTGAACACACGACGGAGGAACCGTCGGACGAAGGGAACGTGCGTGTTCGAATCCTCGAAACCCTTCCGGAGCCCGTGATGGACGCCAGTGGTCAACCGCTGACGCTTGAAGCAGGTGACGTTCACGTTCTGGATGAAGGCACGGCAGCTTGGCTCACGGACGCTGGCGTTGCCGAGCGTGCTGAACTCTGAGACTCAGCCCCAACATTGGACGGTTGGTGTGCTCATCAAACGACGGTTCCTCGAGCACAACCGCTCTCGAATTGGAGATCGGATGATTCTCTCACGAGAAACGGTAAACGCTACGCAGGTCGTGTTGAAAACACCCATTCGGGCGGGGCGCATCAACCGGTTCAGTTGATGTTTCTCATCGAGATCTCGATGCTGACGGTGTCGGGGATGGGGATCTTGGTCACCGAGCGGAGTGCGGTTTGGTCCTTGGCCGTTGAGATGTCCATCTCAAGCAGGCGCTTGTGGATGCGCATCTCCCAGTGGTCGTAGGTCTCGCTGCCTTCACCGTCAGGTGCCTTGCGAACGGGCACCACGAGTCGGCGGGTAGGCAGGGGAATTGGACCACGGAGGTTGATACCGCCGCTGTCGCAGATGGTCTTGATCTGGCTGGCAACGTCATCGATGTCCTTGTGGTTCTCACCGGTCAACTTGATGACAGTCACAGCAACCATTCAATCAACTCCTCGCATCAATCGTTTCGTGAGCGAACTCACTTCTTCTCGATCTTCAGGCAAACGCCAGCAGCCACGGTCTTACCCATGTCGCGGATAGCGAAGCGAGAGAGCTCAGGGAAGGTATCCATTTGCTCGATGGCCATGGGCTTGGTTGGCTGGAAGCGGATGAGACAAGCGTCGCCAGTCTTGAGGAAGGAAGGGTTGGCTTCCTTGCCGGACTTGTTGGTCTTCTCCAGGAGTTCCATGAACTTCACAGCGACTTGAGCGGTGTGAGCGTGGAACACAGGGGTGTAGCCAACGGAGACAGCCTTGGGGATGTCCATGAGCTGGATTTGTCCCACGAAGGTCTCGTCGTGTCGCACGAAGGTTGGTTCGCTGTCGGTGTAGCCGGCAACGTCGCCACGGCGGATGTCGGTGGAGGCGAGGCCACGGACGTTGAAACCAACGTTGTCGCCTGGCTCGGCCTTGTCGACCATGGTGTGGTGCATCTCGATGGACTTCACTTCACCGCCCTTGGCAGAGGGGTTGAAAACCACGTTCTTGCCGACGTTGAGGGTACCGGTTTCGATCTTGCCGACGGGCACGGTACCGATACCGGAGATCTTGTAGACGTCCTGAATGGGCAAGCGGAGAGGCTTGTCGGATGGCTTGTCGGGCATGGGCGTGGCGTTGATGGCCTCAAAGAGGGTTGGGCCGTTGTACCAGGGGCACTTGTCCGACTTGTTGAACACGTTGTCGCCGTTGAGGGACGAGGCAGGGATCATGGGGACATCGTCTGGCTTGAAACCAGCCATCTTGAGGAGGCCGGAAACTTCAGCGCAGGCAGCCTTGTACTTCTCTTCGGTCCAGTCGACACCGGAGATGTCCATCTTGTTGACGTGGACGATGAGGCCCTTGACACCCAACACCTTGGCCAAGAAAGCGTGCTCCTTGGTCTGGGCGTTGACACCGTCGTTGGCAGCGCAGAGCAGAACAGCGGTGTCAGCTTGCGAAGCACCGGTGATCATGTTCTTGACGAAGTCGCGGTGGCCTGGAGCATC
>CEUV01001692.1_pt1 | contig 21475 bp, 21 predicted proteins | sample 356401 | NCBI WGS metagenome assembly CEUV01 (sample SAMEA2622710, study PRJEB7988) | marine metagenome | isolation source: saline water (ENVO:00002010), including
TAAGGTTAAGGATTTTTCACAATAATTTGAGTGCAATTTTTTTAGTTTTATAGGCGATGGAAATAAGACTTAGTTTGTGTTAGCACCGTTTAATGGACCTAATTTCATGGGTAATGATTGGTATCCTCGGGGGTGCTTTTCTATTCGGAATTTGGTTCATGCTTGTTCGTGAAGATGACAGGTCTTCCCGAACGATGACAATTCAAAGGCAAGATCTAACCCGCCGTGGTGCCCCGGATTTCTCCAAAGCCCACAACGAATTTGACCGCAAACTCTCAGAGATTGAGCGCCATCTTAGCGCAAAGAGAAGGGACGAGCGAGCGATTGCTCTAGCAGAGGAAGAAGTTCGCAAGAAGCTCGCTGAGGAAGCCGCTGCAAAATTGATGGCTGAAGAGCAAGCAAAAATTGCTGAGATGGAAGCCGAAGAAGCAAGAAAGAAGGCAGAATACGAAGCTGCTAGAGAAGCGGAATTGGAAGAAGCTCGTCGCCTTGCTGCTGAAAGAGAGATGGAAAGACAACAGGAAGAGGCTCGTCTGGCTGCTGAGAAGGAAGCAGAGCGTCAAGCTGAACTCCAAGAAGCAGAAGAAGAGCGCCAAGCAGAAATCGCTGCACAAAAGGAATCTGAGGCTCTAGAAGCACAGATGGCATCTGAAGAAGCCGAAAAGGAACTCGAGGAGCGTCTTGAAAGAGAGGGCGCAAAGAGTTCTGAGGTACAAGTATCTCTTCTATGGGACAACTACAACGATTTGGATCTGCACGTTCTGTGCCCTTCCGGAGAAAGAATTCACGGAGGCAACAAGGTCTCAGAGTGTGGTGGTGAGCTTGACGTCGATGCAAACGTTCGCCCAGAAACCAAGAAGCCTGTTGAGAACATCGTATGGCCTGATTTCAAAGCGCCACCTGGTGAATACAAGGTATACGTCCACCATTACAAGAAGCACAAGAAGCGACGCTCCAAGGACCCTACAAAGTACAGGGTTGTAGTCAACGCAGGTGGAGAAATCAAGCACTATGAAGGTGCACTATCTGCTGGTGACCCAATCCAATTGGTTTGTGAATTCAACCTAGAAGCACCAGAAGAAAGAGGAACCGATGAGGAAATCGAGCAAGCTCTAATCGCTCAAGAAACCGAGAAGATTGCTGAGGAAGAGCGCCTAGCAATCGAGATGGAAGAGCAGAGGCAAGCAGAACTCGCTGAAGCAGAAGAGCAGAGACTTGCTGAAATCGTTGAGAATGAAGCCGATGAATTAGAATCAATCAAGGCTACAGAAGAAGCGCTCAAGGACCTAAGGCAGAGATTAGAGCGTGAAGGTGCAAAGTCCTCTGATGTCCAGATTTCACTGATGTGGAACAATTACAACGATCTAGACCTACACGTAGTATGTCCATCTGGTGAGAGAATCCACGGTGGAAACAGAGAATCCGCGTGTGGTGGAGAATTAGACGTTGATGCAAACGTTCGCCCTGAAACCAAGAAGCCAGTCGAGAACGTTGTTTGGCCAGAAGGAAAGGCTCCAGGTGGTACATACAAGGCATACGTGCACCACTACAAGAAGCACAAGAAGCGACGCTCAAGAGACCCAACCAAGTTCAAAGTAGTCTGTAATGCAGGCGGAGAGATCCTAGAATACGAGGGAGAAATCACCAACGGTGACCCAATCATGCTGATTTGTGAGTTCACAATCGATGACCCAGAAACAAGGGCAGCTAACGCAGCAAACGCACAAGAAAGGCTAGCAGCCCTAAACAGTGGCGAATGGGATGGCTCAGAACCCTCCAATGATGCTCAAGTAGTCGGGTCTCCAGATATCCTCAGTGACCTACTAGACGAAGACTGATTCTCGGATTCAGGTCAGGAATTCAGTGCTCTAGAAACTACTGATGTGATTCAATCAAGAGAGGATTTGCTCAAGGCAGTCATCCTCGATTGCCTTCTTGATTGAGCGAGCGATTCTTCTGCCGGTTGACATGAATGCTTCATTGATGTCGCTGTATGGTGAGCCACCGACGAATGGGTTTGAACCTGCTACGATTCTTGCACTGATTTCAAACACTCTGAATTCTAATTTGTCAGTTACGATTGTCTCCAAGCAGAATGAGCCAATCATTCCACGAGAGCCTTCCTCAAGTTCGAAAGATGCTGCTACAGTTCCTTCAGCCATCTCAAATGCTCTTGGTAGTAGGCTTTCTCTGATGACAACCGGTTGGTTACCTGTTACTACGAATGAAGGCTCTAAGCTCATTTCACGCAGGTCCCTTAGGCTACCCAATTTGTAGAACTCATCGACGTTTGACTCGTCTCTTCTATCCATGCTCATCAATTCGAGTCTGCCTAGGTTCTTACCAGCGTTTGAGCCTCTGCCTTGTACTTGGAATCCATCTGTTGCCGTCGGGTCGAAGAAGAAGTGCAGGTAGTATCTGCAGCCTAGAACATACTCTTGGATTGTGTATTCCTCTTCCAACTTGACGTTTCTTCTGAAGTCACGGTAGTCTCTGGCGATGAAGTATCCTTCTCCACCCTTTGCTCCTGCATACTTTACGATTACAGGGCCGTCGATTTCGTGAGGGTCATCGATTACCTTAGGCATAGAGCAACCTCCTTGCTCAAGCCATTGTCTCTGTCTTTCTCTGCTGCTTTCCCAGTGTAGAATTCCTCTGTTTCCAAAGGTTGGAACTTCCAGACTCTTGAAATTCGTACTTCCTAGGTATTCCACAAGAGAACCGTGTGGCACGATTATGACATTGTTTTCTCTAAACCATTCAGCATGGTCTAGCATCTCTCGGTAATTGTCTAGCATTAACCACTCGTCCGGGTCTGCTCCTGGGAATGCTTTGTAGAATCGTCGGCGATTCTCTCCGACAGCAATTCCTAGAGTTCTGAAGCCTTCCATACGTGCTCCATGAAGGATTTGAAGCGATGAGTGAGAAGCAACAACACCGATTGTGATGTTTTCTGGGTCATAGGATTCCAGCCAATTTCGCAGTTGTCCTATATCTACGCCCATGTCGAACGCTTCTGTGTCTTGTTAATATCCATTACGCAAATAGAATCTTTTCTTGGTATATTCTGTGATGTAAGAATAGCAAACGAGGCTGAATTTCCTCCGTCAAGGTTTCAAGCCCTACCCTCAGTGCATACTTCATGAGCGAAGGTTCTCCGGGTAGTAGAATGACCTACGGCAACTATCTCCAACTCGAGGATTTGCTGAAACTTCAATCAGGTCCTGAAGGACATAGTCCCGCTCCTTCTAATCATGAAATGCATTTCATAATCACCCACCAAGCCTTCGAGCTTTGGTTCAAGCAAATCAATCGAGAGTTAGAAGATGCACTTGATCTGATGAATGTAGAAGAAGTGGATGAAAAACAAATTCCAGTGATTGTGAGTCACTTGGAAAGGTGCTCAGAGATATTCCGCCTACTCGCAGCACAGTGGAAGGTGATGGAAACTCTAGCACCTCAAGACTTCCTAGCCTTCAGAGATAGATTGGGTACTTCCTCAGGATTTGAGAGTTGGCAACTCAGAACCCTAGAGATGCTGCTGGGTCTAGAATCTGAACAAAGAATAGGTGGTATGGACCCAATGGTCCACAATCGCAAGTTGCATTCAGAAGGTAAATTGAGTGATGAGGTCATGGCAGAAATGGTAAGAATCGACAATTTGCCATCTCTAAATGAAGTTCTAGGGAAATGGTTGGCAAGGACTCCTGTAAACGGTGTTTCAGGGGATGTAGGCGTCTTGACTGACTTTGTGAATGGTCACCTAAAATCGATGGAAGAGCATGGTGAGTCAGTTATCTCACACATGGTAAAGATTGGACACGGAACTGAGGAAACGGTTCGTCCAAGAATCCAATCTGGAATTGAAGGTGCCCGCTCTTTCTTATTGCCAGATGGTCAAGTTTCTGCATCACGGGCAGGGCTCCTATTCATTGAATCTTACAGAGAGTTACCTCTTTTGTCCTGGCCTAGAAGGCTAATCGATACAGTAGTTGACCTTGAAGAATCAATGATTCTGTTCCGCTCTCACCATGCTAGAATGGTTGAGAGGATGATTGGAAGAAGAATGGGTACAGGTGGCTCCAGCGGTGTCGACTACCTTGACATGACTCTGAAATATCGAGTTTTTACAGACCTATGGGCTGTAAGAACAATGCTGGTGAAGAGGGAATCACTCCCTAATCCAAAGAATCCTGAGTTCTACGGCTATGCCGCAGAGAACTGAATTCACTCATCGTGTGGGTCGGTGTCGATTGGGATGAGCTCGTTATCGTACTCATACATTGCAATCTTTAGAGGATCTAGAACGAAGCGAACAGATGCTTCTTCAAGTCCATAAAGTGAAACTAATTCTTCCTTGAACGCTTCACGTAGAACGTCTTCAGGAGCGTTTAGTGGCGCACCCATTCCAATCTGTAGGGCACGTGCACCGATGATTCTTGCTCTTTCAAAGCGGGTGTGGGGGTTCTTTGGTTTGACCATAATTGACACCTCATGCACATGTCGTGCGAAGTTTGCGACCATCGTCTCATTCTTGAACCCTGCGCATCAAGCGGGATTCTTATTCCTCTTCATATTGCGGAGTACTCCGCATGACTTGGAATAATTGGTATGTTGCAGGTAGGGATATCATCATCAATAGTAGAGTGATGATAACAATCGTAGTTCCGCTAATGGCATCGCCTTCTGTTCCAATACTGTCAATGCCACCGTCTGGGATGTAATCATTGGCAGGCATTGAAGAGCCTGAAGCAAGCGCTATGTAGCCCGGTTTTGACAGGACAATGACCAGTAAATCACCCTCTATGTCAACGGTCTGAGTGGAGGAGTAATTCGTGTGGTTAGTTACCAGATTTGTTTTACTTTGGTTTGCACTTATCGTCCAAATATCAACAGTCATGTTGGTGAAGTTACCGCCGATTGAGATGTTATCTCCAGTCAAACTCACGTTTGTAATTCCTGAATAATTTGAATCATAATCCGAAATCAGAGTGTCCAACTCCCTTGCCTGTGTTGGTCCTGCAAGGATGTAGTGTCCATCAACAGCGACGGAAGGATAGCCCCACAAACCGTAAACTTCGAGGAACCTGTCTTTAGATTCCTGTAGCCAAAAATCGTCGCTTGTAGACGGCCTGTGGCTTACGGTGATTACAGTATCATCGGTCATGTTTCTCAGTTGTTCTTCCACCTTAGGACATTCATCACACCAATCTGCTCCAAAATATTCCACAATGTGACTTGGTCTAGAAACACAAGTCTGATTTTCTTCACAGTTCAAATCGATAACGACAACATCTGCGACATATCCTTCTGAATGTGCTCCTTGTATTCCGTGAGAGCTTGCTAAACCGGGTAAAAGCATGAGACTTGCAAACAAGCCGGCTAGGAGGGCTGCTCTCATATTGTCACGCAAGAAGTACAGTTTGTTAAAAGGGAGCCTTTGTCCCCGTCGGATTAATGGAATCCAAGTGGTACCGACGGCCGTCCTCACTGCCTCTCGCAATTGCGATTATGGCAATGATGATCATCGTTGTTGGTGGTACAATCCGCATCTATGATGCTGGCGAGTCTTGCCCTGATTGGCCACAGTGTTTCGGAACTTGGGGATTCGATGTTTCAGAGGAAGACCAGGGTATTTGGTATGATGAAACAGAGGAATATGATAGTAGGGGTCCAGAAAAGAGGTATACCACTTTTGAGATATTCATAGAATGGATACACCGTGTTCTAGCAAGCCTAATGGCCATCCCTGTATTAGCAAATTTCTTGATTATTCTCAAACGAAAAGAACTCTATGGAAGTTCATTGGTGAAGATATCTTTCTTCACAGGTATTCTACTAACCATACAAGGGATAGCAGGTGCTGTGACAGTCAGATTTGATAACGCAGACTGGTCGGTTGCTTTACACCTAGGATTGGCTTGCTGTTTCGTGTTCATTCTATTGTGGCAGTTCTTTGCAATGCGAAAAATTGAGGGCGCCAAGTGGAAGGTATTCAATGTACCAAAGGCGTTCAAGGACAAGGAATTCAAGAGGTACAAACTCCTAACAGCCTCGATTTTCTTGTTATTGATTCTCGGAGCATGGGTTTCGTCTTCACCAACTGGAAACATGGGCTGTTCTGTCGGCTTCCCAGACGGTTGGCCAAAGTGTCAAGGAGATATTCTTCCAAGTCTAGACAACAGCGGAGTGCTTGTTCAAATGGTTCACCGTATCGGTGCAGGAGTAGTTGGTATTGCACTAATTCTGGGAGTTATGAAGTTCAAAGAAACGGCAAGAGAGTTCGCAGTGAATGAAACTTACACCAAATGTTTGGACGGTGCGTGTGCTCTGTGGCTAACCAATGTCTTCGTGGGCGGCTTGTACGTAGTTGAGGCTAAAGTAGGTGATTTCCCGGAGGGATTATCACTACTACACCTCGTCCTTGGGGTTGCGAGTTTCCTAGTAGCGTCGGTTGGACTGATGCTTTTGCAAATGAGCGAAGAAGGTGCCGAGGATGAGTGAGAAGCCCGGCATTATGACAACATACCTCCAACTGATGAAACTCAGAGTCGTAATATTGCTGCAGATTACGGCGTTATGCGCAATAATAGCACATGATCTGATGGTTCGAAGTGATTCAATTAGCGGGGATAGGAGTTGGTTAGACACTCTAGAAGCTTGTGTTGTAACTCTTGTTGGAGGAACACTTGCAGCTGGTGGCTCGAATGCAATTAACATGGTCTATGACAGAGATATCGACCCTAGTATGTCAAGGACGAGAACGAGGCCAATACCAAACGGTTGGATTTCTCCAAATCATGCACTTGTGTTCGGGATAATAATCGCACTAGTTGGAAGTGCAATATTCATTCCATACCATTGGAAAGCAGCATTTTGGTCGCTATTTTCAGTGCTATTCTATGTATTCATTTACACAATTTGGCTCAAAAGAAGGACTCCTCAAAATATCGTAATCGGAGGAATAGCAGGTTCCACACCTCCTCTTATTGGATGGATTGTCGCTTCATCGAGTACAATCCCTTCAAACCTGAATCCCTTTGACCTGGGCTCCCCCGTGCCTTGGATGCTTTTTTTCCTGATTTTTGCTTGGACACCACCTCATTTCTGGGCACTAGCTCTCTACAGAAGTGGGGAGTACGGTAAAGTTGGAGTGCCAATGATGCCGGATGTCAAAGGACCAGAGAGGACTCTAAACGAGTCAAAGATCTACTGCATTTTGTTATTCTTAATTGGCTCTGTTCCTTGTTTTTGGCCTGGTTCAGGTTTGCCTCTAGCATGGGCATTTATCGCAGGTTTTCTCACATTTTGGTATTCGATTTCAGTTTGGCGAATCGACCCGAATGAGGAACTTGATTCAAATGGTAGAATGCCACTAGCATTTGCTTCTTTCATGCGGTCCTTGGGATACCTAGCATGGATGTTTATCGCATTCGTTTACATCGTCGCAGTACCCAGTGAATATGTCTGGTACTTCGCAGGCGCATTCATCCTTGCTGTGCCTATAATAAACGCCCTTGCTATAGGTTGGAAGGATTCAGCAGGAAAGAATCGAAAGGTTCTGAATGCAGAGTAATCATGAACTGAATAGGCCGCTCCATTCGCCGTTTTCCCAGCAATCAGCGCTTGCAACGCCATCAACTGAAGTGTTGCGCATGTAGAATCTGATTTTCTCGTATCCTACGTGAGGAACAGGCGATGTGTCAACAACATACATTCCATTCTCATAATTTATGGAGTCAATATTCCATTTTGCGCCCTCATCATCGGGGAAATGATGCAGTCCTATTGCCTGTATGTTCCTGTAAATCATTTGTTCTTCAGGTGTTGCTCCGGCTGGAACGCCACCACCTCCGGTTAGTTTTTCCATAATCCAATTAATTATGCTCATAACCGTAACCGAGCATTGAGGCCCTATAGTTGTCTTGATTTTAATCGGATGATTTTCAACAAAAAACTGAACTAATTTTTAGATTGATGCAATCAATCCAAATTTACGGTATGTTGGCTCAAAACTCATATACCGCGTTGTAGTAATTATTTCGTGCAAGATGGTGACCATACTCTTGATAATGTGATTGTAGGAACCTCATTTGCACTCTATTTACTAGCAGGAATAGTAAACAGCCTTCTTTTGGTATTTTTATCTGCAACTTTGATCTGTGTATACCTAGCTGTTAGTGGATTTATGATATTGAGAAAAAATGGTATTGAGAATGAGAAAAAAAATCCAACCGATGATGAAGTTCGAACAATCAAGAATTATGGAATACCGGGGCTTGTGTTTGTTCTTTTTGGCGCTCCATTTTCCTTCATTGGTCTCGCAGGAATTTACGCTACCTTAATTTCCATTGGAGACCTATTCTCAAAACCAGTAGGGTTCATAAGTTCAATTGACTATTTTATACACTACTTTGGATTCTATGTTTTCGCTTTTGCAGGCCTAGGGCTCCAGTTTTTGGGATTGTTGTGCTGGTATTGGCTTATTGAATACAAACTAAAGTCATCTAGACTAGAGGCAAATCAACCCACAAAATGATTGGTGTGTGGCGCGGCGAGGGGGATTCGAACCCCCGTGGGAAGACCCATCGGATTAGCAATCCGACGCAATGGCCAGGCTATGCGATCGCCGCAGGCATTCGCCCCACTTTGCTATTTGAGATAAAGCAGACGGTTGAAAATTTCAATTAAAGAAATCTTGGAAATCTTCGTCCAAGTCTGCAGGTTGATTGCCCTTGCGTCTTGCAATCACTCTCTTAAGTCGACTTCTCTTCTTCAAAATGATAGGCAGACCAATGAAATTGATTAGGACAGTTATTAGCAATACGAAACCAGCGATTTGGAAGTTTTCTACAGTAGTATAGTCTTCGAGTTCTCCAAGCCATTCGACTCCATATGGAGGCTCTTCTGGAGCTGGAGGCTCCGGGATCAAATGTTGGTTGTACTGCCAGTATTCGTCTTCAATGTACACACGCTCAACGTTCTGTGATGGATAACTGACGAGAGTTTGCTCGTTTCCAACTTGGTCCATCGGTGTCAAAATGTAGTAGTATGTTCTGTATGGAGCGATACCATCGAAGTCTGTTCCGTTCTGAAGGAAAGTACCTTTTTCTCCTGGAACATTTCTCAATCCGGTAGCAATTGGTTCGATGAATCTCACGTCGACATCGTTAGGTCTCGCTTCTACTCTGTAGAGATTCCAGAGGATTTCTCCATCTGGTTCATTATCTGGCCATGTCCAACTCAAAGTTAGTTCGTAGCACTTATTCCAGTCAAGATACAAATCATGGCAAGAGGTTTTGTTACTGAATACTACGGATGAAGAAAATTGACTTACAGATGCTACAGGGTCGATTGCATCTCCACAGGTAAGGCCGGGCTGTCCATTGATTAGAGTCACCTTTGCGTTGAGGTAATCTGGGTTTCCTGTACGGTCTGTTGGAATTAGCGCATAAGATGAGCAAACACCAGTCTCTAATTTTCTCTCATCTATCCATGATGACTCTGTTCCAGACAAGGTTGCAGATAATGCTCCCTGCATTAGCCCCTCCCACACGAATTGACTGGATGTCTCTTCGGGATTAGGGAAATATGTAGATGCAGTGATTGGACTTGTGACTCTGTATATCTTCCAACCTCCGAAATAAGGATTGTCGGTATCACCTGTAGCATTCCAATCCAGTTTCATCTTTCCATCAGGAAGCAGTGTTATCACTGGATTTGAAAGATTGATTTCAGGAGATGGTAACTCCCCAACCATTAGCAAATCCATGTTTTCAGTAATATGGACTCTGACTGTATCGTTGTCGATTAGTTGGAAGTAATCATCAGTGTCTAAAGCAGACCAATCTGCAAAAGCAAAGTCATCCAATTGATGCACTGCAATGGAATCTCGAGGAACGTTGTCCGGAATTAACTCAGACAAATTAAGGTCAAATTCCATCCAGTCCATTCCAGCAGTTGCCTCTTCGGTAGTCGGTACAACATCGATTGAGATTCGTAGTAATGCTTCAAGTCCTGGACCTGGGCCGTAATTTATCCCTGCTACAGGATAATCGTATTCAGCTACACCAATGGCATGAGTTCTAGTAACTGCTGAACCAGTAAGCCAGTCTCCAGTGCTGATGTCTGTGCTATTGAATATGGTAATCAGTGATGTTGCAGTCTCTCTTTGACTTGTAGCATCAGTAACCCTAGCGGAAATGTAGTGGTCACCTAGACCTAATTGACTTGCAGGAATAGATACTGTTCTGCCTGCGCCTAGATACTTCACACCTTCTTGCCACCATGTAAAGTTGAGTGGAGAAGCCGCGGTTGGTGCATTTCTAACGCTCAAAGTTATGTTGTCTGCCGTATTGTAAGTTCCGTAGAAGTTACTCTGTTCGATAACAGGTTCAATATCTCCGCGAACAACCTCTGCATCAACGTTCAAAACATTGTCAGCAGGCTTTGCATCAAGTCCTTCGTTGAGGGCCTCGCTGACGAATACTTTCAATTTCTTGTCACCGAGGTGGTTGATATCAAAGACACATTCATGACTTTCAGAGGGCTTAATTTCGTCTGGATAGCAATCCTGCTCAGAGTCAACTTGTTCTGCCAAATCCATTACTGAAAACCTAACGAGTGGTTGTACAACAGAATGGTTACCTAGGTTTGTGACGGTTACTGCAACGCTATTGTCTCCATAGAAATAGTCTGCAGAAGTGGGTACGTTTTTCGGGTACATCGAAGTAATCTGTAAGTCTATGGTGTCATCAAAAATTACAGTTACTGATTGCAAATCGTTGAACGAGTTCATGTCTCCAAATGGTGTTCCAATCGAGTTGATAATTCCGAATTCAAGTTCGAATACGCCCTCTGTATCATGGTTTAATGCTGGCATTCCCCTAGTAAATTGGACAGTTCCCCAATCAGGTAAGTTTGTGTAAGTAATTGTGGAATTCGCTTTCTCCAAACCGTCTTGTCCGATCAATCTCCAACCTAAATCCGCTTCTAGGCCACATGTGCCACATGAGTTCACAATCCCGCTAATATCCATCACGTAGTCTGTGTCTGTGTTTAGAATAACTTCGCCATCATATACCGCTAAGTCTTCTAATTGTTCAATTGGGTTCTGAACCTCAAAAATTACGTCTACAAGACTCTGTGTTAGGTGAAATGTGTAGACTCCTACGTCGTTTGAAGGGTTTGTGTCAGAGTCTATAAATCGGTATACTAAGGTGAAGGTACCTTCGTCCCCATTTGGTGAAAATGTACCTGGGAATGTGTAATTTACAGATGCGCCAACTTGTAGTGGTTCGATTGTTCCAGCACCGTAGTCTTCTCTATCATTGAAACATGAGATCTCATTTTGCACTCCTTCGCAGACAAACCACTCAATAGACCTGGCTTGTGTATTGTAAAAGAACCCGGAATTTTTTACTTGCACTTCTAGGTCAACAGAGTCCCAAGAACTCATACTAAGGTTGTCCATTGGGTATATTGTAGTGGTTATTTCATAATCCCCACTTACATTCGCAGAAGCTGTCGGGCTAAGCGCTATTCCTCCTAGAGTAGAGAGCAACAATAGTCCAACCAAGCCGATACTCTTCTTGGAAGAGTGTACACTGGATACAGCATGCGCGCTGGACATCATGTTGTCCTACCATCCGTCCCTCAAATAGCAATCGGTGACTAAAGTCTGTTTTTGGTCAATTGTGAAGATTTAGCCAAATTCCAGCGACACCCTCATGACCGTTCTTTCACTCCCGCTAAACATGCTGGGGGGCAATTGCACTCGTAATTCCGCTCAGGTTAACGAAGAGGGCGTTGTAGCAGTTGTAGAATTTCTATCAGCATTTACGCTCTTCTTGATGATACTCACCGCGTTCATGTCGCTAGCACAGTTGGAACTAGGGACTAACGACCCTTACTCTGACCTAATCGATAGGTCTGCAGTAGACGGACTTGATAGATTGACAAACGGCGAGGGATGGTTTGTTCCTTACAATGATGGAGTTAGGGACCAAGCAAATTCGACAAAAGAATGGCACCAAGTTCCTGTTGTAAATTTGTATGAAGGAGTGCTCCAGCCGGGTATTGTTAGCAATGGTGTACTAGATTTAGATAGGGTTGAAGCGTTGTCAAATGTGAGCATTGAAGCAATGACAGGTGGCTTAGGATTGTCTGATGACCTTCAAGTCAGACTACTAATACAAGTAGAGAGTTCAAATGAAAGTGAAAGGATAGGTGAAGTGTTGTTCGATGGAGGCTCTGACAGGTCAACAGCCACAACATCTTCTGTCGCAAGTAGAACTTTCATCAATGGAAATGAGGTTATCTCTGTTAGTCTAGAGGTTCACGATGGTGGCAAAGCACCCAAAGTTCTGAGAATCACCGAAGTATCTCCTCGTCCTTCCGGCGGTTCACCAGAATGGATTGAAGTTCAGAACTACAATGGCTTCGCACTGTCTCTCAAAGGGTGGTCTTTCGAAAGAAGTGGGACCGCCGGCTCAAGTGACTATCTCTACAAAGAGGGAGTCGTGCCAGGAGGAGGACTAGTCCTCTTTAGCGGTGATCCTGATTCACAAGTAAAAGGTAATGCTAGCGTTGTCTACGACTTAGGCTCTACAGGGTTCCTCGGAGTAGGCTCGGTTAGCGGTCTAGACGACAACTCCGGCAGGCTTCGCTTGCTGTTCGCAGAGGAGGATGAAGGGGTGGGCACTCAAGTCTGTAGAATTGACTGGAACCCTGCGACCGGTATCTTACAAGATAACACACTAATCTGGAATGGCGGCCCTCCGAGCCAAGCTAATTCTTGGAACCTTTCCGATTCGCCAACTCCCGGCGAAGTCTGAATGAATTTAGGGCATCGTTCATTTAGGTCGATTGATTGGGGTTATTGTTACCCATGCAGCCTGCAACAATGTACACTCGGGACCGTTGTATCACAGGTATCCACGGTATGGATGAAATTCTCAGAGGTGGAATACCGTACGGCTCCACTGTTTTAGCAGCAGGAACCTGTGGTTCTGGAAAGACGACATTGGGAATGGAATTCTTGGTGCGTGGCGCATTAGCAGGAGAAGCATGTGCGCATTTCACAGCAACAGAGCCGAGTGTAAAACTGCTTGAGAACATTAGACAGTATGCGTTCTTCGATATGAACATGATCGACTCAGGTTTGATCAACGTATTCGATATGGACGTTTTGTATTCGTGGCTTGGTTTGGACAAGGCCTCCTTTGACTTAGATGACGTTCACGCATTAATCAAGGCGATTGTGGACATTGTAAACACAATTGGTGTAACAAGACTGGTAATCGACTCGGTTACAACACTTTGTTACAAGATTAAGAGCGAACAACTCATCAGAGATTTCCTGTTTACACTCGGGAAGAAACTAGCAACCCTTGGTTGCACAACTATTCTGATTTCTGAAATCACATCTGCAACAGAAAACGCTCACTGGTCATCCTTCGGTGTAGAAGAAGCAATCGCAGATGGAATTATAGTAATGGGTGACGTAGAGAGAATGGGTCACCTGCTAAGATTCCTTCAAGTTGTAAAGATGAGAGGTACTGCACACAGCAGAGCTAAGCATGCAATCGAGTTAACTCCGCTCGGAGTAATGCTTACCCCGATGCTAAAATGGGGTGCTGTAAGTGATAAGACCAACAGGATGGGTGTTTGAAGATGTACGAATTAGACCAAAGAATCGCAGAACAACTAACTGAGGTTAGCCTGAATTCTTCTATTCAAGTACGCTGTGGTAACTCAAATGCGTTTATGGTGACAGCATCTACAATGATTCCACTCATGCAGATGTTCGAAATGGGCGGAGTATACATCTGTGCAACTCGTGGAGCAGTTGAGATTATTGAGGCGTTTGAGGCGATTGGTGTAGATGTCTCCAACATTCAGTTCGTGGACCTAGTTTCCTCAGGTATCCTAGGAGGAACTGATGTTCCATACAACAACATTACTTTCGTCGATAGCCCAATTATGCTCGAGAGTGTTTTGCTGAGAACACTGTACATTCTCAGAATTGCAAACACTGAGAGAAATTTCGTTCTAATAGACTCAGTAAATGCACTAGCGATTTACAACGAAGAAAGAATGCTAGCAGAGTACCTCCACACATTCATCAATACCTTCCGCCAAAGAGAGGTTCTTTCGGTTATCTTGAACATTCCAGACCAGGTTCCGCCAACGGTTTTGTCAAATCTTGACCTGTACTGCACAGATTTGATTGATAGAGGACAGGTAGTAATTCACTGAGGAGCTGATTAGATGAGTAAGCAGATCAAGTTCAGCCCTGATGATGAGGAGTTCTTTGGAAGCGTTGGAAGTTTCGGCGTTCCAAAGTTCGACAATGCAATGAATGGAGGAGTTCCTCGTGGCTTCCTCGTTGTTGGTTTTACAGAAACTGGTTCGGGTTCAGAATTATTCGCAAAACAATTGACTTCTCCGGCAGAAGAGCCAGATAACACAATTCTGATTTCCACAAACGAAAGCCAACTAGAGATTGCAAGAGTATTCAACAAGTACAAATGGCCGACTGACATTGCAGTTAGAACACTTGGAGAAGAGTACAATGCTAGGGTTCTAGAAAAGGAATTGCTCGCAAGTCGCTATCGACTTGAAGGGTTCAAATTACCAGATATTCAGCGTCTAGCTCAAACAAGATTCGTCGATGACGACACTCAAGATTTCCTTACAGAAATGACCAACGAAATCATGGCAATGGGCCCATACTTCCGTGCTGTTATTGATTCTCTTGATTTCTTTATGCAGAGAGAAGACCCAAGTCGTGTTGTTGCTATGCTTAGAATGATGCAGGCTCACACACAGATTCACCGTGGCATTCTATTCGTGACGGTCTCAAATGACACGATCACCCCTGCGATTAAGCAGGAAATGGCTGCAATAGCAGACATGGTTTGTGATTTCAAGGTTAGAACAATTGGTTCTGATTTCGAAACCTCGATGATTGTATCTAAGTTCAGGAACGCACCTGAAAACCTGTCAATCATGGTTTACAGAGTTACACCTGAAGAAGGAATTACTCCAGAAACTGTCGAGCGTATCGCTTAGTGCTAATTGGATGTTGGATTTCATAAAAATCCGGAGTTCTGTTTAATAATCAGACTAGTTTATCCCTGCCTATGACAAACACAAAGTCTGCAGCAGTATTATTCGGATTGATTTTCATTACGAGTTCTCTAGCAGGGTGTCTCTTTGACGAAGACCGACCAGCAATCGAATTCTCGGAGTGTCCGAGTTTTTGGCACGTAGAATTCTTTGACTTGAGTGCCGATAGATTCAGTTCTTGGGATGGAATAGTAGAGTTTACCGATTCGAATGGAAATACCGAGAAAATAGAATTTTTCTCAAATAACATGAGGTACGTCACCTTAGATGATTCTCTAGAATGGACCATTACATACACCTTTTACGAAGATGATATTGGTTTCATAATCGCAGGTGAAAGGTATGGAGGTAACAATTTCGATGGTCAAACAGGGACAATCGAGGTTGATCTGGAAAGAACATATCCAGGAGATTCAGAAGGCAACGGTCAGATTTCTTTCTCTGCGTGCGCTGACTCGGATTACCAGATTGAATTCATTGATATGAGTGCTGATGAGTTCAGTTCCTGGGGCGGTGTTGTTGAATTCACGAATTCAGATGGAGACACATACAGTTACGAAGGTTTTTCTTCAGACATGAAGTATGTTAGTTTGGATATGTCTCTAGACTGGGTAATGAAATACACATTCTATGAGGAAGATATCGGGTTCATTTACGAAGATAGAGTCTACGGGACAGATAATTCATATGAGGAATCTGGAGAAATCCAAATCAACTGATGCACTGATTTAACCCACCCAACTCCCTTCAAACAAAACCCTGTTGAATGGGTACCCTTTGTGTTGGCTTACTCAGGTTTGTTGGCTTTGAATCGGCTTGACATTCCGGGGAATAGCAGTCTCGCTTTCACGTCCTTAAATCCAACTTCTTTCATGACACCTTTGTAGTATGAATGTGTACCGTAATGAGTGTAGGTTCTTGCTAACCACTTCCATGGATGGTTTGGATCCTTTGTAACAATTCTAGCAACCCACTGAACAAATGTGGCCATGTACAGTCTGCCGAATAGTCCGTGTAGCCAATTTGCTTTACCGGCGTCACAAATTACCAATTGGCCGCCAGGTTTTAGCACTCTGAAAATTTCTTCTAATCCCTTCTTTTTGTCCTTGAAGTCTCTAAATGAGAACAGGCAAAACACTCTGTCAAAAGTGTTGTCCGGCAGTGGAATTTCTTCTGCAATGGCCTCGACGTAACTTGCTTGCGATTCTCCACGCTCGCTGCGCACTTTATCGAGTCTCTTCTTGCAAACCTTCAGCATCTCTGCACTTGGGTCCAGACAAGTCAAATCCATCCCGACAATGTCTACTGCAAAAGATCCAGGTCCACAACCAACTTCCAAAACTTTCATTCCCGGCTCTGCATGACTTCGTACGTGTTTTCTCATTCCTTTGTCAAATCCAAGAGTCATGATTTTGTTGACTTTGTCATATACGGGAATTGTTGCTTCCAGTTGCCTTTCAAGTTCCGTCCATGCCTCTTCATCGATTCCTGAAGGGTCGAAGCCGCCGGTGGCAGAACGGTCTGTCATGGTTGGTGGGCATGGATTTGGGCTTTGACGGTTTGGTGAGAATCAGTCATTTTGTGAAAAAAATTGTTTGAAGTTTCGACCACATTGGTTATCAACCGGTTCTATGTCGGCAAGACAACCAAAGGTGTTGTCATGGGTATGGAAAGCGTACTTCAAAGCATCAAAAATGCAGAAGAATCTGCACTAGCAAAAATCGCTGCTTCAAAGGAAGAAGCAGCAAAGATTCTGGCTGATGCACGCAAAGAAGCCTCTGAAATCATCCAAGGTGCTCAGGATGGAGCAGTCAGTTCGACAGTAGCAACCCTTGACTCTGCAAGAACCAAAGCGGGTAAGGAAGCTGAAGGCGTACAGGCTGAGGGAACAAAGGCAGTAGAGGGTATCCAATCCTCTGCAGGCGACCGTAGAGATGCAGCAGTCAAACTCATCATCGATTCATTGATGTCCAACTGAGGTGTATTAGATGTTCAGTACGGTCGAAATGTCCCGCCTAACAATGGCGGGTCCCAGCAACAATCTCGATGAAGTATTGCGATTGTGTGCTAATTTGGGTAACGTACATATCAAGCCATACTCCGGTGATGTAGACGGCATCACAGTTGGCAGACCACATCCAGATGCTGACGAAGTTTCAGCCATGCTCGCTAAAGTAAGGTCTGCAATCTCAACATTGAATTCCACTAATAAGCAGGGTCCAATTTCGGCGAAGGAAGTCGCTCAGTCCCTCGAATCTTTCTCCGAAAAGATCGATTCTATCACAGAGACAATCGCAAATAAGGCAGACGCAACTGCTGAAATTTCCAAGTTACAGGAAAGAGTAGAAATTCTAACCAAGATCGCTCCTTTAGGAATTCCTCTAGAACTAATGACAGAGATTTCCGCCATCGACGTGTACCTTGGTGAAACCAGCAAGGCTGGAAAGGCAAACCAAGTATTTGGCGAATTGAGAACAAGAGTAGAACTCCACTCCTCATCAAACATCATCGCAGTTGCATGCCAAGGTAAAGACGCTGCTGAAGTTCAGATGGCTATGCAAGAACTTGGAGCAAAATCAATTCAAATTCCAAGCGGCCAAGGCAAGCCAGGCGACTTGTTGAGAGACGCAGAGAAGGAAATTGCAGAATATGAATCTACAATCCAAACCTGTGAGTCGAAGATGGCAGCTTGGAATAACCAAAATGGTAGAATGTTACTTGCTGTTCAAGAACACCTTGAGAGGGAGTCAGACATTCTTACAGGGCACACTCTTTGTGCAACAAGCGCTCACGCATTTGCAATGGAGGCATGGGTGCCAACCAGCGACGCAGATGAGGTCAGAAGCATTCTTTCCAAGGTTTCCTCTCACTTGACTGTTGAAGAGTTCAAAGAAGACCACGGACATGGTCATGATGATGACCACCACCACGATGCCGATTATCCTCCTGTAGAGTATGATACAATCGCTGCTACAAAACACGCAACAATGCTAACCAGTCTAGTTGGCAGGCCAAAATATGGCTCTGTTGACCCAACAAGCATGCTTGCATTCACTTTCCCAATTTTCTACGGATTGATTTTGGGTGATGCTGGATACGGTCTAGTGATAATGCTACTCGCACTATTGCTCAAGTCAAAGATTGGTCACGACCCGTTTGGAAAGGTAGCTTCACGTATTCTAATGAACATGGGAATTGCAACATTCATTGTTGGTGTGTTGACTGCAGAAGCATTCGGTTTCGTTATTGAGAAGTGGGATGCTTTCGTTTGGTTATACGAACCAATGTATGAAAATACCAAGTACATTCTTGCAGACACTGTATTCGTAGAGTGGTTTGGACTTTCACACACCTATCTTCCATTCCACAGAGCAAGCGGTGCTCTTACCGATTACATCCTACTATCCATTTACCTAGGATGTGCCCACTTATTGTTCGGATTCATCATCGGGTTCTACAATGTGTTCAAGGCACATGGACCAATTGCAGCATTCTTCGAGAAGGGTTCCTGGATTCTAATTCTCATCGGTGGTTCTGCACACGTCCTAAGATTCCTAACCGACGGCGACTATGGAACGTTTGAGTTCTCAGTTTGGTCTGGAATGGTGATGGTCGGTGTCGTATGCCTAATTTACGGCCTCGCAGTTTACGAGAAGTTCGGCTGGCTTGGTGGCGCTATCATGGGTCCTATCGAGACCTTTGGTTTGCTTGCTAACACCCTGTCCTACCTGCGTATTATGGCAGTAGGTGTTGCTGGTGTAAAGATTGCAGAGATCGGTAATGAGATGGGCTTCCACAGCATGGCAGAAGCGATTTCTAGTGCCGACTATCTATCTGCTGTACTATTCTTCTTCATCTGGATTGGAGTCCAAGTCTTCGCACTAGCACTAGGTCTACTATCGCCAAGCATTCACGCTATCCGTCTACACTTCGTTGAGTGGATGGGTAAGTTCTACGACGGTTCCGGTGAGGAATTCTCGCCACTCGGAGGCCGTCCTCTCCACGTGGAGGGTCACACATCATAGTCCAACTGGACAAATAAGGAGGTAAAAATATGAAGAAAATGAGTATGAAATTGAGCCTAAGAGTATTGTTGGTTCTAATGAGCATCACTATGCTTGTGCAAGGTGTCCTTGCTGCAAACGTTGATGCTGATGGAAACTACGATGACTGGGGTAAGTACATGGGTGCAGGTATGGCATTGGGACTAGCTGGTATTGGTGCTGGCTACTCACAGGCATGCATTGGAAGCGCTGCTGTTGGTATGCTAGCAGAAGACGGTTCCAAGTTCGGACCTGCTCTAATTTTCACAGCTCTGCCAGAATCTATCGTTATTCTAGGTGCTCTACCACTGTTCCTATGAGCAGAAAAGTCTGTTTCCAAGATTAATCTTGGATTTCAGGCCATGAGGTGAAAGAATGACGTTAGAACAACTCGCAAATGACATTTCAGCTTCGGCTGAAGCGGAAGCAAAGGCTACCATTAAGGCAGCTAAGGCTGAAGCTGAAGCGATTCTAAACGAAGCAAAGGAACGCGCTAGTTCCATTGAAGGAGATGCATCTTCCAAAGCGAACAAAGAAGCAGACCAGATCGCAAAAGAAATGGTTGCTTCAGCACGCCAGGCAAATCAGAAGGAAATTTTGGTTGCTCGCCGAGCAGAACTAGAGGCAACTCTAGCATCTGCAAGAGCGCAACTTGGCGATGCCAGCCTTGCTGGACGTGCAAGTCTCTTGAAGAGTCTTGTAAAGAAAGCGGGTGGTTTGAGCGAAGGCAAGATGATAATGCGCCCAACAACAATCGACAGATCCGCCCTTGAGGACGCCGCTAAGGACTACAAGATGGGCGATGATGTAGATGGATTGGGTGGCTTCATGCTAGAATCAGAAGACGGAAGACTATCTTTTGACCTACGTTTCGACACATTGTTGGAAGAAGCGTGGACTCAACAGAGAGCAGCGGTCAATGAGACCCTATTTGGATGAATTGAGGAGTCGATAATATGCCAATCTTCGGAAATAATACTGCTTACGTAGCCGCCCGTGCTAAGTCACGCAAGGCGAACCTAATGGATAGGACAAGGCTACGTCAGTTAATCCAACAATCACCAGACCAACTAACAGTCGCTGTCGCAGACAACGGCTACAGGAATGAGATGGACCTCTACGCTGGTCACTTCACCGGAAGCGACCTTGTTGAGGCAGCATTAACACACAACCTGCAAGTGGAATTAGCAAAGATTCTGAATCTTTGCAATGGAAAGGTCAGAGGTATCGTAGAGATATACACTGGCAGATTCCAATACCAAAATGCAAAGGTCGTACTACGTGCTGTTGACAACGATGTAGATGTCAAGAAAGTCTCTAACTCGATTTTGCCCGAAGAGAGCGAAATCAACATCCCGTGGCTGAAGATGATCGAAGAGTCAAGCACTATTCGTGATGCGGTCGAACAGATGAGAAGACTCTCATTCGGCAAGGACTTGATGGCAATTGGTGAAGATGAAGGATTACAAGCATACGAAGATGCATTGGATCGACACTACTTCAAGAATTCTTTAGCACAACTAAAGGCAACTTCTCCCGATATCACTATCCTGAGAAATCACCTACGTGCTGAAATTGACCACCGCAACATAATCAACATACTCGAAGGTCATGCTTTCGGCTTGACCAGCGAGGAAATCTCTCAGGCGCTCATCCCTGGTGGCCGCCTAATAGCAAAGAGGAACGAATCTCAGGCTTGTGCAAGCAGAGAAGGCCTCCTCGATGTGTTACGCCTGTCGAATACTTTCGACTTGAACGGTTTCCAATCAGTACTCACTGAATCAGATGAAAAGAGAACATTGGACCCCGTAATCACCTGGTTGCGTGAACTAGAACACGCCCAGATGCAGCGTATGAGCTACCTCCATCCGATTTCTGCCTTGCCAGTAATACACTATGTATCTGCTAAGGTTCAGGAAATCGAGGATCTACGTTTCATTGTCAGAGGCCGAATGGCTGGTTTGTCAACCGAAGTGTTGGAGGCTCACGTTCTTTGAGGTGATATGAATGGAAATCGCAGTCGTAGGCAGTCCCGAGTTCACACTTGGGTTCCAATTAGCAGGCATTAGCACACTATACAACCCAGAAGGTGAGGAAGAGACTTCCAAAGTCTTCAGGGATTTACTTACAACAAAGGGCGTGGGAATTGTGGTCGTCGACTCCGCAGTTCTGTCAGCCCTCCCAGAGCGTCTACGTGACAGACTCTCGGAAAGTGTAACTCCGACCGTACTAGGAATTGGTACAGAGGAGGACACAACCCTTCGCGAAACAATTCGCAAGGCAATAGGAGTTGATTTGTG
>CEUV01124144.1_pt1 | contig 21467 bp, 19 predicted proteins | sample 356401 | NCBI WGS metagenome assembly CEUV01 (sample SAMEA2622710, study PRJEB7988) | marine metagenome | isolation source: saline water (ENVO:00002010), including
TTATCTTCTCCATTAAATGACTTGCAGGATTCAATTAATGCTTTAATTCCAACATCAATTAACTCTGGATGTAATCCATTTTTATTTAATTTATTTACTATTTCTATCACATTATATAATTTTTTCTTAACAAACCTTAACAAAGTAAGATGACATCCATCTTTAATTTTTTTTAAATATTTTTTTTCTTCATTTACACTTATTTTCTCATAATCTTTCATGATTTCATTAATATACTTATCTAGTTTAGGAGTTTTTGATTTATTGAAAAATTCTTCATGATTCATCAACTCATAATAATTCATTTTTTGGAATGTTTTTTTCTCAAGTTCACGAAATTTTTTTTCTGCTTTTTCATCCCATTTATGTAAAACATAAATTATATAAACTATAATTATTATTAGTAGTAGTCCTAACATATTATTATTTTGTTATTTGAAATCCTTATTTGATTTTTAAATGATATCTGAGAGTCGTTTCCAATGTCAGATATGTCAAATCTATTATTTAATTCTTCATGCATTTCTTTCATATAAATACTCATTGTTACGCCATATGAAAATCTTTTTTTTCTAATATTAGATGAAAGAGTGTTAAATCTTATAATTAAATCATGATCTGATAAGTGTAAAAATTCTTTTTTAAATTCATTTGAAACTTTTTCTTTTTTCTTTTTTTCTGAATTATACATATCCATTTCTTATAAAATAATTTGATATACATCATTAAAATTTCTTTTTATATTTTTGAAATGGAAGCCTCCATCTTCAAGAGCGTCTTCAATTAAATCAAAGGATGTACATTCATCTGGTAATGATTCAAATATTAGAGTGAAACTATTCATCTTGTTTGTGTTAATCTTTGTCCATTTAGGAAATGTAGAAATGTTATGATTTAATATCATCTTACTTACTTTCTCAGTATTATTTGGTTTCAAGAAAGTTGATTTCCAGATTCTCATTAAATCTGCTTTTAGAGGTGGAACTATAAAATGTACTGTAGTTTGACCTTCATTTACTGTTTTTTCTGTCATTTAGATAAGATTTTTAAATATTTACTAGGTTATGTGTTTAATTTTTTGCCTTTTAAGCTACGGCTTTTTTTTTAACTTTACAAGTTTTTAGAAACAATTAATAAAATTGCTACTAAAGTTGTTAATTTTAATAAGGTATTTACAGTAAAATAGGTTTTCTAGAACTTCATAAAATCTGTTTTTTATTGTTTATTAAATTTTTTAAATTTAAGTATCATAATAATGATTTTTTTATATTTTTAAAATATCATAAAAAATTTATGGATTCAGCTTTGAAAAAAAAGGTAAAGTATTGTTTTTCAGGACATGAGACTTTTTCTTGTAGGTCTTATTGGCCTAAGAAAGGCTATGATTTCATTGCTAGTGGTAATAAGTTTAATGAAATAGATGCCTTAGTGAAGTTAGGTGTAGGTAAGAATATGGTTTCTTCAATTAGGCATTGGCTTAGATCTTTTGGAATCGTTGATGAAGAAGGGAGTATTTCTAATTTTTGGAGTAAGATTTTAGATGATAATGGTTTAGATCCCTATTTAGAAAATAAAGGTACCTTATGGCTATTGCATTATTACATTGTTAAAACTAATTATTCTAATATTTATAGTGAGTTTTTTAATTGTTTTAGAAAGGAAAAGATTGAATTTGTAAAGTCTCAATTTTCAAAATATGTTGTCTCAAAGTTAGAAATTACAGGTTTTAAGAATTTTACATTAAATACTATTGATAAAGATATTAATGTGTTACTAAGAAATTATTGTTTTTCTAATACTAATAAACATAATCTTGAGGATGATCTTTCTTCTTTATTAATTGAGTTAGAGTTAATAGAAAAGTTTGATGTAACATCTTCATCAGAACAACATTATTCTTTTAATGTTAAAGAAAGATTAGAATTACCTTGGCAGATTTTCTTGTATATAGTTTTAGATTTATTTGATAAAGAAACTACAGTAGATTTACATAGTTTAGAAACTACAGAGAATTCACCTGGATTATTATTTTGTATGAATAAATCAGGCATAGTAAACAAAATGCAAGAGGTTTCTGATAATGTAGCAGATGTTGTTTATAAAAATGATGCCGGAATAATAACTATGTCTGGTCTAGATGGATTAGATAAGAATAAAGTGTTAAGACAGTATTATGGATCTTAAATTTTCTCCATCTACAAATATAATTCGAGACTCTAAAAAGAAAATTGATTATATAGTTACTGCAAATTCTAAGGAAGTTTTTAATACTATTATTAATAATCTAAAATCAGGTAATAAAGTATTTAATCTAATTGGTTCTTATGGAACAGGTAAATCAACATTTTTATGGGCATTACAACAAAATCTCTCTAAGGAAAAACAATATTTCATTAAGTTAAATGGTCAATTTAATGGTGTGCAAGAGTTTGAATTTATTAAACTTATTGGTGACAGCAAGCCACTATCAGAAGCCTTATTAGAGACAATTAACCAAAAAAATGTTAATTCTCATGAGTTAGCTATAGAAAAACTAAATGATTTTTATATTGATAAATGTCAAAGAAAAGGTAAGTTTCTGTTCATTATTATTGATGAGTTTGGTAAATTTCTGGAATATGCTGCTAAGGATAATCCTGAAAAAGAATTGTACTTTATACAACAGCTAGCTGAGTATGTTAATGATGAAAGTAAAAACATTATTTTAATTTCGACACTTCATCAAGGATTTAGTTCATACTCTAAGAACTTAAATAAGCAACAAAGAAATGAATGGGAAAAAGTAAAAGGGAGAATTAAGGAAGTTTCTTTTAATGAACCAGTTGAACAACTAGTGAAATTGTCAGCTAATTTTATTGATGATAACTACAATTATAAGTTTAGTAAAAAACACTTAGATACATTAAATAAGTTTATTTTAGATTCTAAATCATCTGTTATAAAAGATATTGACAAGAAAATATTACATCAGATTTATCCTTTAGAGTTGTTGTCTTCTTCTGTTTTAGTTCAATCTCTTCAAAAATATGGTCAAAATGAGAGGTCATTATTCTCGTTTCTTGCTGCTAATGATTTATACGCGCTATCTTCATTCAATCAAAAAGACATCTATTTTAGTTTAGCATCGGTTTATGATTATATTAACCATAATTTCTTTTCGTACATTAATTCTAAGTTTAATCCAGATTTTTCTAAATGGTCAGTAATTAAAACAACTATAGAAAAGATTCATGGTAGATTTACTACTGATATTGAGAGTAGAATTAAGATAGTTAAGGCTATTGGTCTTATGAATATTTTTGCGTCAAAACAAATAATAGACAATAAAGATTTTATAGTTCAATATGCAAAATCTGCTTTAAATATCTCAAATGCAAAAGTTCTTGTAAAAGATTTAGAAAAAAAACAGTTAATCAGATATGCATCATATTCAAATCAGTACATTCTCTTTGGAGGGACTGATCTAGATATTGATTCTGCTTTACTAGATGCTGAAGGAAGAATTGATAAGATTACAGATATTTCTACTATCATTAGTAAGTATGTAGAGATGCCAATTTATGTAGCAAAACGGTATATGCTAGAAAGGGGAACTTCTAGGTTTTTTAAGTTTAATGTAACTAATGATATTTCTCAAGAAATATCTGATCATACATATGATGGAGAAGTTAATATTGTTTTATCAAGTAGTATTCAGAAAAAGAATTTGAATAATACAAAAGCAATATTATATTGTAATATTACTGATTTGAAGGAATTACAAAATTCAGTCAATGAGATAAGAAAGATAGAATATGTTCTGAAAGATAATTTAGATGATAAAGTGGCTGTTTCAGAGCTAGAAAAGCTTAAAAATTCAGAAGCAAATAAAGTTAGAAGAATAATTCTTTCTGATATTTACAAAGAAACCTCTAAATGGTATTTTAACTCTAAAAAGATTAAAATTAATTCATTAAAGCAGTTAAATTCAACACTTTCTTATGTATCAGATATTATTTATTCAGATACACCAATTTTACATAATGAATTAATAAATAAAAATAAATTAAGCGGATCTATTTCATTAGCCAGAAGAAATTTATTTTATAATTTGATTGAGAATATAAATGAGGTGAATTTATCATATCCAGATGATAAATTCCCTCCTGATAAGATGATTTATTTAACATTATTAAAAAATACTGGAATACATACTGTTAAAGACGGGTTATTTACTTTAGGTAAAGTCAATTCATCTATAAAAAAATTATGGAATGCTTCAAATGATTTTATTCTATCATCTTCAAAACAAAGAAGAAGCTTACTTGATTTTATAAATGTTTTAAAATCAGCTCCATTTGGTTTAAAACAAGGATTAATTGATCATTGGGTTGGTGTATTCTTAATTATTAAGGCAGATGATTTTGCTTTGTATTATAAAGATCAATATGTTCCAAGTTTAAATAAAGATAACTTAGAACTCATATATAAATCTCCGAAGGACTTTGTAATTAAATCTTACGACATATCGGGAAACAAGTTAGTTTTGTTTAACAGGTATAGAGATTTAACACAATTAGATGTTGTTAAGTCAGCAGATACAACAAGTTTTATTCAAACGATTAAACCCTTTTTAATACTAGCTCGAGAATTACCTGAAGTTACAAAAAATACTAAAAATTTTACAGACAAAAGAACTTTAGAATTACGTGAAGCAATTGTAAATGCTACAGATCCTGAGAAGCTATTTTTTGAAGATTTTCCAGCTGTTTATTCTATTTTTAATATTACTGAATTAACAGATGATCAAATGTTAGATTATGTAAATGATCTTGCAGCATCAATAAAAGATTTAACAGGATATTATTCTAATTTAGTTGAGAATACTTATCATAAATTTGAAAAAATATTTGGTAATCATGAGGATTTCCTAAGGTTTAAAGAGAAAATAAATAAGAGATATTCTAGTATAAAATTAGATTTATTACCTTCTCATATTAAGACATTTTTCATAAGAATAACTTCGGCTCTCGATGATAAAGAATCTTGGGTAAATTCTGTTGTACAGGATCTAGTTGGATCAACTTTGCAAAATATTAGTGATATTGATTTAGAGAAATTAGATAATAGGTTAGAGAAATCATTTTTAGAGTTAGATCACTTAGTAGATCTTCATAAAATAAAATTAGAAAATAATCAAGAGGTTTATAGGATCGAGGTAACTACAACAAAGGGTGGAGATGATCCAGAGCAATTTATTGTAAATGAACAAGATATAAAGAAGGCCGAAGATTTGACTAATAAGATGAAGAAACTACTCAACAATGATAATAATATAAATAAGATCGCATTAATAAAACTATTAAAGAGATTAAAAAGTGAGTAAAATAAAACATTTATTAGGAATATCTGGAGGCAAGGATTCAGCTGCTCTTGCAATATTTATGAGGGATAAAATGCCAAATATCGATGTAGAGTACTACACCTGCGATACTGGTAGAGAATTAGATGATACATATAAACTTATTGAAAGGTTAGAGGTGTATCTTGGAAAAAAAATATTGAAATTAACAACTGTAGATTCTATAGAAGATGTTCCTTTTGATTACTTTTTAAAGATAAATGGTAATTATCTACCTTCTTCAACTGCAAGGTGGTGCACAGGTAAATTAAAACTAGAACCATTCGAGAAGTATATTGGGAATGATCAAGCTATATCTTATGTTGGTATCAGAGGTGATGAAGATAGGGAGGGATATATATCTAAAAAAGAGACTATACAGTCTATTTTTCCTTTTAGGAGATGTATTTGGAGTGAGGATGTAGTGAAAACAGTTTTAGTAAATAGTAATATAGAATTACTTAATAATTATGCTGAAACAGAGGTTGATAATGAAAAACTATTATCATTTACACAGATTTTAAATAAGAAAATAAGCTTACATTTTTCACAACGACAAAAATTAAATTCACTATTAGATTTATGTGTTGTTTCATTCAATAAGGTAGTATTTAAATATTTAAAAGAAAAAACAGATTATCCTGTCGGTAAATTAGATGATTTTCCTTTGATATACAATAAAGATGTTATTGTTAGGGAAGATGTATTTCGAATGTTAGATGAGAGTGGAGTTGGAGTTCCTAATTATTATAAGGAGATAGAATTTGAACATAATGGAGAAACAGCTACATATAGTAGAAGCAGAAGCGGTTGTTTCTTTTGTTTCTTTCAACAAAAAATAGAATGGGTATGGCTTTATGAACAGCATAACGATCTATTTCTTAAAGCTATGGAGTATGAGAAAGAAGGATATACATGGATCCAAGATGAATCCCTTTCTGATTTAATAAAGCCTGAAAGAATCGATCAGATTAAGACAAATTATATACAAAAATACAAGAAATTAAAACAGAATAATAACTCAAACAAGTTAAGTGACATACTCCTTGATGATGCGGAGGGAATTGGTTGCGCTTCTTGTTTTATTTAATATATAAAGTATGAAATATAAAAGTATTGATATAAAATCATTATTTACGAAAATTGAAGAACGTACATGGGTATTGCCTAATTTTCAGAGAGATTTTGTTTGGAGTACTGATAAACAAAAAAAAATTATAGCTAGTCTTTTTCTTGATTACCCTTTAGGCTCCTTGTTACTATTAGAGAATAAAAATAAGAAGACATTGGTTGAATCTAGAGAATTAGGATCTAGAATGCAATTTAAACCTAAACATTCATCTGATTTAAGATATGTTTTAGATGGCCAACAACGTATCACAAGTCTATACAATGCATTACGGGGGGTCTATGAAACAAGTAAAATAACAACAAAAAACTGGGATGAACAATTTAAAAATCGCTTTTATAATGTAAATTTTTTGTTTTTATTAAACTTTATCAAGAATATAAAAGAAGAAATAGTGCACGACATATCTCTAAATAGCGATAAAGAGATTTCCAATAAAAAAGATGTTAAGAACAAGAAAACTAATAATGAAGTGAAAATTATATATCCATCTAATAGAGACGATTATTTATTTGGGTTATATGATTTAAATTTTAACGAAAACGAATGTGTTCACGTGAAAGAGGTTGAATATTTTGAGGAATTTATAGATGTGATTCAGATTCACTTAAGACAAGATAGTTCAAAAATTTATCATCCTCTAATGCGTCATTCAAAAAACTATCAAGGAGAGATGAGAGATTTTTGTAGTAAAAAATATAGTCTGCCTACCAATTGTTTTCATGATTATGATCTTTTAAAACAGATACTTATAGACATTGGAAAAAATAGAATTGATTATTTAGATAAATATGATAGAAAATTATATAATCGTATATGTAAAAGAGAGAATCCTGAATTTGATATAAATAATAAAAATATTGAATTAGAGATGGAAATAAGAGCTCAGATATTTACGAGTTGGCAAGCCGACGTAAGTAAATTTTTAGAGAAATTATTTGAACGTGAAGTCCCATATATTGATGAGGAGAGACAAGAAAAAGCATATGAGATGTTTGATATTCTTAATCAAGGAGGAACTAGGCTAGATGATTATGATTTTCTTGTTTTAACTTCTGCTCGTAAATCTAAAGAAAATCTAACTAAGAGGATAGAGAGTAAATTGCACGAAGATTTTAATTTAGGTATCCTGAAATCAAAAGAACCAGAGATCCAATCCTACACTAATAAAGAATTTGGGCTTTTAAGAAATAATGGAGAGTTAACTCAGAATTTTAAAGAGAGGTTTAAACCTCTACTCTCTATTAATGCGTGTTATGATAGAGAAGAACATCTCCCTACAGAAATTAAATCCGAATGGTCTAGAAAGAAATCAATTCTTTCATTATCTCCTAATGAAATTAATAATAATTTAGAAAGAACACTACTAGGGATAACAAGAGCGTGTGCTTTTCTCAATTTTAGATGTGGAGTGACATCTATTGAGAATATTCCGTTTAAATTAATGTTAACACCTCTTGCGTATTGTTTACAAAAAGAAGAAATCTGGCTTAATAAAAACAAGTTAGATTTATTAGAATCATGGTATTGGACATCTATTTTTTCGGGATATTATAGTGTAGATCAAAATAATCGATCAACAAAAGACATACTTAAGCTTTATAATCTTTTATTGAAGAATCCAGCCGAAATAGTTGAAATAGATGACTTAGAAACCATTATTGGAAGAAAACTTGCTTCAAGGGTGTTGAAATCTGAAGTGGAGGACTTTGTAGATGAGGTTACTGGAGAATTAGTTTCTGTAGAAAGAGGTGTTGTTGTTCTTGAAAGTGGTACGGTTATTAAGGAAAAAAATCTTAATGATATACGTGATTCTGGTATTGAGACAATTTCATTATGTAAACAAGGTGTTAGTATAGATGATACTTTAACAGATCAAGTTATTAAATCGCTAGGTTTAAAAGACAGAAAACTAAAAATGTTTAAAAATGACTTCATTAATAAAGATTTATTATTAAAAAGGTCGGATAGTGATGTAAGAGTATCTAAAAGTATGGAAAAAGCTGTATTGCAATACGTACTTTCTAGAGAGCCAAAAGATTTCATGCCGCATGAAAAAGACGCCGAAAAGAGAGCTAACAAGCAATCTCCAATTATAGCTGCTTGGAAGCAAACTACGGATACACATGTATATCAAGATCATCATATTATACCACTTGGATCCGCAACATCAATTGGCGAATCTTCTAAGACAATTAGAGCTGATAAGGACCATATCTTAAACTCTGTATTAAATAGAACCTTGATTGGTAAGATTCCAAATAATATAATATCAGACCTTGCTGTTGAAGATTATATGAAAGAAGTACATTCCTACTCTTTTCAATTACACTTTATTGATACTACTGAAAAGAATAAGAGTCAAAAAGAAAATGAATACTATCAACAAATGTTAGAGAGTAGATTCAGAAATATTAGTCAGGCAGTAGAAAATGAAATTGGCGATTTAATGATTACGCTCTAATTAATTCATATATCAAGTGACATTAAAGCAACAAATATTTAAAATACTTAAGGAAGAAAGTAGACCTTTAAAAGCTAGAGAAATTTCTAATAAATTTCCTATGTATTTTAATCAGAGAATAACAAGGAGAGAGATCAATAGGATTATTCATCATCAAATGAAAGATGAGGTAAAAAGTACAGGTTTTCCTAAATATAAATACTACTTAACTGAAACAGCTTTTAAGAAAGTTAATTCAGAAAAACCTCTAAATAAACAATATATAAAACATGAGGATATTAATTTTAATCATTCTAATACTCGATCATCTCTAGAAGAAATCAGTCCATCAGAAAAAGTGTATAAATTAATTGATGAATATCGTATTGATTTCTATAAGTTTCGTAGAACAAAGGACAATACTATTAGAGATAATTGTTTGTTAAAAATTGAAGAAATTGTTGAGTATATTGTTTCTAATAACTTAAATATTGATGAATTATCAAAACATCTTGAAAAAGCAGAATTAATACATAAGCAAATTATAGGACACAAAAGAATAATTAAGATTATTAAAGAAAAAGGTTTAGAGAATAATCTTATTGATAATAATTTTAAATCATCTTCATTAAATAGTGATTTAAAAGTATTGATACAGAAGTATGAATCTACTTACTCTGATTTTATTAAGTTAAATAGAAAACCATCTAATATTAAATCAACATTTAGTGATCTAATTGATGAATTAGAAAAGCAATCATCTAATATTTTAGATTTGATTGCTCAAAATATTCTTAAGAACAATACATCTTTAACTAATTTAGAAAATAATTGTTCAAGTAGACTCTATAATAAAATTGAAAATCATCAAGATATTTATAATTGGATAAATAAAAAAGATGAGGATCATTTAATAGAAGAGGATTCTTATGAAGATAGATTAAAAGAATTTAAGATTTTATGTACTAAGGTTTGGGAGGATGGAATTATTGATAAAGATGAACAAATAGAAATTAATAAAAAAATAAAGGAATTAAACTTAGATCCCCAAGACGCTAATGAAATATTTGAATCGTACAATAAAAAATGGTGTGTTAAAATTGATAATAGTATTGAGGAGAATATTAAGATAGATTATATTAACAAACAAATTTCGTTTAAGAATATTAATTTATCTAAAGAAGAACTGTTAATCAATTTTATTGATAATTTATTTAATGAAAGACTTAAGCATCGATCTCTAGAAGTTGATCTTTTGTTCGAAAATTTTGAAGAATTTTATGAGTAATAAACGTAGTGAAGCTATAATAAAGCTAAGTAATTTATTAAATAACATATCGGATCCTAGAAGGAAAGCTATGTTAGGAGAAAAGATAGATAATATATTGTCAAAATATTTTAACAGAATCTCTTCCGATAAATTAGCAGCTTCAATAGTTTCAAGGTATGGTTCAGAGTCATTAAATAGTAAATATGGTATTTTTCAAAGTATTATTGATAGTTTTGATGAAGAAGAATTACTATCATTATCAAAATTCTTATCACTTGAGAATGATTATGATATAGTGAAAAGTTCTATAGACTATAAGTTTAAGTTATTCCTAGAGTATTTTAACCAATCAATTTATTTTTTAACTAAAAAAGAAAAAGATAAAAGAGTAACTCACTTTAAGATTGGTTTAGAATATGGAGCCTCTCTAAAAAGCCTTGGGTTTCCGCATCCATATCAAAATCGAGTAAAATTAGAGCTAGAGGATAGAATCAATAATCATCCAAATGGATATTCAACGTTAATTGTAATGCCTACAGGTTCTGGTAAAACAAGAACCGCAATAGAGTATATGATTGATTTTATAAGATCAAATAAAAATTCCAATATCTTGTGGGTAGTTGAAAGTCCACAGTTATCAGAACAATCTTTAAATTCTTTTGTGGACCTGTGGAAATTAAGAGGAGATAGAAATCTTGATGTTTACAGATGTTTTGATGTTTTTACGCCTAGTGATAATATAGATTTTGATAATAAAACAAATATTATTTTCGGGGCATTTCAAAAAATGAATTCTTTAAAAGATAGAGAAGATTCATTTTATGAGTTACTCTCAAAGAAGATAGATCTAATAGTTATTGATGAAGCTCATTTTTCACTTGCTGAAACATACGAAAATTTAATAAGTGATATTTGTAATAAAAATAAAAATATTATAAAAATAGGTCTTACCGCAACACCAATGAGGCAAGATGATAATGAATTTTATGGTTTAAAGAACTATTTTAATAGAAATATTGTTGATTTTAAAGATGAAAAAAATCAAACAATTGAAGATCCATTAAAATATTTACAAAATGAAGGATATTTATCTCAAATAGAAATAGAATATTTAAATATACCTAAATCAGAAATTTATGAGACGTCAAAAGACTTTAATGATAAAGTAATTGAGAGAATAATATCAAGTGTGAATCAAGGAAAACAAATTATAGTGTTTGCAAGAAGTAAATATCACGCTATTGCTTTAGATATTTTGTTAAAGGATAAAAAGATTAAAAGTGAATGTATAGTTGGGGAAACTTCTACTTCTGATAGACAATTGTTTTTCAAATGTTTTGAATTAGAAAAAGATGATGAAGATAAAGTAAATGTGCTTATTAATTTTGGTATACTTGCTACAGGAATCGATCTCCCTAAAGTTGATGAACTTTTCTTACTTAGAAAATTTGGAAACCATACAACTGCAATGCAAGTATTAGGAAGAGCATTAAGAGGATTAAAGAATGGTGGTAACAAAATTAATAAGGTTATTAGTGTTAAAAGTAATGAGGAGATTGTTCAAGATCCTTCAAATTTGTATAATTTAATTAAAAATATGTATTAATGGGAAAAAGTATTATAGGAGCAAATTTCTTGGAGAAATTTAGATCCTCAGATTATAAGAGTTCAGTTTATGCAATGGCGGAAATTATTGATAATTCTGTAGACGCTAAAGCTACTGAAATAGAAATTATTACTATAACAAAAAATAAACAGATAAAACAAATTTATTTTATTGACAACGGAAAGGGGATGAGTCAAAGCCAACTTGAAAATTGTGTGGTTTTTTCTGAGTCGAATAATTCACCCGGTACTAAAAATACTGGAATTTTTGGAATGGGACTTCCAAATTCCTCTTTATCTCAATGTACATGCTTTTCTATTTCTACTAAGGTTAATGATCAATGGATGGAAAACAAGGTGGATTTTGATTATATGAAAGAAGAAAATAGTCTTGAAATTAGTGATATTTTTAATTCTGAAGAAAAAGAAATTAATTTTATTAATAAAATATGTTTAATTAACGATTTTAAAACAATTGTTAAATGGGATAGACTAGATAATTTTGATGCAGCTAAACCCGAGACTGTTTATAAAAGAATTGATAGGTTAATTGGCAGAATACATAGATATAATATACGTAATGGATTACAAATTAGATTTTTAAATTATTCAGACAATAATGTCAAACCGGATATTAATAATTTATTAATAGAAAATGATCCATTATATTTAACAGAAGGAAAGTCATGGGTCGCTAAAAATGTTTTTTATAATCCTAAAAATATTAATTATAATAACTCCACAGACTCTAGATTCTCAACATCTACATATTATAATAAGTTTAAAACAAATGATAAGGAAACAGTTAAACCTTTGTTTTATAAACCGGATGAAGCTCAAGAAGTAATAGAATTAAATTGGAATGGAAAAATATATAAAATAAACCTAATATTGTCTTTAGCTTATAAGGACATTCAGAAGCCAGGTATTTCAACAGGAGGTATAACTCCACTTGGAAAAGAGTTTAGTTACAAAGTAAGGGGTGTTGAAAATTACCCATCCGCTAATATTTCCTGGGTAAGAAATAATAGAGAAATTACATTTGGTAATTATTCTCTTTTTAATGTTACTCAAGAAAATATGAGATTTTGGAGTATTGAACTTAACTATAATACATTTGACACTCGTGATAATGTTTTAGATGAATTGTTAGGACTTTCTAATAGTAAGCAAAGTATTAAATTTCAAGCAAATAATGAATATCCAGATAACTGTAAGAATGATGCGTCAGCTAGTGAAAAGAAACAAGAATTAATGGCTCGTATTACTAGTTCATTAAACACAGCAATATCAAAAGCTAAAAAAATTCTTAGTCAACAAGCTAGAGAATGGAGTATATTTGAGAAATCTATTTCTAACTCTGGATCAGCTAACTTGCCAACAGCGACTGAACAAGCATATAGTATTTTGCTAGACGCTTTAGGTAAGGGTAAGCAATTATCAAATAATGAACAAGTTAAATTAGTTAAGAAAATTAAAAAATTCTTGCCTAGTGTACCGAAAAATCAAATAGAAAAGGGAGTTCAAAATTATAGTAATATTGGGTTAAAAAATATTATTCTTTATTGTGAGTTAGATGATAGAGATCTTTTTCAAACTGAAAAATTTCAGGGTAATAATTTAACGTTGATTAACATTAAACATCCATTTTATTTTAAGGTTTTAGAACCTTTAAAATCAAAAAATGAAAATGATATGCTTGCTAGTCTTGAATTGTTAATCTCTTCCTTAAGTAGAGTTGGGCAAAATTCATTCTTTGATGAAAGTCATGAAATTATTAAAGAATTTTATGAATTAACTTCTAAAGACTTAAAAAGTTTATTGCAAAGAAAAGATATTTTATCTCTAAATAACAATATAAACACAAATGAAGATGAATAATGAAAGTAGAAAGATCAAAGATTGAATTTCCATTATGGAGAAAGAAGGTTGATTCTAGTTTATTAAAAACATCTGAGACTCCTATACCTAATTGGTTGCATTCTGTTTGGTCAATATCTTTGCTAGATATTAGTAAACATTTCCTGATACATTCTCTGAAAGAGATAGAGTGTTAATAGAACGTGTTCTTATTAGGGGTTATGCAAGTTTATTAAAAAACACGGAATCAGTTGAGTCTGTTAATATATCAAATTATGTACTAAAGAATAAGGCAATTGATAAAAATTGACACTTTTAAAATCTAAATATAATCTTGAATCATCCGTAATTTCATTTTTAGAAAATAATGATACTATTACTTTATTTTCCGCATATATTCGTACCGAACAATTAAAAAAAATTAATCAGATTAAGAATATAAAGCAGATAGTTGTTAGGTGGGAGGTATGTGATATTTGTTTTGGAGCATCTGATCTAGAGTTATATGATTACTGTAGAGAGAATCATATAAAACTATTTAGGAATACTAAGATTCATTTAAAAGCTTTTTGGAATAATAAAAGATCTGTTCTTTTTGGCTCAGCTAATGTTACTAAGAATGGGATCGGAGAAGGTGATAATTTGGAACTGAATGGGATTCAGGAGAATATATCATCTTCTGATATTAAGTATTTTAATGAGATTTTAGATGCAAGTGCTTATGTAACTGATGAGTTATTTAATGAGATAAAGAAAAAGGTTGATGAGAATAAGGATAAGATTGTAAGAATTCCTGATGTTGTACATCAAAAGACTGAGACAGATTCTTTTCTTCTATCTCAACTACCAATGTCCTTAAATGTTTCTAATTTATATAATGCATACATAAATTCTGATTCTCTATCCGAAGAAGATCTAAATTGCCTTATTCACGATATAGTACTTTATAAAGCATCAAATAACTTAAGTAAAGATATCTTTTATTCTACTTTAAAGAGAAATTTTAATAATCATCCTTTTATAGTAAAATTTAAAGAAAAAATTAAATCTGATCCAAGGCAGTCTTTAGGTTATGGAACCGTAGTGAGGTGGATACAAAATAACACAACAACAGTTCCAACACCTAGAAGTTGGGAGATGAAAAAGAAACAGATCGTTAATATATTATATGAGTGGATATGTTACTTTGATAGTAATTTTATTGTTGATATACCAAAAACAAGGTCAGAAGTTATCTTCTATCGACCATCATAACTCCAAACAATTTCATTCCAAATTGATAAATTGTAGTTTATCGCGCAAAAACTAAATCTTACACAATTTTTAATCTTTTCATTAAGATTTATTGCAGTTAATACGTGAGATGGTGTTTCAATACTTGAATTGCAAGCTGATCCTGTCGATACACATATTTTGTGCTCGTTTCTTAGAATAAAATTCTCAGCCTCTTCATTTAGTATTATATTAGAAATATGTGGAACTCGACTTACATCTTTAGCAATTACAGATCCTAAATTGTTGTTGTCAATATAATCTTCAAATTCTGATTGTATAACTGAGAGTTCTTTAAAATTTTTACTTAAGTCTCTATTTGCAATTTCACAAGCTTTTCCAAAACCTATTATTCCAGCTGTGTTATGTGTTCCCGCTCTTAAACCTCTTTCTTGATCTCCTCCATGAATAAGTGGATTAAGTTTAATATTCTTTCTTTTGTATAAGGATCCTACACCTTTTGGTCCATTTATTTTGTGAGAAGATAGACACAGTAAGTCAATATTTAATTTCTCAATATCTATTTCTATTTTACCCAGTGCTTGAGTAGCGTCACACATAAAAGGTATACGTTTATCATTGCAAATCCTTCCGATTGATTCAATATCTTGAATAGTTCCAATTTCATTATTTGCAAATTGTACAGATATTAACACTGTATTGTCTTTTATAGAACTTTTAAGATCTTCTAATGAAATGACTCCGTTACGATCAACACCAATGTAAGTTACTTCAACTCCTACTGATTGTAAGTATTTACAACTCTCTAAGACAGCTTTATGTTCTGTTTGAACAGTAATTATATGACTATTAGAATAATCTGTAACTATGCCTTTAATTGCTAAATTAATTGCTTCAGTAGCTCCTGATGTGAAAATTATTTCTTCAGGATTTGAGTTAATCGCATTAGATACTCTTTCTCGTGCTAAATCAATTGCCGATCTTACAATTTTAGAACATTTATGTATACTAGAGTAGTTTGCCCATAGATGTGTTTCATATTGAAATGGTTTCATTTCTTTTAAAACTTCACTTGAGATGTAAGAAGTAGATGCGTGATCAAGATAAATCATGAGAGCTAAAATACTTCATTTTTAAATAATTCTTATTATTCAATAATTATTTTCTTTTCTACTATTCCATTTTCATATAAATAGAATAATGGAGTATTTTGTTTTTTATTTGTTTCTTTTCCTGAAATGTCCATAATTTTATACAGTTTTTTAATGGTTAAATCATCTTCAACTTCAGTAAAAATCTTTTCTATGTTAAATTTATTAAACCCGTATATTCCATAGTTTATCCCGTTTCCTATTTGTCTCCAACTATACCAATGTATGTTACTATCCCAAGTGTCATAACATCCAAATTCTTGTGTAGAATTATCGTATCCTACGCCTACAACAAAATGATCAGTAGACCCATCTCCGTCTGTATCTACTAAAATAATTACAGGTCTATTATTATCGATCTCTATTTTATATTCGTCCCAACTATTATTTGAATAATACTCATATTCTGTATTTGTTATATAATTTGGATTTCTATAACTGATATAATCTTCAAATGCAGTTCCAATATCACTGGCCCAACTCCATCCCCAATAGTTTCCACAACTACTCATAGATGTTTTCATAAAATCTGCAATTGAATTATTTTGATGAGGAACTCCTGTTTCGGACATATCTTGAAGTAAATTAGGATAATAATCTTCTGGTATTGAATAATCATTATAATGTTCATCACTTGCAATCAAAGTATTGATATTATTTGTTTGTAATAAAGTGCTGTCATCATACAGATCATAATAACCATTTAGATCGTAATAACCGATAATCATACCTAACGCTGTCGGTCCGCATCCTCTGTGCCATATATATATAGGTACATTATCTATTATTATAGAATTACTTTTTATTATATTTCCACTAGGTACATTCATTGGTCTATTAGGCTCTCCTTTACTCTGCTGGGTATACCCTAAAAATGGAACACAAAATATTAGTAGTAATATTTTTTTCATAATAATATGTTTTTAGTTTGAACAAATTTAATCATATTAAATATGTTAATCAAAATATCTTTCAAATAAATTTATCTATCTTTTTCTTGTTAGTATTTTTTATAACAGATATGTTTTTTACTATAATTTTGTACTAATTTTACAGCGTAAATTTATTATTAAATGAAATTAAAACACTTGAAACATACGGAGGAATTTGATTTTTATTCATTAGATAAATCTAGTCTGGAAAAAATACCCTTATTTGAAGGAAGTGTTCAAGCTGGTTTTCCATCTCCTGCAGAGGATTATATGGATATGGACTTAGATTTGCATGATCATTTAGTTCAAAATCCTTCTTCAACCTTTTGTGTTAAGGCAATAGGGGAAAGTATGAGAGATGCAGGCATACAAAGTGGAGATGTTATGATTGTAGATAGATCTTTAGAACCCAAGAACAGAAGTATTGTATTAGCTGTAATTGATGGGGAATTTACAGTAAAACGAGTAAATGTAAATGACAAGGAATTGTATTTGATGCCAGAAAACGACAGTTTTACTCCGATAAAGATAACAGAGGAAATGGATTTTCAGATATGGGGAGTGGTAACTTATATTATACACAAAGCAGTATGATAGCGCTTGCTGATTGTAATAATTTTTATGCCTCTTGTGAAAGAGTATTTAATCCTAAATTAGAGAGAAAGCCAGTGGTTGTTCTATCTAATAATGATGGTTGTATTATTGCAAGAAGTAATGAGGCTAAAAAGTTAGGTATAAAGATGGGGGAGCCTGCTTTTAAGACTAAAGAAATAATAGAGAAACACAATGTAAACGTATTCTCTACTAATTTTGCTTTGTATGGAGATTTATCTAGAAGAGTAATGAATACTTTCAGAACAGAAGTAAATAAGATGGAAGTATATTCTATTGATGAGGCCTTTTTAGATTTCACGGATTTTTTAGATAAAAATAGGTTAATACAATTAAAAAAGAAAGTTCAGAAGTGGACAGGTATTCCGGTTTCTATAGGGGTAGCTAAAACAAAAACACTTGCTAAGGTAGCTAATCACATAGCTAAAAAATACACAAAAGCAGGAGTGTTTATCTTTGAGGATGAAGACTTGGTTAAACGAGCTCTAAATGTGTTTCCTGTTGAGGATTTATGGGGAATAGGAAGAAAAAATTTAAAGAGATTAAAAGAAGTAGGAATATATACAGCTCTTCAGTTTAGAGAAGCAAATACACATTGGATTAAACGAAATCTATCTATTAATGGAGTAAAACTTCAAAAGGAATTAAATGGAGAAATATGTTATCCTTTAAAGTTAACTACACAAAGAAAAAAAAATATCTGTACATCTCGTTCTTTTGGTAATGAGATTAAGGAATTGAAAAAATTAAGAGAAGCTGTTAGTTCTCACGCTAATACTTGTGCTATTAAACTTAGAAAAGAAAAAAGCTGTTGTTCTACAATAGCTGTGTTTTTAAATACCAATCCTTTTAAATCAAAAGCAAAACAATATTACCCGTATAAAATGTTTAGATTAGATGTTCCTACAAATGACAGTATTGAAATTGTTAAATTCGCTTTAAAAGGATTACATCAAATTTATCTATCTGGTTATAGTTATAAAAAGGCTGGAGTAATAGTAGGAAAAATAGTCCCAGAAACACAAGTTCAACTATCTTTATTTGATAATTTAGATAGAGATAAGAGGAGGGAAGTAAATTCTGTTATAGATAGAATTAATAGGAGAATGGGCAGAGACAAAGTCAAACTAGCAGTGCAAGGAACAGGAAGAAAATGGAAGTTAAAACAGGAAAAACTATCTCCTTGTTATACTACACGATTTACAGATATGTTAGAGGTAAAAATATAATATTTAGTATGCGCAATTTATTATATAATATCTATTTATATAGAGTGAAGTATATAGCAATATTCGCTTTAATAGTCTCATTCTATTCTAATGCTCAAAATTCATTTTATAATTTTTACGAAAAAAACAATGTGCCTCAAAATGATTTTGATTCATTAATTGAGAATTATGATTTAGATTACTCAAAAAACAAAAACTGGGCTTTTAGGAGTGATTATGATGATATGGAAAAATTATTGCCCAAAAATTTAAAAGATACTTTGACTGAAAATTTTCAAGTTAATGTTTTTTATATTCACCCAACTACACTTTATTCATCAAATAGATGGAATTCAGATACATCATCTTTTGGAAAAGATCCAATAATTAAATTAGGTTTAGAAAACCAGGCTTCTTGTTTTGCTGGTATTGCCAATATATATGCTCCAAATTATAGACAAATGCATATATATTCTTACATAGATACAGTTAATGGGTATAAAGCATATGATCTAGCTTTTAAAGATGTCTTACAATCATTCAAATATTTTTTAAATAATATAAATAATAATAATTTTTTTATATTAGTTGGGCACAGTCAAGGAACTAATCACGCGACTCGTTTAATTAATGAATTTATCCAATATGATAATGATATATCTAGTAAATTGTTGCTTTCCTATTTAATTGGAATGGATGTTAAGAAAAACTTTAGTTTTATTCCACCATGTCAGTCGTCAGATGATTTATTTTGTTTTCTTTCGTGGAGAACTTTTTTGAAAGGAATATATCCAGATAATTGGGATTATGGTAATCATATTTCTTCAATAAATCCAATAAACTGGACTATTGATTCTAATATTAGTAATCATGATGATCATGAGGGTATTTTACTACCTAATAGATTCATACTTTTTAAAAACACATTAACAACTAGTAATCATAAAGGATTATTATGGCTAGATAGGTCAAAAAACATTTTACTTAGATTGTATCCAAGTAAAAATTATCATCCAGGAGATTATAACTTATATTGGAAAAATATTAGAGATAATTTCATTAATAGAATGAATCAATTATAATTTATAAGTAATTATATATTTTTACAAAGTTAAATAATTGAAAGGAATAATATAAATACATTAAAAAGTCAACTATTTTTTAGATTTTTTAACGATTTCTTATCTTTTTTTTTCCTTTTATTATTTTTTTTTATTGTTTTTTTTATTTGTTTTTTAATTTATTTACTAGGTTTATTCCTATTAATATTTCTTTATTGTATAATTTTATTAAAAAAAAGTTATACATAATATTTTTTTTATTATTTTTGTATAGTTTTAAAATTAAAATATTATACAAAATGAAAAAATACAACAGAGGTAAATCAAAAAAACAAATGAATGAGGTACTAAATAACATTAAGAATACTTCAGCTAAAATTGTTTTTAGAACAAAAAAAATGATTGTAACTCTAAGAAATGAGAGACAGCTTGAGAAATTTATGAATATGTATCCTGATGGAGTTGTAGAATTTAAATAATTAACTCATGAAATATATATATATATTAGTTCTTGTATTAATTACATCATTCTTGTTTTCATTTAACAACACCAAATTGAAATCAACACTTCCAAATATTTTCCCATATGAATCATCAATAAAAAGTATCGATGGAACACCTATAGAATTAGAAAATTATAAAGGTAAAAATATTCTATTTGTAAATGTTGCTTCAAAATGTGGTTTTACAAAACAGTATGAATCTTTGGAAAAATTGTCAAAAAAGTATAAAAAGGACCTTGTTATAATAGGTTGTCCATCTAACCAATTTGGACAACAAGAACCTGGAACTCCTCAAGAGATAATAGAATTCTGTAAAAGTAATTATGGAGTTACGTTTTTATTGACAGAGAAAATTATGGTTAAGGGAAATAATATACATCCAATTTATAATTGGTTAACTTCATCTAAATTAAATGGAGTTCTTGACTCTAGTGTAAAATGGAACTTTCAAAAATATTTTATAAATAAAAAAGGACATTTAGTTGATTATTTTTATTCAACTACTGATCCTCTAAGTCCAAAAATTACTAACTTAATTAATTAAAAAATGAAAAAAATCACTACAATTTTATTGTCAATTCTGACAATATTTAACATTAATGCGGCCCAACATTATATTGAGGCATCCAATTTTAGTTATACACCATCTTCTTTGACTATTAATCAGGGAGACACTGTAACTTGGATCAATACTGGTGGTACACATGACGTAAATGGAGATATCAATGCACAAACTGGATCAAGTTTTAATAATCCTGTATCCTTTTATTTATCTGCTGTTAATTCACCAGATACAATTGGTTCTTATGTATTTACTGTTACAGGTTCTTATGATTATGATTGTTCTATCGGTAGTCATGCTGCAATGGGAATGGTAGCGTCAATAAATGTAGTATCACCTCCGAATACAGTATATGATATAATTTCTAATTCACCAGATCATACCACACTTGAGACAGCGATTGATGCGTGTAGTTTAGATGGTACATTATCAGGATCTGGACCATTTACAGTTTTTGCTCCAACAGATAACGCATTTGGTAATTTACCAGCTGGAACAGTTACCGCTTTATTAAATGA
>CEUV01077431.1_pt1 | contig 21465 bp, 13 predicted proteins | sample 356401 | NCBI WGS metagenome assembly CEUV01 (sample SAMEA2622710, study PRJEB7988) | marine metagenome | isolation source: saline water (ENVO:00002010), including
GTGCGACAACTTTTCCAGCGACATGATGCAAGTGGTAAGAAGAACAAACACCCGGAAAAATAGCATTATTCAGTTTTCTATGCATTTTCTCGTCATTACTTGACGACAATAAGAATCCACCTTGAGGTCCTGGGAATGTTTTGTGTGATGAACCAGTCATAATATCTGCCCCTTCTCTTAGCGGGTCTTGGAATTGACCTCCAGCAATTAATCCTAGAACGTGTGCACCGTCATACATTACTGTCGCACCTACCTCATGCGCTGCTGCTGCAATTTCTTTCAACGGTGTGGGAAACAGAAACACCGACTGACCAATTAAACATACTTTTGGATTCAATTCTCTAATTAGTTTGCAGGCGCCATCGACATCGGGCTCCATCCTATCAATATCCCATGGATAGGTTGACAAATCTAGATCTCTCAAACCAACAGCACCCATTCTTGCATGAGAAATATGACCTCCATCAGCGGTTGATACCGCAGTAATTTTGTCACCAGGTTTTGCCAAAGCTTTCAGTGCCGCAATATTAGATACTGTACCAGAGGTTGATTGGATGTTAGCGAATTCAGCACCAAATACCTTCTTTGCCAAGTTGATTCCAAGGCTTTCAATGGTGTCAAAATCTCCACAACCTTGGTAATATCTTTTCCCGGGCAAACCCTCAGCATAACGACCGTGCAAGTCACTGCAAACCACTTTTTGGACCATTGGAGAAACAATATTTTCTGAGGCAATCATACCAAGTCCGTTGCGATATAAGTCGCCGCTTGCTTTAGTTGCTTGAATTACAGCTTCAGCATTTGCTAGATTTTTTTTGCTTGGATTCCACGACCCGGGTACTTCCGCCATAATCACTGGTTAACAACTCGGTCTTTGAACAAAATGGTTCGCAATCAACCTCACTTTCGCCGAGTTGGTGGCCTTCGTCCAGTATTCCTAACATTTGATTTTGGTTCAAATTTTGGCTTACCAGATTTCCTTTCAGAGACTCTTGTGTTGGTTGGAATACCACGCTTACCTAAATCGAGGGTATGAGCAGGTCGCGACCTACCCGGAATTTGTCCGGTTGGGCGAGCACCAACTCCTTTTTTCCGGTCGACATAACTAGGCCTGCCACGATAAGCAACTTTTCCAACCAACCTTTCAAGGGCAGGAATCTCAGCACCATCTTCTTTTGGCCGTTTTAGCCACCAACCTTCTCCAAGTGGCTTCAATCTAGGTGGGCGAGCTTTGGCCATCTTGCCGCTACGCCGTTTTAATCGCGACTTGATGGCTTTATCTGAGTCCTTAGGAAGATGTTCGGTCATCCATCCTGGCAACCCTATATCCAATATAACTCCATTAACAGATACAAGAATACCCGAGATGAGCAAATGTGTACCTACCGGTATATTGCTGCGGTCAGGTGCTACTTTGTATCGTTTCATACGCTTTGCATAGGCAACCATAGCCTTCTGGTCACGGTGACGAATCAACTTACGTTGTTGGCGCAGAACCCGCCTAGTGGTAGAATGCGATAACATTAGTAATACAATTGATAATATTCCTTCCATTTGGCCTATTTCAGTGTAAATATAAATGCCGAATAGCAAAAATAATGGTATTAGAATGAAGAAATTGAATATTATTGATAGCCTGCCGCTTTGATACTTTGGAGTCATCTGCTTACGAGTTGCTTCATGGGCTGCAATTAGCATATTTGCGTTAATCGCTTCATCCATACCACCTTTGATTCCAAGTGCAGCAACAGAATTACACGGAGCTTGGTTAATCCATTTGCTCATAGCTTTACCTTCTCCATTCACTAAGGCAACTTCGAATTCTTCACCATCGGAAGGAACGCCGAGAATAGCAGATAAGGCCAAGACTCTTGGATCATTTTTGTCACTCTTAATCAATTCCTCAAGGATTGATTTAGCGCTGTGCCAATCACCTTTGTCAACTAGGCACAATGATGCTGCAATTCTTGGCCTAACACCAGTTGGGTCAGCCCTAACCATCTTCAATGCAAGTTCAAGCGCTTCGTCATGCATTCTTTGAGCCCTCATTAGAGATACCATGGATAATTGGGCTACTCTTGATAAGCGGTCTTTGGTCAAAAAATCAGTATTTGGTTTGGGATTCCAACCACGAACCATTTGCAATTGATGCTGCAAGTTGTTGATACAACTGTTATTTTCCCAATCCCAAAAATCATCATCAGTAACATTTCCAGTAAACGGATCTAACCATTCACAGACAAAGGCCAGTAATTCAGGCTCATCATATCCTTCAGGTTGTTCTAATCCATGCAGCGCGTCTCTTGCTGCATCAAGTCTTCTGGATGCTATATGTCCAGTTGCGATAATCATTCTGGCAACGTCATCATCGCCTCCGGCTTGCGCCAGAACCTTTCTTGCTTCCTCGATAGCTGAAGGCCACAAACCTCTAATCGCTAACTCCCACATTCTTGCCCTCGCTTTTTCGAAGCGGACAACAGAAGGGTCGCCGTCCAATGAACGTCGCTGAAATCGTATCAAGGAATCCAAATCTTCCACCAGTGCAGCCTCGTCAACTAAGGTTCGCATCCAATCCCCTCCAGCTAACCGTACTGCACCCTCACGACGCTCATCCGGATTTAAATCGAAACGTAAACTCTTCAACGAGCCAAATCGAATTATCGATACTAACCATGTCAACAAGAAAATAAGTTGGCCAACTGCAATAAACATCCACGTAGCAAGTAATCGATTACCTTCATCGAAGCCATATTTATTTTCCAAGGTGTCAGTAAAAGGCATCAAATCGCCGAATTCTTTGTAACATACCAATAATAAGAGCAGTACTGTATAGCCAGAAAAGCCCGCGAAAGCGAATTTCAGTTGCCTTACTTGAGCCTCAACCTCGGTTCTAATATCCCTTGGACTATCGATTATAACTCCAAATACCCCACCAAAACTCTGTCCACCTAGCATTAAGTTTCTCGTCAATTCAAAAATAAACGCCAAGCCAACTATGGCAATGTTCAACGAAAGATATAATGAAAGAAATTGAGGCATACTCTTGATGAATTCCCAGTGAAATAAAATCTCAGATATTAAATCTATGCGGACATAAATAGAATAACCAATTATGCCACCGTAATTTAGAACCTCAGCTGCGTTATCGGGAGAGGTCAAAAGTACATACAAAACCGTTACAATTCCATTGAGTGCTGTTATTGGCATAGTTAACAAGAAAATGACCAGCAGGAGAGAGAATAATCGATTGAAGAATTTAGGCTTATCGGGGTCGATAGGGTTACGCTTACCGTTAGAAGTACGCCATTTTCCAATCAATAACATATTCCAAGAAGCGCCCATTATTCTTCCATAAGCAAAAATTGTCGGCGACATGAACACCAACATCGCCAGCGCTAACCAAAATGGTTCAATTACACCTGATGTTGATTCTTGTAACCCGTACATCAGCGAAGCAATGGTAATGCCCAAGATAATGAACAATGTTAAGGTACGCCGGAAAAAACCGAGTATAGCACTGTTGCCTGATGGTCTTTGGTTACGGGATAATTGAGCGTTCATTGTCTCCCATGGTGAGATTAAAACAGGTATGCCCACTAACAAACCAATGATATACAACGTGGGAGTGTAGAAAAAATCCGGGTCAAAGATAAATTCACCTATCAGTATCAAAACTCCTGTCATACCCATCATGTATAACCCCAAACCGTAGCCTACAGAACCCTGAGAGAGTAAGTCTCTAGCATCTTCTAAATCTCTTGTTACCCGATGTACTTCGTATAAATCATCGTCTATTTCGAATGCTACCTGTAGATTTGCCAGTTGAATAGGTATGAAAAATTTCCACATTAATCCAGCAATGAATAATGCTAAGCCAAGTGGGTATAGATAAGCGATGTCAAATGAATTGGAGGAATCCCCTGCAGCCGAAACAGAATCAACAATAAATGCGATTAGCAAAGCACCGACGAATAGTAAAGATACCATTCTTCGCCTTTGCATGACAACCCCATTCAACTTATGCTCATGAATACTCCGGTAATTAGGCTCTGTGCCGCTGTAAAAATCGCTCTATGCGGTCAAATGCTTCGTGTAAAATTTCCTCGTCTGGCAGATATACTATTCGAAAGTGCCCGACCCCCAATTCCGGAGAGAAACCACTTCCGTGAACCACTAAAACATGCTCTTCATGGAGCAACTGTAAAACAAATTCCTTGTCATTGTTCTCCCACTTTGAATCAGTTAATTTGACAAACATGTAGAATGCACCACCGGAAGATTGTACTTGCAATCCTTCAATCTGGTTTATTCTCTGTACGCAGACGTCTCGCTGACGAACAATTTTGTCAGAGTATGATTTCATCCACTTTCGATCTGAATCAAGTCCAGCAAGGTAGCCTAATTGAGCAGGTGTAGAGGCGCATAATCTTGAGCGAAGTAATCTTTCAATGCCATCTCTTATCAAATTCATTCGGCCCTTGGGGTCATGAATTCCTAAATACCCAATTCTCCAACCTGGCGCATAATATACCTTTGAAACACCGTTTAACACGAATACTGGGACATCTGGTGATAGACTCGCAACACTTTTTTGTTCACCAGTAAAGTCAAGGCCATCGTAAATTTCATCAGCAATAATGATACAATTAGGCCATTTTCTGGCGATCGATAACAGTCGGAAAATCTCATCCTTGCCCGCTACAGCACCACAAGGGTTGTTTGGATTTATCAAAACTAACAATTTCACATCTTCATTCATTTTGGCTTCGATATCATCGAAATCCAATCGCCAACCATCATTAGGCTTGAGCTGGTACTCGACTGTTTTAGCGCCAAACATCTGCGGATACGCCATATATGGAGGATAATGCGGACCTGGAGCAAGAACCACATCACCTGCTTCAAGTGTGGCTGCAAAGATAATTTGCAGTGCTTCTGTTACCCCATGACAAACATAGATGTCATTCTGACGGGCAGGCCAGCCTTTCCGCCTTTCATCTTGGGCGATTGCTGACCTAAGTTCTGGCAAACCGTATGACGGTGAGTACCCATTATTGCCATCTCTCAGTGCTTTGACGTATGCATCAACCATGTGCTTTGGCGTTGGTAATCCAGGATATGCAATAGGGTCGCCGATATTCAGTTTGAGAATTTCATGACCTTCCGATTCCAATTTCGTTGCTGGAACTACGACATCACGGATAGCGTATTCTATGCTCGCAGCGCGACTGGAAACCGGTATTTGCTTGTTTGACATTTCATCAACTCAAATCACTTGCACTCAAATTTGCCATTCTAAGCACCGCAAAAAAATGTTCTTCTTCCACTGGTTGTACCGATAACCTCTGACCTTTTCGTATCAACAACATACCCTCACATTCGGGGTTATTCTTAATGTCTTCAAGCGGTATTATATCGTCCAGCTGCCTGACTGGTTCAATATCTACCATCATCCATCTTGGATTATCAGGAGTTGCTTTTGCGTCAAAATATTTTGAACTCGGATCTTGAGCAGTAAAATCAGGATACCCTTCCTTGCATATTCGTGCAACCCCTGCTACATGTGGGGGCTTGAAGTTAGAATGATAGTAGAGCACTAAATCACCCAGTTTCATGTCATCCCTCATCATATTCCTTGCTTGATAGTTTCTGACTCCATCCCAATGGGTCGAACCATCTTCGACCAGTTGCTCATACGGGTAAACATGCGGCTCGGATTTCATTAACCAATATGCGACCATGTCCAAGCCAATAGTTCCCGCTCTTTTGAGATTTGGATTACCAAGCCTCTTTGATATCGTCGGAAATTTCTGCATCTAAGACATCAATATCTGTCTTTTTGTCGATAATTAATCCTAACTTTCTCGCCATGACATTTGATTCACTTCCCGCACTTATACCCATTTTATCCAAGGTAACGAAAATCGCTGGGAGCAGTATCAAAGCACTTGCAGCAGCAACCCACAGCAAAATCAAAATTACCGTGATAAACGGTTTTATTTCAGGAATTGGTATCTGATATGCAGTAACCATCCCAAGAGAAGTAACTACGGCTGCTTCAAACAGCGACATACCCGTACCAATAGCGGCACTCTTGATGGCATTTATGCCACCACCTAACTCCCTTATACGATTTGAAATGTGGATAGAAAAGTCTACACCTACACCAACCAAAATAGATCCAATCATGACCGTTACTAGTGATAGCGTTACGTCCATCTGCCACATTACTAGCCACTGTAATGCTACAGTTGCTATAACTGGTGATGTTGTCCAGAATGAATATTGAATATCTTTGAATACAATTGCCAGAACTATGAGAGTCAATATTATGGCAAATGCTAGTGAGGTATATTGGGAGCCAACAATCAATTGATTCACTTCAATTGCAGTCGCTGCGACTCCAGTCAAATGCTCGGCACGACCTTGGTCAACAGAGCGGAAAGAATCAGCGTGTTGGTTGACCATTTCAACGCTTTCAGCAGTATCTGCTACCGGAATAAAAGGCATATCAACGTAAATCAGCGTACGGTCAAAGTCGCTGTTGATGAAAATTTCTCGTGTCTCATCTGTAATCGACGCATAGAAAACATTCAACAGGAATATTTGTGATTGTTTTGAGCCAGGTAGACCAAAATTATCTGGCTGGATTAGCAAATCCCAGAACGATGCGTCAGCAGTTACCTCGTTGTTGAGTAACACCTCAGCAGTCTCCTTGATGTCATCGGGGAGCGGGGTGACATTGACAAATTCATACAATTGCGCACCTGATACCGTTGGTGCAATACCGGTAGATTTCATTAGAAACACAATGGATACGGCCGATGTTTTATCCACCAAATTCAATTTACTCTCTAACTGATCTATCCGTTTCAGATTTTCCGCAGGATCATCATTACCTGTATCCTGGTCATTGGTATCCCCTGTAACATTCGCATGAATTAGAATCATACCAATTTGACCAGCATTAAAATCACTACTGTATTGTTTCATCTTTATTACCGGATCTTCTCCCTCAGGAGCCATACCAAGTAGGTCAATATTTTCTTCAACGTTGCTCTGACCCAAGGTAGCTGAAACCAAAATTAACAATAAAAAGAATCCAATAATTGCCCTGTTGTGTTTAACTGGTGCATCCACTAATCGGTCAAACGCCCTCAGTGGCGGGTGTTTTGGTTTCCTCAAGTCTAGCAGTAATGTTAGGTTGGGAACCATAAACATAGTTAAAATGTAAACGATAATAATTCCACCAGACAGTGCTATTCCAACTGTTTGGATAGGCGCCATGGGAGTGAATACGAGAGATATGAAACCAATGACTGTCGTCACTGCTGATAAGAAAACCGCTTTACCTGTGGAAGAGAGCGACGCTCGCATTTTTTCTGATTTAGTTCCACCTTCCTCAGCGTAACGATTAGTTATGTGTAATCCATAAGACACCCCTAATGCCAATAAGATGGGACCGACAATAATAACTGTCATCGTCACCTCATAATTCGTCCAACCTATCAGACCTAAAGTCCAAAATACCGCACACAATGTGGGAAGTCCTGCAATAATCACCACCTTGATGCCCTGAATGGGTCTTATTCCAGTTATGCCAGCCTGCAAGAGATCCGAGTGGAATACAAACAATCCTATTGCTACAAGTACTACTGCAGTGGGAAAAATTTCCCAAAACAACTTGAAAGAAAATTCAGTAACTGCGTTAGTAATAGGTACTGGTCCTGTGAGTGTCATTGTAAGATTTAGACTTTCCCAAGTACAAACACCGGTCTCGGGGTCTGGTACACCGTCATTGTTAACATCCTCACAATAGCGTTCTTGTGTGCTAAATTCATCGAGTTGTGATTGTGTCCTTTCAATCAGTTCCTTGGCCTCGACATTATCTGAGACAGCTACCGCCATAATCGCTCTGTCAAGTAAACCATCAGGGCCCCCACAATCACGTTCACCGGTTGTACAGACATCTCTGGCAAGTTTATCTAAACCAGGAGTTGGTTTTCCTGTCTCATCATCATACATTTCACCAACAACCAAATCAATGGTCTGTTGACTAGGAATTTCATAGGAACCACCAAATTGCTCGTCTGTTTGGGCGATTAAATCATTCAGTGCTTCCGCAGCTTGCGCAGTGGCACATTCTTCTTGACCTGCTGCGCATCCAGACTGACCTAACTCTGTAATGAACGCTTCACGAACTCGCGGGGCACTAGAGTTTACCTCTTTGAGCACTGTTGAAAGAGATAAAATGTATATTACGTCGTCATTTATTGAATCCGAAAGGTATGGATTTAGTTGACTTTCGACATAACTCATCTCCTGCAAGATTCTCTGGTCAGTTATGTTTCTTGAGCCTGATTCAACATAGATAATCATCACATTAGTAGACCAATCGTCCTCCACTAACTCAATAAGTTCTGCAACTTGGCTACCTTCTGGTAGGTATACCTCCAAGTCGCCATTCACATTGAGGGCAGGGTTTTCTGGGTCATCGTCGTATTTGGTACCATCCAAGAAACCTGATTGGGAAACGAAAAATGCAGTTAGCATCAAGAAAATTACCAACACCGCAACAGGATATTTCGTAATTGCACCGGTAGCGCCATGCTTCTGCCACTCCCGTTTGAAACGGTCAGGGGCCTCAAGAACAGCATCGATAGCAGACTTGGCGCGGAAGTCTCTAACTCTTGCCGTCAAATCCACAGCACCGGATTGAATCTTGGACTTGCTGTATTCTGCAAGTGCACCTATTCGCTTGGAAAATTTACGACTTTCAACGGATGGTTCAGAAGAATCTTTCCCATCTGCCATTGCCTTCCCCACCAATCCCACAAGTCACCGCTTGAAATGTTTACCGACAATATGATTGAGGATTGAACGCATATTGTAGTGATGCGTTGGTTTGATATTATGGAAGTAGTGGGCGGGTTGGACCCGTGCTGTTAACGAGCATGGGGCCGGTGAGGCACATGCCAAGTCCAAGACTTACAGAGAAACGCTGGTCTGTTGACCTTGAAAAGAAAATTCAAACAGAACATTCAGCCGACGCTGATGAATATTCACAACGTTACGGCTTTAATCCCGATTCCGGCAAAGAGATATTCGTCATAGATACTCCCCCGCCATATCCGTCTGGAACATGGCACATTGGGGCTGTAGCACAATATTCGATGATTGATGTTATCGCAAGATCACAACGTTTACTTGGCAAGGAAGTATACTTTCCATGGGGTGTTGACCGAAACGGAATCAACATTGAATTTACCGTCGAAAAGAACACTAAACGGAAGATGAAAACCTACGAACGTGCAGAATTCTTGAAATTATGTGAAGAGACTATTGAAGAGTTCACTCAAGCCATGAGAAATACTGCACGTCGAGTCGGGCTGTCGTGTGATTTTGACAGAGAGTATCTAACCGATGCACCTGATTACCGGTCTGTAACTCAATCAATATTTGTTGAATTATTCAAAAATGGTACTATTGTTGAGGATTTGCGACCTAATATTTACGACCCGGTCGAAGGTACGACAATCGCTGATGCTGAAGTTGAAAGACTACCAAGAAAGACCAAACTTGTTGATGTAATTTGGCAACTTGAAGACGGTACTGATGTAGTCATATCAACCACAAGACCAGAATTAATATGCGCTTGTGGAGTTGTTGTTGTCCATCCAGACGATTCAAGATATAGTCACTTAGTTGGTCAAAAAATCAAGTTACCTGTACCTGTTTCGGGACGGGAAGAATTTGTCGAAATCAAAACCCACGCATCGGTAAAATCAGAATTCGGCTCCGGGGTCTTGATGGTTTGTTCGTTTGGAGACCAAAATGACGTAGCTGTGTTTAGAGAATTAGGATTAACGCCGTTTCAAGCGATAAACCTTGATGGTTGCATGACTGAAATAGCCGAACAATGGGCAGGCTTATCGGTTATCGAGGCGAGAAATGCGATAATAGAGTATCTAGATAATAATGGACAAATCGCTAAAATCGAAGAAAGAGACCAAGAAGTCCCAGTTTCTGAGCGAGGCAAAAACCCCGTTGAGATAATTTTGCTCAAAGAATGGTATGTCCGCCAAACACACATACAAGGAAGGATGCGAGAATTGATTGAAAAAATCGAATTTCATCCAGTTAGGAACCGCCAGTTTCTGCTGGATTGGATGGATAACATCAGTATTGATTGGCCAATCTCAAGGCGCAGATGGTACCATACTGAAATCCCAATATGGTACAGTCAAGATGAGCAACATATTGTCGTGCCACCACCGGGTAATTACGTTCAACCATGGCGTGAATCACCGCCACCAGGTAGCAGGGTTCTAAGCAGGGAAACCCGAGAAGACCTTGGGTCAATTGAGGAGATGAATGATGCTTTAGGGACTCTTACTGGTGAAGAGAAAGTATTCGATACATGGATGGATTCTTCCAACTCAAATCTATTCGTAAGTGGATACCTAAATCATCCAGAAGTATTTGAAAAATCATTCCCTACTGCTCTAAGACCTCAAGGGAAGGAAATAGTTCGAACTTGGTTGTACTACACCCTGCTTAAGTCTGCATTGCTTCTAGATAAACCAGGATTTCAACATGTTTGGATTGACGGTTTGGGCATGGACCCGTGGGGACGTAAAATGAGTAAATCCTTGGGCAACGGCATCGATGCAGACTCTGTGCTGGAATGTGGTGCAGGTGGCAGAACTGGCTCTTGGAAGGTGAAAGGCCCGGAGAAGACTGTTAATTTGAAAGCCAACAAAATTGGTAGTGAATGCTTCAGATTATGGAAAGCGTGTGATGCACAGGTCGGCGATGATTTTCACATAAATCCAGAAGAGATTGAACAGAAATATTTCGGCGTATTAACCAAATTATTCAACGTCGCAAGATTTGCTTCGCAGTTTGATGTACCGGATGATCTTGATACCAAACCAAGTGAGTTAGCAATTGAAGACGAGTGGATTTTACATGAATTTAATTCAGTTATGTCAGAGGTAGAGACCGCATGGTCAAATCTTGATATCTACACCGCAACACAAGCGCTGAAGAGTTTTGGCACAGGTATATTGCCAAGTCACTATCTTGAAATGGTAAAATCTCGGTTGTATGATGGCGATAACAGAGCCTCTTGGACAATTCACCGTATTGTAAGAGATTATTTGAGCGCATTTAGCCCGGTTTGCCCATTCTTTTGCCACCATATCTCACAAACAATTTACGGGGCTTCAGCAGTCGATGTTGACAGATTCCCAGCCAATCCGTATGGCGATGAATTTGACGAGGAAAGAAGTCATTATCTTCGTTCTATGACCAATGATTTACAATCCTTTAATGGCGAGGTTTGGAGCACAAAGAAAGAAAATGGTATTTCATTAAACCAACCAATAAGTGGTATATCAATACCAGAAAGCATCACAGAATTTAGCGCAATATTGCAATCAATGCACAGTTTAGAGTAGTATTTATTCTTCTTCTAAAATGGCAAGCAGCCGTGTTTGCTTGGTCTTTGGCGTATCCAAGTTGCCGAGTCGAAAGCCAATTAAACGAATTTTCTTGTCTGGTTGTACATTATTTGCAAATAACTTCTCGGCTAAACTTGTAAACACCTCATCATCGTCCATAGAAACTGGTATTGAACGGCCATGTGTATGCGTTTCAAAACCTGTGTACCGTATCTTTACTTCTGCAAGTCGCCCTGAGACACCGACTTCTCGAGCAGACTTCATAACTCTTCTAACAATGCTTAGTAAATTTTCAAGAACAATTTGGTAATTCTCTCGATCATAATTGAATGTGTGCTCTTTGCCTATTGATTTCCTGCTGCGTAGTGGACTTATTTCACTGGAAGTTCGGCCCTCATAAACTCGAATTATCCACGCAGCAAACCGCTCACCGGTAATGCGGGCGAGGGAAAGTTCGCCATAAGCATACATTTCATCAACCGTAGTTATTCCCCACTCGTGTAATTGTGTGGCTCTCTTTTTGCCAATTCCTGGTACATCCCTGACGTCTCTACCTTCAAAAAAATCAGACAACTCATCTGGCAGTATACGGAAAATGCCTTTCGGTTTGTTGATTTCACTAGCCATTTTGGCAAGTATTCGGTTTGATGCAATACCAAAGGATGCCGATAAGCCAATTTCCTTAATAATTGATGATTGCAAATCTCTACACAACGCAACAGCAGCATCCCAATCTCCACCAACATAAGTGGTAACATCGAGATAGGCCTCGTCAATACTTGCCTGCTCGAAGAACTCCGCTGGCTGTTTTAGAATTTTCATAACCTTCCTTGAAGCTCTTGAATAAAGCCCCCTACTACCTCTAATGTAAATTGCCGTACCATAAGGTGCACCAGGACATCGGCGCCATGCCTCACTTATTGCCATTGCAGACCTAATACCGTACTTTCTTGCAGCGTAATTGCATGTCGATACAATACCTCTACCTCGGCCATTTTCGGGATCTGAGCCGATTATCAGTGGGATCTTATCGTCAAATCCATGATGCAGAGTCTCCACTGCTGCATAAAATGCATCCAAATCACAATGAACAATGATTCTTGGAGTGCTCATCCTATCACTTCAATGGACTATCAGCGGCAATGGTCTTTGATATTATAGTCACTTCAAATGTGCTTTATTGACAATGAAGTCGCACTTTTTACCAGACAGTACTGACATTACATTATTCACTATATCTAAGCCAACTCTTCGCTGTGCCTCAACGGTTGATGCACCTATGTGCGGGGTACTGTGAAAGTTAGGATGCTTAATCAAATCATAATCTTCCACTACCGGCTCCACTTCAAAAACGTCAAGTGCGGCACTTGCAAGGTTCCCATCGTTCAACGCCTTGAGCACATCAGATTCATTCACGATACCCCCTCTGGCACAGTTAACGACATGATTACCACATTGAATACCATCCGGCGATTTACCTGGCATCTTTTTTATCATCTCATAATTTACTAAGTGATGGGTTTCATCGGTAAGGTTGCAGTGAATCGATATGTGTGTACAATTAGCAAATAAAGTATCAACGGTCTTGTGTAATCGAGTATTGTGGTTTTTAGCAATTTTAGGAGGTAGATATGGATCATATGCATGAACTATCATGCCCATGGCTTGAGCGATTGTTCCAACACCTTGAGCGATTCTACCAAAACCAACAAGTCCCAAATTTTTCCCACTTAATTCCGAACCTTTCAACAGTTTCTTTGCCCATTTGCCATCACGCATTGAACGGTCTGATTTTGCAACATGTCTTACCGAGGAAAGTAAGTGGCCGATGGTCAATTCAACAACAGATTGAGTTGAGGCGATTGGAGCATTAACAACAGTAATCCCCGCTTCACCTGCTGCTTGTAAGTCGATATTGTCGACTCCAACACCAGCTCTTGCGATTACCGTCAAATTTGTTGATACACCAATCACCTTCGATGTTAATTTTGTCGCACTTCTCACAATAACTGCATCAAATTCGTTCAACACTCCCGACTCCAGTTCACTGGTTTCGTAATACTTGACCACAACCTCATGCCCTTGTTTTTCTAGTACCGATTTAGCTTCCTGAGAGAGTCCATCAGTTACCGCTATGCGAGCCATGAATCTCGGTATTCTTGATGGTCGATAAACTTGACATTAGTTCAAAAACCTACAAACCATTGAAACCGTATTAAGAATTAGCACATATTGAGCGGAGTATGGCTGCTGAATTGGACGTATCTGGTTTGCTGTGGGCAGCGGCAATCCTGTCGATACCTGTAGTCATGGCTCTACCAATGAGATTAGCTTGGAGTTTTTTCATTGGCGTTGGCCACGAAGAATCTCAATATCGAAATTCGGTTAGGCAGATTATTGATGCAGGCAGGCAAGTATCCCCGTTTAGGACCACCCTAAACGATATGGCCAGGAGTTTGAAGATTAAACCAGCAAAGCAGCGATTGATTGAAGCGGATTTGTTTCACCCGCTAACACTCTCACATTTTCTGTTATTGCCTGCGTTGATTATTTTTCCACTAGCAGTCATCATGGCATTACCCATAATCATCATCGGTTTGCCCATTCTCATTCTGATAGAATTCCTGTTAATTAGAAAGAAGGTTTTGATCTACACACTGAAACAAATGGAAAAAATACTGCATTGGCAGGTAATTCACATTCCTAAACCACATCGAAATTCCATTCAAAAAGCAGGTAAAGTAAACGAGTTTTCTAACCATGTAATACACTTTAACTATGTGCCACAAGGAGCCTTTTTAGGTTTATTCGCGTGGCTAATAGTGCATTGGATTTTCAAACTAGACTCGACTGCACTTGAACTTATCATAGCCTCTGGTCTGTACATAGTTATGCTTGGAATCCTTGGAGTATTGAATACTGCATTTGAATCAGATTTAGTATTTGTTGACCCCGCAAAGGGAAGATTAGTACCTGTTGACCAGTGGCTGGAAAGCATACTCAAGCCCGTTGTGGGGATTGGTTTATTGTTCTTAATTGGTAGAAACTTGCTAGATCAAGCCAGAGATGGTAATCCTGTGGTATTTGCCAGTACTGTTTTGTTGCTACTGTATGGTGCAGCTATAGTTGGAATCGCCTACAGATGGGGTTATTCAGTATGGCGAGGAGACCGAGTTAAGGAGGAATTTGAGGGCCAAATCGTTGACAATTTGAAACCATTATCATACGATTTGACGCGCACCAGAGGACGCATAGAATTCATCGCACAAATGTCCATGGATGAAAGATTAACTGTCATGAATGAAGCACCAACAAAACAGTTGACATTCGCCGATTTACAGTCCCTTCCGAGCAGTAAAAATAGCGGCAATATTCCCAAGAATCCGCTCAAATAACTACAGCCAAGGTATGTCTTCTGGCACTTCTCCGAACAAGTTTGCTGGCAAAGCCACTTTTATTTTTGAAACATAACCAAGTTGTGCTGTTGTATCATTTTGCCATTTCTCAAATTCTGTGTAGTCAGACATGCATAGAATCGGGTTATGCTCATTATTCCAGTCCAAAGTTTGCATTTCAACCCCTGGTGCTTCGTGACCTGTACAAACTAATAATGACCCATCCAAGTTCTTCATGACCTTAAGCGAGTCCCAGTGCGCTTGCATTCTACCACTTGGCAAGTCATCTCTACCCACGCCACCCTCGCCGGTGAAAAGGAAATCTCCGGTAAAGACGTGATTGTCTGTAACAACAAGCATTGAATCTTCAGTATGACCAGGAACATGGTAGAAGTTAATTTGTTGCTCACCGAGCAAAATTGTGGTGTTTTCATCGACATACTTTGTCACACCAAGTGATGGTGTTGAGTGCCACATGACATAATCGCAGTTTTTTTCCTGAGAAATGGTAAAGCAACCAGTAATGTGATCGGCGTGAGTGTGGGTAGCAATACACATTTCCAACTCCAATTCCATTTCATCAATCGTTGTCAAGTAATTTTCAACAAAATCATAAACAGGATCGATTATCGCTGCTTTACAACTTTTTTCGTCGTATATCAAGTAGGTCTTAGCCCAGCCGGTATCGTTGAGTTGTACCATCTGCATTGGTATAACTAAAACGACTTAGTACTTCAATTTCAGTAAGAAATTAAAATTCTCAATGGTTAAACGAAATGAGTTCTTAGCCCATCCATGAGCCATCCAGGAACCGTCGTCTACCTTGAGCACGACGGCAAAGTGTTGCTGGTAGATTCATCGGGCAATGGTCCAAAGAAGCCTGTTAAAGGTCGATTAGAGTGCCCCAATATGCTTAGATTTCCAACTCCCAACGAGGTTAGCCAAGCAGGTATAGATTATGAGACTAAAATGAACATTAGAATTGTGTTTGGTAATCAAGTAGTCAAAGTAATCAAGGCCTATCCAAAATTAACATGGCCAGAAGACTGGGCATGGAAAGATAGCTTAATTTCCGACAATTCAGTTCATCCAGTAGCGAGAGAGGCTATCTACCGAAGTATCCACAGGTTGGTTTCCAAGGTAGTCATTAAGAATTCGAGTGGCCAAATCCTAATGGCAAAAGCCAAAAGAGGCCATTTCACTGGATTTTGGACATTACCTGGAGGATATATGGACCATGACGAACACCCTACCACTGGATGTGTGAGAGAAACGTTAGAAGAATTAGGCATTGAGATTTTACTCGATGATAAGCCACCGGTAGTGACCCAGCAAATATTCAATGATGAAGGAATATCATTTGTCTCATTCACCTACCAATCAACTTGGGACGGAGAAATCAGTGAGATGAATCTACTTACCGAGGAGATTTCTGAAGCCAAATGGTTCACAAGAGAACAAGCAATGGAAAATTCAGTCTCCTACTTCGACACGGAAGCGATAAAGAATTATCGCTAAAGTCCGAGTAAATCCTTAGCCGCAGAAAAGCTATTTTCCAGTCCATCAGGGTTTGAGCCACCGCCCTGTGCGAATGTTGGTCGACCGCCACCTCCGCCGGAAATGTGAGAAATGATTGCTTGTAATATCTCAACAGAGTTATATCTTTCACTGGCGAGCGAATTTTCTGTGGTAGCAACCATCAACTTACCGCCGCCATCTTTGGAACCAAGAATGGCGAGGGTTGGTTTTTCGTCATCCAAAGTCAATTCTTTGAGCATTTTGGACATATTTTTCAATCCGCCATCAGCCTCCATAATCACTATTCTGACTCCATCTTTAGTAAAACTTGAATCGTCACCACCACTAGTCCTAAGACGAACTATCTCGGCTTCCAACTGTTCGATTCGCTTTCGCTGATCTTTCCATTCATTGAAGAACCGTTCAGCCGTTCGCGGCACGTCATTGATGTTGACACCAAATACATCACCGGTTTGACGCAATAAACCATCTTGGTCTCTTGCATAATCGAGTGCTGCTTGACCGGCGACAATATGCAAGCGTTCAACGCCGTCTTGAACCGCTGTAGAACGAACAAGACGAATAGAACCTATTTGACCAATTTCGTCATGATGAGTTCCTCCACAAGCCTGAATATCGTGGTCTGAAATTCGAAGAATTCGAATTGTATCTCCTTTTGGTGCGCCGCCTTGATACAAATCAAAGCCATGTTTTCGGTCAGCGTCCTTTCGGTTGAGAATAGTTTTCTCGGTCTTAGGCACTTGAACTAATACTTCGTTAGCCATTTTTTCTATGGCGTCTAAATCTTGCCGAGATAACCGATTGTAGTGAGTAATATCTAATCTCGCTGAATCTACTGCTTTATTTGCTCCAGCTTGGTAGATATGCGGGCCGAGGATTTTTCTTGCAGCCCCACCAACAATGTGTACTGAGGTGTGATGGTCCATCAGTTGTTTCCGGCGATTCCAATTTAGATTTCCGTGCACGACATCGCCGTTATTTAGTGCTCCATCGGTTAGATGCACTATGTGTTGACCTATTTTTCTAGTGTCTAGCACCCTGCAGTGGACTGAATCTGTCGAAAGTGTTCCAAAATCTGGCTCTTGACCACCTCCTTCGGGATAGAAGCAAGTCCGATCTAAAATCACGCCATGAGTAACCCCTTCGGGTAAATCATCTCCAGTGATATCACTGCAATACAAGACGCTGGCATCAAATTTGAATTGATAGACATCATCGTAGTACAAGGGATTAGTAGGAGGAAGATTATCTAAACCTGAGATTAGTTCATTTTTGCTGGTTTCCTTTGCCGCATCTTTGGCCATTTTAGCGTGACGTTCTGCCAATTCTGCAGTAAATCCGGTTCGCAAGGTCATATTTTCCCATCCAGCCTGTTTCGCTAATGAAATTGCCATCTCGGGAGCAATTCCGTGGGAATCATTTAGCGAGAATAGTAGTTCATCTGCAATCTCACTAGCTTGCTTATCAACATTGGAAAGCATGGTTTTGATTACCTGTTCACCTTTACGCAACATCTCTGAATACTTGGCTTCCTCAAGCTTTAGAATTGTGGCTATACCATCATGGGTTTGTTTCATAATCTTACCACCCAAGTTAACTTCAACGTGATGCATAGCCAATTCTGCTAAGGATACATCGATACCGAGTTCATCACGCATTCTCAAAGTTCTACGCGCCAACATTCTCGCCAAATATCCAGCCTTAGCATTTGATGGAACCAAACCGTCACCGAGCATGTTGCACAATGCGTGTAAGTGATCTGGAATGGCGTAAATTCTTGCTAATGGGTCAGTAATGGAAGTAAATTGTTGCTCAGTAATGTCGATTCCACGCTCGGCAAGTCTCGATATGAAGATTGCGCGGAGTTCATCGCCATCCACACCGGCTTCAATATTCATAATACCATTTAACCTGCTCATTTCTCCAAGAATTTTGTCAAGTTCAAGTTCAGGCCACTGATTAGCCACATCGTCAAATCCCGACAATTGCTTTAACCAAGATACGGTATCTGGGTAAATCGCTTCATAAATGGTTGGAGTTCCCGCTGCAGCCCAACAAAATCTCTCCAGACCATACCCTGTATCGATAATCTGTAGCGGCATTTCCCGATATCTGTCCCCTTTTATTTCCACATCTCCGGCTTCATCTTCCTCGAGATTCATGAATACAAGTGTGGCTAATTCCAATCCACCGACAATGACTTCAACTGCTGGACCAGCATTTCCACCTCCACACCATGGGTTCTCAACATAGGTTATCTCTTTAGCATCAATACCAAAGGTATCGGTGAACATTTCATGGCAGTACTTTACACATTCTTCCATCCAGTAATACATTCTCCCTTCGTCTGGTCGATTGAACACGTGATGAGCCATCATCTCAAATGTGGTCAAGTGGCGCCCGCTACGCCCCACTGCATCGACATCAGTTAATCGAATACATGGTTGGGAAATTGTGAGAGGATTAGCCGGGGGCTCAACTAAACCCGAGGTAACATGAGGCTGGAAATCAGCAATTGAAGCAATGGTTAGATGAATATCATCACGCCATCTTGCAAGTATTGGATAAGGTTCGATTCTTGCGTGTTCTCTATCCTCGAAAAACCCTAGAAAAGCTTCACGCATAGCATCTTTCAATGCTTTTCCACGCATCGAATAACCACTTATCAAAGGGCTGCCAATGAAGGTATATTCATCTTCACTGGTATCGCCACAGGTCTCACGATTATGGTCCGCTGTCCAAAACCAGAGATTGGTCACACGGCATTGCTTTCTGATGTAGCCGTTGTCATGAAAGACTGCTAAATCAATTGGAGCCATAGCCATGAATCACACCATCTGTATGAATTTGCCAACATCATCAATGACTTGAACCCTGCGACTATAATGAGGAATTATTGACAATCCTCAAAGGTGAAAGATAGTACCGTAGTTCATGGGCGATGAGTGGCGCAAGCATCTTCAAACCGAAGATGATGGTACCATGCGTATCAAAGCCCATGGCAAAATGAATGTTGATGCAAGGATTGTTACCGATCAAAATCACTTCAATAATCACATCGACGACCGAGGTCCTGAGCAGTTAGTCAATGCAGCAGAAATACCCGGTATTGTCGGTGAAGCATGGGCTATGGCAGATTGGCATTTTGGTTACGGTCTGCCCATTGGAGGAGTCATTGCAACAGACATCAATCATGGCGATAATGGGGGGGCAATCTCTCCAGGCGCAGTTGGATTTGACATCAACTGTGGGGTTAGAGTAATGGCATTGGATGCAACTATCGACGACATACCGAATATCAAAAAGTTAGGTGGCAGACTTGCAGGAAGAATTCCTGCTGGAGCATCAGGGAAAGGCGGTCTTGATATTGACATGGCGCAAATTCGAAGTTTAACCGAAGGCGGTGCTCAGGCAGCAGTCGAGATGGGTATCGGATTTGATGAGGATTTACCCTCATTAGAGTCAAATGGTTTGCTTGAAGTGGATGATGTTTCTCTTTCGAGCAGGGCCTTGGAGCGCGGCCTTAGAGCATTAGGCACACTTGGCAGTGGCAATCATTTCTTAGAATTACAATCGGTTGAAAAGTTGGTTGACGAAGATACTGCAAAACAATGGGGACTCTATGAAGGCCAATTATTAGCCATGATTCATTCTGGGTCAAGGGGTCTTGGTCACCAAGTATGTAGTGAACATTCTCGTAAATTCGAACAAAAGTATCGTAGAACTAGCGATGGTTGGTATGCTGAAGAATATGATTTTACGCTATCAGACCGCCAACTTGCCTGCGCACCTATTCACTCTAAAGAAGGTCAACAATATCTGCAAGAGATGAATGCAGCAGCAAATTTCGCGTTTGCTAATAGAAGTGCTCTAGCCCACAGGTTACGCGAAGTTTTGCGTCTTGAAATGGGTGTTGACGGTGAGGCAAGAACACTTTACGATGTAGCACACAATATCGCCAAAATCGAAACCCATAATATTCATGGCAAAAATTGCCAATGTGCTATTCACCGCAAAGGTGCAACAAGAGCCTTCTCAGGGGATAGCGGCCAGATAGAGAGTAGTTTTCAAACAACTGGTCAGCCGGTGTTAGTTCCTGGTGACATGGGCACTGGTTCTTGGATAATGGCAGGACCAAAGAGTGGTCAAAACCAAGCATTTGGCTCATCCTGTCATGGTGCAGGAAGAGCACTTTCACGAACTAAAGCCAAGAAGACGATCGATGGCAAGGCACTGAAGCAGAGACTGGAAAACTCCGGTATCAGAATTCATGCCTCAACTCCTAATGTTCTTGCAGAAGAGGCACCAGATGCGTACAAGGATGTAGACGAGGTAATCGATTTAACCAATCGTGCAGGTTTAGCTCGACCGGTAGTGCGTATGAAGCCGAATATCGTAGTAAAAGGCTAATCACATACAGAATTTAGTATGCGATTGACCGGGAATGGTCGGTGCCGCCCCAGTGTGTACACCATCAGGTTCTTCACAAATTACGCTTAGTAGTGTATTTACCAAGTCTTTCAACTCGTCAACTTGAGTTTGCAATTCTTTCATACGACGTTTCATGTCTACTTTGTTCTCTACATTAGTTCCCATCTAATCCCATCCAAGGAAGTTGCCTTCCTTAATGTGTTTTTAGTAAATTAGATTATTAATCTTTGAGGATAACTCGGTGTAGAAAATGATGTTTCTATCACTGAAAAATTTGACGAAGCGTTATAATCAACAGGCAAGTCGCAGGAAATACGCCACTGTGGCTTAGGGGTATAGCACCTCATTGGTAATGAGGAGGTCGCGAGTTCAAATCTCGCCAGTGGCTCTTAATCGATGTAAAGGATTCAACTATTTTCACTTTAGACGGCGACAAGTAAAAAAAACTGTGACTGTTACAACATAAACATGACAACAGATAGAGTGTTTGTATTATTGATGATGGTATTGCTGATGATGGCTGGTTGTTTTGAAGCAACTTCAACAACAGAAGCAGAAGAAGAACAAGATTCCACAAGTGGAGATGATGATTCAACTGATTCATCGACACCCAACAGTGGAAATACCGCCACTAA
>CEUV01112626.1_pt1 | contig 21271 bp, 13 predicted proteins | sample 356401 | NCBI WGS metagenome assembly CEUV01 (sample SAMEA2622710, study PRJEB7988) | marine metagenome | isolation source: saline water (ENVO:00002010), including
AAGGGACTTTACCAGCATGTTCGTGCAACATGGAACAACCCAAAAGCAACTCAATCTCATCAACAACGTCAAGACCGCATGGTCCAGTGGCGTCGTGAACCAGTTAACTGCAGAATCGATAAGCCAACACGCATCGATGCTGCACGCCGCCTTGGTTACAAGGCCAAGCAAGGTGTCATCATGGTCAGAACAAGAGTACGCCGTGGTGGACTTCGCAAGGGCAAGGTTCACATGAAGCGCAAGCCATCTAAGGCTGGTATCGCTAAGATCACAATGGCAAAGAACACTCAGCGAATCGCTGAGGAGCGTGTTAACCGCCACTTCCCTAACCTGGAAGTTCTGAACTCTTACTGGGTTGGTCAAGATGGTAAGCACAAGTACTACGAAGTCATCATGTTGGACCCATCTCATCCAGCTATCAAGTCCGACAAGGATCTAGGATGGATTGCAGAATCTCACCACCGTGGACGTGCATACCGTGGAAAGACTAGCGCTGGTAAGCGTGGACGCGGTCTACACAACAAGGGTAAGGGTGCAGAAAAGCTGCGACCTTCTCTAAAGGCTCGTGGAAACATTGGCAAGTGATTTTTGGTTTAAACCAACTATTATCTTCACAATTAGATTAATGTATAGAGTGCTTTAGTTTTGCTCATGGACGCACAACAATACTACGAATCTCTCCTTGCCCAAGGCTACACGCCGGAAGATTCTACGAAGTATACTCAAGAACACTATCCTGATTTTGGCCAAGAATCTACGCCAGCAGCACCTGAACCAGCAGCACCCGAACCCGTTGCTCCAGCTCCTATGGCAATACCTTGTCCGGGCGAATTACCTGCGCCTGCGCCAATGCCGATGCCCGGTGCCCAACCTATGATGGTGGGAATGCCAGGTCAAGCAGTTCAACCTGTTATAATTCAACAAAAAGGCCAAGGTGGAATTTGGCGCATATTCAATGGCATATTTGGAATAATTTTCTCTCTAGCCATGTTGTATGTTTCAAATCTAGTCAGAGAAATGTGGGATGTTATTGGAGATGAACTCTCCAAAGAGATAGACAATCTAAGTAGTCTTGAGAGGGTCTTGATTGATGATTTCATCTCAGATTTAGAATCGATGATTTCCACCTTTTCTACTATCTATACAGTGGTTATGATACTTTCATGTGTAATGTTGGTTGTCTCAATTATCCAATTTATGAATAAGCCATGGGGTGGTAAGGCCTTCCTTGGAGCAGCTGCATTGTTGTTAGTTGTATTACTGGGAGCCGCAATGTATGAGTACACAGCAATCAACAATCTTATCGATGATGTAAACGAATTAGAGGATGGAGAAGATATACCTCCAATTTCATTTATGGAAACTCCAGGATTTATTGGTTCTGCTTGTACTAGTGTTTGTTTCATTGTATTTGCATTACTAGCATACCTCGGCAGACATCGTGATGCGCCCATGGTAGAACTTCAGGTTTAGTGTTAACAGATACTTAATCATCCGTTGGGTTCATTGAGGGTCGCTTGCCTCGCTGGTATACAGGAGGGGTTCCGTGTTAGGTGAGATGAGTGTGTCACAACTTAATGGAAAGGAGATCTACCTTCCAGATGGCAGGTTGCTTGGAGTAGTCGGAGAGACCGTCATAGACGGCGCTCAGTTATGCGCCACACACCTATTCGTAGCAGGTTGTCCCGATGAATTAGTAGAGAAAGGAGTTCATCTGACAATCCCGTGGCGTTGGGTTAGATCAATCGGGGACGTAGTTATTTTGCGTTGGTTTCCAAAGACTCCGATTCCATACGAACATTGAGGTGAAAAATTGACCCTTGAAGTTCATGTCCTAGGAACATCCTCTGCAAGACCTGCACAAGGTCGCTCAGTTTCAGGCTCAATAGTTGAAACGCCCGAGGGGATGTTCGTCGTAGACTGTGGAGAAGGTTTCCAAAACCGTTTGGTAAAACATCGCTCACAAATGAAAAGTTATGCTGGGCGGCGCCTTAAGATGTCCAAGGTATCTGCAATTTTGTTGACGCACGGGCATTTAGACCACACATGGGGAGTTCTACCATGGATGCAAACCATGGCGCTTGATGGAAGGAAGGACAAATTATGGGTAATTGGCCCTACAACTTCAGAAGTCATCGATGCATTACTAGGGAGTGAAACCGAACCTGAAGTAACTCCTTCGGACCTGGTAATCCAGTACGATATGTGGATGGATCTAGGTGCGACAAGTGATGCACTGGGATACGAGGTCCAATGGGTCCTCGGCGATGGTGAAAGGTGGGTCAACATGAACGATGGCTCGCAAATCCCTTTACCTCAACCGATGAAGAAGGTAAAAATTTCAGCGTACAGTACTCAACATACTGTACCATCTTGTGCTTGGAGAATCTCGCTGGGTGAGAGAAAAGGTAAGTTCGATAGAGAGTCTTCCAAGCACCTACCAGATGATATCAAAGCCTCTCTAGCTGCAGGCAATGATGTAGAATACAAAGGAGACATACTGAAGGCGACGGATTTTCGTTCAGATACAATTCCGGGTTTGTCGGTCATCATCTCTGGTGATACTGCAGAACAGGCAATTGATTCGGATTGTAATCTTCTAATTCACGAAGCAACTTTCCTTCAATCACACGCTGATATTGCAAATGAGCATCTTCATTCAACCGCCGCAGGTGCTGCTCGAACCGCCGTTGAATGTGGCGCTAATCATCTCGCACTTACTCATTATTCAGCGCGATTGGATAGTCATGATGAATCCCTAGCAGAAGCAAGAGGAATACATGGCTCTGTTGTTGCATTATCTGATGGAGATAGATTAGTGTTGAATGATGATTTGTCACTTATACACCTAATCAAATCAGAAGAAGGTTGGACTCAACAGGTTTGAGGCAATTTGAAAACCGAGATGCTTGTTAGCAAACACATGAGTCGTCCACGTTTACTCATCTTCCTGCTGGCCGGGCTGTTGATTGCCCCCATGGTTTCAGCCATAGAAGGACGAGCAGCACCTCAATGTGCTGAATTCGATCTTTCAGATGTAGTCACCTCAAGTTCAGGAGTATCTGTAGAACCAGGTGCGTGCTTGATAGTTGATATCGGAGTTAGGAGCCATACCACTACCCTTGCAATTGATATCGAAGTATTGGATGATGCAATGGACGTTTTGATGTTTGACCAAAATGCGGTTCAAACCTACAAAAACGGCCAAAATTATCGCTCTTCATTTAATTCAGAATCCTCTTTTGAGTCGATGATTGGTTCTGAATGGCTTGATTGGGCACCTCCTCAGTCAATCAATGCAAAGAATTGGTACATCGTTTTCGATAATTCTGCCCATGATGGGGACGAGGGACTCGGAGACCAAGGTGGAATGATGTCTAGATTCAAACTTCAACTTGCTCCAGCTTCAGTTGAAGACTATCCATTATTGCATGATACATTCATTTTGCAACCCGGTGAAAGGATTAATTTGGCATCATTCAGCGTTGATTATGGAACAGATTTCTCATATTGGGCACATCCGCTTTCTGGTAGCGGTGATATGTTCATCCAATCTGATAATCAGTTATCGGGAGACCTCATCATTTCTAACACAGGGATGGAAGATTTTGGCGGTCAAGATACGACACAGATTGATTGGACAGTTCCACAGTTTTTGGACTTGCAAAATCTAAATCTTATGGCTGAAGCCGGCTCATCAGGACTTCATTTTACTGTCAAAGCTTGGTTTAACCCAGTACTTGCACCTAAAATTGTGGATTACTCTAGTTCGACTACGACTATTGGTGAGAAGATTACTTTAGATGCTAGCAGCACTCCAAATAGCCTTCAGCAATTGCTATCATTATCTTGGGATTTAGACTCTGATGGTTCTGTAGATGCTACAGGAAATTTGGTGGAGGCATCATGGTCAACTCCAGGAATCAAGACAGTGAATCTTACTGCACAATCCCAGTCCGGTGAGACCACAGTCGTGTCACACCAAGTCGAAGTTTTGGATGTCGAAGACCCAACTGCAGTAATCACAGGGCAGGGTGGCGTCATCGATTTGAATGGAGATAGAAGACTACTACGTCTGTCTGATATGGTCTTACAAGCTTCGAATTCATATGACGACCATGCAATAGCATCCGCTTCATGGAGCGTTGATGGCGTAACTAAGTCAAATGCATCACAATATACCGTTAGTTGGTCACAGATAGGAACCTATGTTGTCACATTAACAGTCATCGATCCTTCTGGGAATACAGGTTCATCTAACACAACAATTGTTGTTTATGATTCCACAGAACCGATTTTGGTATCCACAGATATTACAGAAATTACTGAGGTAGAACAGGGTGAAGAAATAGAGTTGAAAATTAAAGCTGCAGACGAATGGGATTCGCAAGAAGACCTGCGATTCACTTGGGACTTAGACCTGACAAAAGATACCAATGGAGATGGCGATTCGACTAACGATGCTGATTATACCGGATCAACATTAGCAATTTCATTCGATGAAATAGGAAAAGCAAGATTTGCAGTTACTGTGTACGACCAATCTAACAACACAGATTTCGAGATTTTCGAAATTCAAGTAAAAGAGCCACCTAGTGAAGCCGGATTGATTGCGATTGTTGCGATAATTTTTGCAATAATCATCGTTGTTTCTGGGGTCGTTTTGTTTGGATATAAGGGAATTCAAAGAAGGCATGCAGTTGACTTATTGATGCAAAGCGGGCTATCGGAGGTAGAGGCGAAGGCAAGGATTCAGAGTATCGCTCGAGGAACAAAATTGTCCGCATTTGCAAATGCCTACCAAATGGCTGGAATATCCGATGGCAGTGTAATCATGTCTGCAGACCAAATGCAGACTGAGGCTAAGGCACAAGAATTTGCAGCAATTTATGGTAGCGATTCTCAACAAGACCCTAATGCAGGATTCATGCCAAGTCCGGCAGTTAGGAAGGTCGATCCAGCCCTTGCTGAAGCCGCTTTGGCAGCATTTGCTGACGAGCCAGCTAAACCGGTAGTTGCTCCATCTGCGCCTGTTTCGGGCAGAGTCAGGAGCGGAGGTGTTTCATTGCCACAATCTGCTAACCCAGCATCTCACACTCTCCGTACTGAATGTACGTCTTGTGGTAAGCCGTTTTCGGTTAATCTACCACCATCTGCCAACAGCGTAGTAGTCGCATGTCCTTCATGTGGAAGCGAACAATTTGTTGAGCGCTGAAAAGCGCTGTAATCGCGCCCGCGAAGGGGATGGTTTCATTTGGGTGTAGGAACCAAATTAGAACTGATGTCAACTGAAGGCGTGCGAATGCTCCATCGCGGAGTCCCGCAACCTTTGGATTCACGAAAGGTAGCAGTAGTGCTAGTAATCGTGATGCTGTTGCCTATTTTCACCCCGGTCACAGCCGATGAATCAGTCGGTAGAGACGATTTCGGAGTCCTTGCAGCAATGGCGAACGCTCTTACTGAGCAGAGAGATTCTGGAGAGGACGAACTTGCACATGATTCAGCAGAAGGTATCCTAAGTGCTCTAGAAGCGAGGGGTAGAGAAATCGGTGACGGAGATGCCTTGTTAGCTACAGATGGTGTAATCGGCGATATTTCAATGCGTGAAACTGATCCCCTAGAGCCATCACATCCCCGTCCATATGTCTACTTGACAGACCCAAATTCACATCCAGATGGATGGCCAAACAATTTACTTGATACTCTGTTTGAATTGCCTCCAAGTTTCAATGACCCTTTAGCCATTGGTGCTAACACATACTCTGTTTATGTCAACTACACTGCAAGGAACAACGGCCCACAACATGAAGCCTGGGAATATGGAACATTTACTGGCGACATACTGTCATTAGATGGCGCAGGCATATTTGAAAATGCGATAGACATTGATGGTGATGGTAGTAATGATGTTGCTGTTGGTCTTTCGATTGTTGGCCTAGGAACCCAGGGAGAAGGGTGGGGAGTTCAATGGAGTGATGGATTAATTCCAACTATTGAAGAAATCTGGATACGACCTAACTTTCAATGGAAAGTCAGAGTTCTAGACCATAATGACCCATTGTGGGATGACATGGCGAGTATGGAAGTATCACTGATGAAGGGCGTAGCCTATGATTTGACTTTCACAGGGGATGGAGAATCATACGCCTTGGTCATTGATTCCAGATTCACTCAACCACCACATGATTTCCAAGTACGCGTCGGATTAGACCAAATGACTTTGAAAGTTACAGAAACTTTCACCAACATTATCCAAGTGTTGAACATTTTCAATGGGGGAGATGAATCCGGACTTGAAGTAACATCGGTATCTGCACCGTATGCAATCATGATTTCAAATCCAAACAGAAATTCGGCTAATGAACAAACCGATTGCGAGGATTCATCATGGTATGACCCTATTGCCGACCACGATGCTGAGAGTAGAACGCATAAATGTGGGTATTCGGTAGGAATTGGTTATGTTCATTTCAAAGAACCAGATATAGACGGATTCAGAGATCTAGATGAAATCGGATATATCGATGTGGGATTACACCCTGTCTTGGGAGACACATTGATTCCAGAGGAAGTTGATTTGGTAATTCGCAACGATAATGCTGGAGAAAACTCATTTGACAACATTGAGATATTTAGCGACACAGATGCGGATCTTTATTTCCATTATTTCGAAGACCGCTCTGCCCACATCGAAGAAGGTGGACAATTTGGAAACATCACAGATTCACGAGGCTGGGTTCGAGATATGCCGAAGGGAACCTTGCCTCAAGAAGAAATCGATGCGATTTTCACCTTGATTGGTGAAGCACCGGGCTCATCGAACCTCCCCGGACAAATGCCAAACAGGTTATCTCTGATCATTTCTATCAAGAATTATACAGCCGATGACTCTACAAATGTCGCAGATTCAACTTTATTGCTCGACCCAAGCGACAACAGATGGAACAGCTTGATATTGATTGCAGGTACTGAAAGAATTGGTAAGTTGGAATATGTTTCAACTTTCCAAAGACACGGCTATGCAATTGATTCATCCTCTATGGAGGTAGAAATAGTCGATTTGCCTGAAGTTGTTGCAGTTTTCGGGACATTTGAGATACCCTCCTCGAATCGTATAAGAGTCGAATTCGGCACAGCACCAGATTTGCTGAGTGAAGTTTTGGATAATGTAGTGCTCAATTTGGTTGAAATCATTCTCGACTTAGGCACTATTTTGAATGGGCTTCCGGAAGCGATAGTTGGCACTGCGGGGGAATCCAGCGGAGAGATATTCGTACAAATGTTCGACCAAGTTAGAGAAACCTGGAGTGACGGAAGCACTCGTTCTGAGACTACGGTCTCAAGTTTGAGTCTAGCAATAGGTAGTAGCCCACATCCGGTGATGGGCAAGGACCACATTCTGCTTGCAGAAGACCTTGATTACACAGACAATAACGGGAATGTTGATGGGAAATATGGTCGGATAAATGGCCCGCTAGTTCCAGTTGGAATGAGTGTACGTATGACAGATATCTCCGGCGTATCATACTCATACAATCAAGATACGGATTTGCGAACAATATCCCTATCTGGAGTTTCTGGTGAAGAACTAATCATAGGGCATCTAACCCATTTCTCAAATACAACCGATGGTGAAGTCAAACAATTTGCATCAATATCAAATCGCCCGGGTAATCTAACTATCTCACAACAGGGTTCAGTGATTACTTATTCCGCAACTGACGAGATCGGCACAATTACTTACAGCGGAGAAGGTGATGGTCAATACAATGCATTGAGATTGAATGGATTACCTTCACAATTCGAGTTGGAACTTGGCGATACGCTAGCTATGTATGCTCCTGATGGGATTGATTCGATAGAGGTACAGATTTCCAATGCCTCGACTCCATTAACTATGGATGACGACCACGCAAGATTCTGGATAGACCAAAACATCGGTGAAGCCAGCATGTCTCTGAAGTTGTCAAATCTAACCTCCGTTGTTCTCAGCCCTCCCCAAGATCCGGGTGCGCTTGGCCCGACAGGAAACAGTGAGCTAGTGATGAACAGAACCGGTTCGGCACCTTTCAGCGTTCTACTAGAAGATGTAAGCGACAGGAACGATGAATTCCTGGGTCTCTCCGGACGCATCCATCTTGACCCCTTGCCAGCGAATGTAACTCTCTCACTACCGTCTTCTGAGAATTCAGATATTATCTCAATTCCAGAATTTGGCGACGCCGATGGTATTCTCGCTCTCTCGTTCTTCCTTTCAGGAATGATTGATTTTGGTTCTTCAGTAAACGATTTCGCAGTGGAGAGCATGGTCGATTTGGGCGATGCTTCGAATATTGCAAAGAATATGAGCCTTGGACTTAATTTGAAAACTGGCGAAGAATTCGATATTACTTTGGACGTCAAAAAGGGAGTAAATGTTCCCAATGAACCTCGATGGGTTCATGGTATTTCGGGAGAAGTATTGGAAGCTACACAATTGGTATACAATTATTCATTGATGCCTGAATTTACGGAAAGTTCCAGAACAGTTGTTAGCGATGCACTCGAAGACTTTAGAATTACAAAACAAGAACGTGATGATGTAATTCAAGCCCTGACATGGGGCGGATTATCCGATGCCGAATCATTGGTCGATGCTATGGAAGACGGATACATTTCGGCTAGAGAATTGAAATTATTGGATAACGCCACTTTGGAAGAAGAAGGTGTAACATTTGAACAAAGGCGTTCTTGGCACAGTAAGATATGGATGCCTCAACTTCCTGCTGGTTTGATCAAGCTAACTTACATGGTGGAAATTAATGATGAGGTGCCTCAATTTACTATTGAAGCATCGCTTGAAGGTTGGACACCTTCCCGCCCAGTACTCACTATCGAATTGAATGGATTGACTAGAACTGATACGACGATGGTGCTCACAGGATTGGATACAGAACTTTCGCGGAATGTTAACATCAACGCTACAATATCCACAGAATCTGATTTAGTAATTCCAAGGACTACCATCGACATGTCATACAAGCTCGGTGAGAGATTAGAAAATGCTAGGATTTTGCAAAACAATCAATTGAGGGGAATTAGGACTGAAATGATGATGTTCGATGTTCCACAGAATGCAACTTTGTATTCTAAGATTGGAGATATTTTGCAGGCTGATTTAACAGTCCCGCCTGCAGATAGAATCAATGGCCGTGATTCTGCAGATTCGATGATGTTACAACAATTAAGATTGGTAGATGGAGTCTGGTGGCCATCTACTATGTTCATCAGAGACGTCCCCGGAGAAATGCATTTACTCGCTGCACCAGCTAGTAATTTCGATATTCATGAAGAGCGCTCATTCCAAGGAATGTTCGAGATGGCGTATTCTTCCAACAGTGATGAAATGGATCTATTTATTGAAACTAAAGGGAAATCACAGAACATACGAGGTAACAATTTGATGCTATCAGAAAATCTGCCTGACAGATTCACGATGGAAGTCACTGAAGACTATGGTGCAAGTATTTCGGCATCAGGTAACGGTGTTGAAAAATTGTATATTCGCAGAAGCAATTCTCAAATTCAAGATGGTGTAAACATTGTATCTGCTGAGTTGGTTGGAGAGAATCTCAAAGGAGCAGAAGTCCACATTTATCGCCCACTAGGCTACCCAGTTATTGTCGTAGATGGAATTACTGGTGGAAGAATTGTAGCTACTGCACACACAGAAGTAGATGTCTTAGGAACAGATATAGACGCTAGGGGCGTGTTGCTTGATGCCCAATTTACTGGTGGTATCCCTACAGCATCCAGCGTAGGAGTTAACGGAGTTGTTTCGGATTTATCGTTGATTAGCAGCCTTACAGGTGGCGAAATAGAAACAACACACATCATGATTGGAGACCCAATTTCATCTGGGCTAGCGACTGTAATTGCGGCGGTGACAGGATGAGCGAAGATTATGATGAGGAGATGGAGAAAGAACTCCACGAAATGTCTCAGGAAATCGGTGAACGTGTCAAAGAAATCGCCGAGAGTATCCATCCTATGAGGGTTGCATTGGCGGGCGTTGTTTTAGTGATGCTACTAGGGGCATTGGTTTCGACTTGGTATTGGGTCATTCCTCGTGACGATGTCGAAATCGAAGTAATGTACTTGCAAAGAAATGGACACATTGTTCTTGCAGAATTAGTAAATGATGGTAGTAGAGAAATCACCGATGTAACTCTCACAGTAGAGTTTGTAGATGCTGAAAAGACTGTTTTAGACAGTTTGGAAGTAACTTTCGATTCTATACCTAGTCATACAAGTATTTCAGGCGACAAAATGGAGATGGAGATCCTTGGTTATTCTGTCTGGGAAGAATATACAATTCAGATCGAGATAATTTGGACCAACTTCAAAGGTGAAGAAAACAAGGAGCAATTCATTCACATAGTTGCAGATAATATTACAGAAAAATTCCACAACGATTGTGAAGAAGTAACGTGGTTCTTTTGAGACTATACTAGGTAACTCCTAAAACGGACTTTCAACGCCCTATGGGTGTGCGTAGAGCCTTCCTGTTGCTCATCATATTCCTTCTTTCAGGAATACCGGTTGCGAATCAACCTGTAATTAATGAAGAGGAATCGAATGTAGAGTGGATTAGGTTCGATTTACCTGAAGATTCAATCCGTAACTTAGTTGGTGAGTTAGATAAATCGCTGGCACTCGAGGAGCGCCCTCTTCTAGCTCATTCCAGATTAGGCATTCACGATGCTTCTGGAGTTCTATTCGACACCGATATTCCAGAAGAATTGTTGGTTTCAAGACCTGATTTGTCACTGGTTCTAGTTTCCACAGACTATCGAATATCTGAGGTCAGAGGTGCAATTTCCGACCATCCTGGAGTTACTGTAAGAGAGTTCATCTCTCCATCTGGGTTAATGATTCAAGGAACACAAAATGGTCTTGGTAGTGTAATTTCTATCGAAGGTGTTGCATCTGTTCAGCCGGTTCCTCTAGCTATGTTGGTTGATTTTTCAGTTATGGAATCTTTAGAAAACACGCCGGTTAGAATCGAATCATGGCGTGCGGATTCGTTGCTGCCGGGTGTCGATATTTCTGATAATTGGGGGATGAGATTACATCAGGAACTAGATGTTGTTGCAAACAATTTCTTGGACGAATCAAAGTTTGCCGAAACTGGACGTTATGATGGATTTACCAAATCATCAATAGCAAAGATTGCTGCTGAACCCTCAGTGGCATGGGTTGGTCCACAACCAAGCCTTACGATTTGGAACGACCAATCTAGAAACCACATGAACATCAATGCAATGGAGCAATATTACACTACGGATCTTGACGGTTCTGGACAAATAGTTGCAGTTGCTGATTCAGGACTGGACCATGACCACGGTGACTTTGGGAATCGAATTATCGGCAATGTGGATGTAATCGGAGATGGCTCTACAGCCGATGCCCATTCTGGGCACGGTACACACGTTGCATGTACGGTTCTTGGAGATGGAACTAGAGGTAACTATGCTGGAATTGCTCCAGAAGCGGAACTATATTTCCAGGCTATGGAGAATGATAACAATGGGAACTTCCAATGGTCCAGCATCAATAACATGTTGAACACGGCGTACAACAATGGAGCAAGGACTCACACCAATTCATGGGGCTCATCATCTTCATCTGACTGGGGAGTATACACTTCAACATCAGAGGATGTCGATGACAGAGCGAGATACTATGACCAATATTACAGCGGTAGAGAAGGTTTGACTGTTTTGTTCGCAGCTGGAAACGATGGACCAAACAGTGACACAATTGGCGCACCCGGTACCGCCAAGAACACCATCACTGTCGGCAACTCTCAGAACAGATATTCTGGTGCACCTAACACGATAATGGATGGCTCCAGTAGAGGTCCTGTTGATGATGGCCGCATCAAACCTGATATTCTTGCACCGGGAGGTTATGTTCGCTCTTGTAGAGCTCAAGAAGCGACCGATATCGGTGGAGCAACATGGACCAGTAATTGGTATCTAGAGTATACGGGTACGAGTATGGCAACTCCAAATGCAGCAGGAACTGCGGCACTGATTCGTGAATATATCACCGAGGTAGCCCAAAGACCAGAGCCTCAAGGTGCTCTAGTCAAGGCATTGATGATTTTAGGTGCTAGAGATGTTGGCAGTCGTGATATTCCGAACATGGATGAGGGATGGGGTAGAATCGACCTCAAAGGAACTCTCGCTCCAAACAATGGACGAGGAATATGGGTTGATGACCGTTCAGTGTTATCTTCAACAGGGAATTCTAAGAGTTATTCATTCAACATTACGACTCCAAATCAGGCATTCAAAGCAGTAGTTGCATGGTCTGACGAAAGAGGTTCAAGATTTTCCAATACACAATTAGTCAACAATCTCAATTTGTTGGTTACAACTCCCAGTGGGGTCGAATACAGAGGAAACGAGTTTTCTCAAGGGCGCTCAATTCAAGGCGGTAATTATGACACTTTGAACAACGTAGAAGTGGTATTAGTTGATTCTGCCGAGATGGGATTATGGACAGTGAAGGTAACAGACGCAGGGCATGCTGGGTCACGAGCACAGCCTTTCGCTGTGGCAGTTTCAGGTGTTGGTGTAAATGATTTGAGACCAGACCCTTCACCTATTCCGTCTTCGTTTACTACAGATATTGCAATTCCTCAAGTCGGTGACGACGTCTTGGTAGAGATGCAGGTTTCTAATCTTGGGAATGTAGAGGCAGAAAGTGTTGAGGTAATTTTCCAAGAAGAGGGTCTGTACCTTGATACACAGTCTTTCAACTTGGGTCCAGGGGGCTCGAAGGTCTTGTTCTGGAATTGGCAACCTCAAACCGCGGGAGCAAGAACTCTGACATTTTTAGTGGATTCATCAGACACCATAGATGAAATCAATGAAGGAAATAATCGGATGGATGTCGTCGTCAATGTAACAACACCTGGAGTAAGAATTGAATCGGCGTCATCAACCGTGACTCTGAATGATATCAATGCCACTTCTTCGTCTTGGCAGGTTACTCTAACCAATACTGCCCTGCTAACTACTAATGCATCTATTTCATCAACAGGCGTGACTGGTCCAAGCAATTCTCAACTATCCTGGTACGTAGGTTTAGACCAAACGGATTTCGAACTCGATGGTCAAGAAGGAGCTTTGGTAAACGTCACATTGGTTCATCCTTCAGGTCCCGAACCGGGAATGTATCTCATCAATCTCTTGGGTTATGATGAAGATAATGATGTAAGCAGTCCATACATTTTGATGTTAGATGTACCTGTGTTATCCGACACTCGAATAGAATTTGATTACACTACAATTCCAGTCAATCCATCCAATGTGACATCGGTCGATATCAGATTGTTCAATTTAGGAAATAGCGATATTGGATATGACCTATTCTTGGAATCTCCTCCGGGCTGGTATGCAGGTTTCGATGATCTTTCGGCCCAAGGAGGTGCAAACTCAGCATCAACCGGATTGATGTTAGAGGATGGTCAGATGACCATTGGAATCTCGTTCACCCCTCCTCAAGTCATGACTTTAGCTGGTGCAGAATTGACAGTTGTCCTGAAAGTAGTCTCACAGAGCGAAGAAGCTAGAATTGTGCAATATGATTTGCCACTAGTAGTAGAAGAGATTTCACACATTACAGTAGATTTGGAGTCTTCATTCTCATCGATAACCCCCGGAAATACAATTTCTTTACAATATAGCGTAGAGAACAGAGGAAATGTCGATCTAGTACTAAATCCGACTTTGCAATTGCCGCTTGGATGGATTCAAAACACCGTGCTCGAAGACTTTGAATTGTCTTGGACAGAATCTAGAAATTTCGCAATTTCAATTACCGCACAGCAAGATGCAAGGAGTGGAGAAATCAAGTTGGTTATGGATTCTAATCAGTATTCATGGTTCCATTCCGAGGATATTGAAGTTGTAGTTCTACCAAATCCAGTTCTTACTTTTGCATCGGTCGAAATTGGCGGAGACACATGGTCAAACATTTTTGGCCCAGGCCAACACCCTACAGGCGTTCCAATCAATTACACATGGTTGGTAGAGAATACCGAAAGTGCACCATGGAATCCTTCGGCCACTCTACAATTGGACAACAATCTGCTCGGCGATTGTACCTCTCCTGGAACTATTTCAAGGGGAGACATCAAGCCAATAACATGTACAATCATTATCTCTGCAATGGCAGATCCTGCATCAGAACCGGAATTCAGAGTAACACTGTCTGGAGATTTGGTCTCAATCAATGAAACAGTAACTATGCTGGTTGCACTTTCCAAGGAGGTTTCTTGGAAGGTAGATGGGCCATTGAGTCTTGAAACAAATGAGCCTTCAGTACTTCAGTTGACGATTACCAATACTGGAAATACCTTGGTTTCAGGGGCAATAGATATCACCTCCCCGAGTGGATGGGATGTAGATTTTGATGGAGTTGATTCTGTTAATCTTGAAGCAGGCCAATCTCAGAAAGTTAGGTTGGACATTACCGCTACCAAGCCCGGTGATGGGACTCTTTCAATTTCTATCAGCGGAGCAGAGGATGTAATCAATTCGAAAATTGAGCTGGATGTTTCCAGTGAAGGAGAAGCGATTACAGATGAATCATCAGGGATGAGTCCAGTTGTTTTGTCGATTTTGGTAATTATTCCTTTAGTCATCATTGTCGGACTCGTTATTTTCTTGAGGAACAAGAACGAAAAATCAATTCCAATTTCTGCTCCTGCACATGGATCGTTTGTTGCTCCAGCACCTCAAACAAACGCAACTCCTTGTTTTGCTTGTAGGCAACCGATTCTATCAATGATGCAGGGATGTCCTTCATGCGGGGCGAGATACCACTCAACATGCAAGGTCGAATCCTGTGTCAATTGTGGCGCACCTTCTACCGCTTTCGTAAATGTTGAGTGAATGAGCATTCGTGCATAGCCTTTTCATGTGACTACCCCGACCGGGGTTCATGGAACCCCGCAGAAAAGACACAAAAGCCGGTCAAGGCATCACTAGTACTCTGCTGATTGCGTTGATGCTATTTTCATTGGTTCCAGCAATGGCAAATCCAGTTACTGCGGATGATTCTGGACGAGATGCAAACATCTCAGTATCCATTTCTCCGAGTGCTCAAACAGTAAATCCAGGAGAGACTGCTGAGTACACCGTTCGCGTCTACAACAACGGTGCTAACCCGGTTTCGGTAAATTTGGCGGCAACCAATGAACAAGACTGTAATGGATACTCCTCAGCAGTTGGGCAAATTGGACAACCAATCGAAGCAGGCGACTATGGTGAAACATTCCTCAATGTCACTCTAGCGCAAAACGCCGAAGGCTCTTGTGTTACTACTGTAACCGCCAATGCTAACGAACAAGTCACTCCACCTGACCAACCTGGCCAACCAGCTCAACAATCGCAAGATGTCGAAACAACCGCTGGAGATGGTGCAGGCTCGACAGTGTTTGCAGTTGACCTTACTATTGACGCTCCTGTAAACCCGACCTGGAACGGAGAGTCAACCATTGAATGGGATGTTGAAGTTGAGAACACAGGAAGAGTTCAGGAAACAATCCAGTTAACCGTCGACCCAAGAAGCGGGTCCGGATGTAAGTCTGATAGTAGTCTGTCGATTAGTGTAGACCCCGAAACCGTTACCGTTGACAACGGTTCTTCAGAGTGGGTTACAGTAACTTTGGACGTCCCTGAAGGCAAGGAAAGCGACAAATATTGCTGGGAAATTGAGGGCGTTGTAACCAATGACCAGAACCCGAACGGTAGCGCTTCAGATACCGAAGAATTCAGCTTATTCGTTCCAGAATTGAAGAAGTGCTCTTCTTCGCTGTCAAAGACAAGTCTGTCGCTTGAACCTGGCGAAACAGGCACTCTCGTAGCCACATATTCCAACGAAGGAAACACCGATTGGTCAATAACTGTGGGATTCAACGGTAGCAAGTCCAATTGGGCATCTGTTGATGGGGCATCGAGTGGAATGTTGAACTACAACAATGGCAATGGCGAGAAGGAATTTACAATCGAGATTACTCCAGATGATTCTGTTGAAGCTAACACTCAAAATGAGTTTTACATCGAAGGTAAAGACGGCAATGCATGGAAATGTCGCACCACAGTGACAGTTACCGTAGGCCAATCACGTGGAGCGATAATGTCATTAGGAAACTCAGGCCTCTACAATATCCAACCAGGCCAAGATGCTACTACTACGCTTACAGTTACAAACCAAGGTAATGGTCCAGACACATTTAGGATCTCAGCATCCTCGCCTCCTACGGGATGGGCAGTTTCGTTAGAGTCCTCAACAATCTCTACACAATCAAGATTCAGCAATGAGAAAACTGGCACTATAGATGTTACAATCTCTCTACCGCTGAATGCTTTGGCAACTGAAGAAGTAACAATCACATTTTCAGTACTTCCTAACAGTGGTAGCGGTGGTGCATACGCAACTCAAGAACTAACTGTAACGGTCAAGGAAATACATGGAATGAGCGGAGGAGCTCCTGCTGAAGACCAAACAGGTAGGTCGGACACAACCGTGAAGTTCCCAATTACTGTAACAAATGATGGGAATTCACTTGATAGATTCAGATTCTCGGTAATCTCTCAAACTGCTCAACCTGCTTGGGGTAAACATTTCGAAATGGAGGATGGAACAGTAGTTACTGAAATCGATATTGATGCACGTGCTACAGCAATTATGTATCTCGTTGTATCTATCGATGGAGAGGAAGAGTTGGAAAGCTCTAGACTAACTGTTCGTGTTACCAATTTAGGTGATAATAACAATGGCGACGCTAACGATGATGGCGTACCTGACAATCAACTTGAATTCGTATTCAGAGCAATCCTATCTAATCGAGATTTCGCGATGGATGCTATAATCATGAATTCCCAAGACGACCTTTCCCGAAATGCAATAATTGTATTGCCGCCGGGCGGTAGTCAAACTTTCAACATCAAGGTGACAAATACTGGTGACATGACCGATGAAGCAATATTTGATTTCACAGGCTTATCTGGGACTGCCACACGTACTTTGACATATCGAGGAATGCCGATTGATGGACCTCTTCTTGTACCAAAAGGCTGGGGTGCGTTCAATGAAACAACAGGTCAATTTTACTACATAGGGAACTCTCCAATGATTGCGTCAACCGAAGATAAAATCTTTGACAAAATTGTCGACAACGACCTCGTAGATTCTCACGACCCAATGATCTACTATGCAATAGTTCAGTTGACGATAGAGGTCAATACAGGTGCAGAAAACGGAGATGGTGGTTTGTTAGAAATGGTGGCAACATCAGTCTCTAATGCTGCAAATCGAAGCGGCAAAGTGACGTTCTCTTTGTCAGTTGAAACCGTTCTTGGCGCTGAATTGATTCTTGATGGTGATGTTGAGAGAGACATTACTTTCGGTGAGATTGGGAACTCTCCGAGATTTGAAATCGAAGTATTCAATTCAGGCAACGTAGAGTCAGAATTCAAAATCTTCTCCAGTTCTGGTATGAGAGGATGGAGCGTCATTCTGAGCTACGATGCTGGTTCTGATTGTACAAACAATGGTGATCATATTTTGTGTACTATTGAGGAAGGAGAGTCAGTATTGATTACTGCTAAAGTTAACCCTCCTGGAGGCCAAAGTACTGCCGAAGTTGAAGATTCGTTCAAGTTTACATTCTCCGTTGAACCAACTGAGACCGGGTTGGTCGACAGAGAGAACATTGAATTGATTGTAAACGGCCAACCCGAAGAGTTCGGATTGAACTCTTTAATCACTCCTAATGTGCTAATGGGTATTGCAGCATTGGTGGTAGTTGGATTCCTATACCTTGCTATTCGCAAGCGAAACTGACCCCTACGGGGTCATGATTGAGGCCATCGCAATTCTAGTGTGCACTAGACAACGCTTATGGATGGTTGTCGAGTGGCCGTGACAAGAGAGTGTCAACGCTCTCAGTTGGTGGCATAGTTGGTCGGAGCAGAAACGGTAACAGGCACCTATCTTTCGATGATGTGGATGACTCTAATCGGCATAGGTATGCCACTGGGTGCTTTCATCACGCAGTACTTCGTTATGCCCAAGGTTGACTCATCTCGTCCACACATGACAAAATCATGGTTAATGGAGGGATATGAGCGGGACCACAGCCTCTACCCTCGTCGTCTCTCTACCTACGAATGTGGTTCAGAACCTGTCGGAGAAGCGATGATTCAATTTCACTTCCAGTACTACTGGTATGCGATTATTTTCCTTGTTTTCGATGTCGCTTTCATGTTCATGGCATTAGGAGGACTTCTTGCCATGGATGCAACTGGAACCTCTTCAACCGATCCTATCGATGTGGTTGGAACAGAGATGATTATTCTAACCATATTCTTTGCCACAATGACCCTTGGCGTGTGGCACGTTTTCCGAAAGAGAGGTCGCATTTACATCTGAGGTGATATGATGAGTGATACAGGAGAAAATTACACCACTTTCAACAGCAGAACGCTTGTAGAAATCGTCGGCGATGTTACCGATGAAGCACTAAAAGCTACGAAAATCAAGCAGTTGCTAAGCGTTCTTGCTGGCCGATTTTTCAACTGGGCCGGGCGAAAATCATTGTTCACCCTCCACCTTGGAATCAAGTGCTGTGCAATCGAGATGGCGGCTTCAGCGACTCCGAGATTCGACGGAGACAGGTTCGGAGTTCTGTTCCGTTCTAGCCCTCGGCAATCAGATGTATTGCTGGTCAATGGTCCAATTTCTAAGAAATTCGCAGACCCTATCGTTCGATTGTGGGAGCAAATGCCTGAACCAAAATATTGCATTGCAATGGGCGAATGTGCTATTTCGGGCGGACCTTACTACCAATCCTACAACATCCTCGAAGGCGTCGACACCGTAATTCCAGTCGACGTGTATATCCCAGGATGCCCCCCTCGTCCTGAAGCACTAATCGATGGTTTCGGTAAGCTTCGTGAGAAGATTATCAGAATCGGTGGAGCGCCATCCACCGGTAGAGATGGTGACAAGCCAGTTATCGTAGGAGAGGACTGAAATGGGTACTACTATCACCAAAGAACAGAATTCTTCTGCTGCAAAGGCTGCTGCTGAAAATCTATCAGCAAGGTTTGGCGATGCAGGTGTAACCTCAGAAGTCGTCGCACACTCTGCAGGAAAGAAGTTTGACTTTGTCAGAATAACATGCTCACCTGAACAATGGAGAGCGATTGCTAAGCATTTGAAGAATGAATTAGGAGTTAATCACTGCGCAATGATTACAGGAACCCACTATCCATCTGGAAGTGCAGATAAGGGCTGGGAAGTTGCTTATCACATGCACCGCTGGCCAATTACCAATGTCGAAGCGCACACCATGATTGTCCATGAAGGCGAGAGCCTTGAAGGAGATGACATTCCAATGGAGTTCGAGATATTCATTTCTCTAGAGGCAGGCGACTCCCCATCTGTGCCATCAGTTCAAGATTTGTGGGTAGGCGCTGATTGGAATGAAAAGGAAACTTGGGACCTTGTAGGAATTGACTTTGAAGGCCACGAGAACATGCACCGTGTTCTAAATCCTCACGACTCTCCAGAAGGGTTTCATCCGCTTCAGAGACAGCACAAAATCCGTTATCACGACTTCAATGAAATGTATGACGATCCGCAAGGATTCGATAGAAAACCGGTTGACGAGGGCCGTGTAAAGTGAGGTGTTATTATGGCAGAGATGTGGATTACAATGGGACCTCAGCACCCGATGACTCACGGATTGTGGACTCTACGTGTGAAGGTAGACGGAGAAACAGTTACCGATACTGAAGCGGAATTGGGATACATTCACCGTGGAGTAGAGAAGATTTGTGAAGCAAGAGATTTCACTCAAATCACTCCTTACTGCGACCGACTTTGCTATGTAAGCGCAATGACTTGGGCTCACTCTTACATCATGGCAGCAGAGGATTTACTAGAAGCAGAAGTGCCAGAGCGTGCCGAATACATTCGCCTAATGGCTGCTGAAGTCCAAAGACTAGCTAGCCATTTGATGTGGCTAGGTGCATTCGGGCCAGATATTGGAAATCTGACTTTGATGACATGGTGTCTTCGTGACAGAGAAATGTTCCTTGACCTGTTGCAAGAACTTGGCGGTTCAAGAATGCACTACAACTACCCAAGGGTTGGAGGAGTCAAGAGAGACCTCCCAATTGGTTGGGCAAACAGAATGAAGGCTAAGGTCAAACTATTCGAAAACAGAATCAAGGAATACGAAATGCTACTTGACGAATCAACAATTTGGCTTGTTAGATTACAGGGTGTAGGTTACGCAACTGCAGAAGAACAAATCGATGCGGGTGTAACCGGGCCGAATATTCGTGCTGCTGGTGTCAATACCGATGCTAGATGGACTAACCCTTACTCAGTCTACGACCAAGTTGACTGGGAACCTGCTGTAGAGAAGCCTACCAGTGTGAAAGGTGCAGATTGCTACGATCGCTATCGAGTTCGAATGGAGGAGATGAGACAATCTTGCCGTATGCTATTAGATGCAGTAGAAAAGATTCCTGGCGGGGCGAACACTCACTACCAGCCTGGTGATGAGATGTTGATTACCAAGGCTCCAACTCGCGCACCAGAAGGAGCAACCGGATTCAGTACATACGAATGTACCAGAGGCGTATCCAATTTCTACATCCAAGGCGGTGGCGACGGTAGAGGAAAGAATCCTTACCGAGTTTCTATTAGGTCTCCAATGTTCATTACGATCCCATACGTTGCAAAGACAATGATTGGTTACAAGGTTGCAGATATTCCTGCAATCATGGGTAGTTTCGATCCATGTATCGGGGAGACCGACCGTTGAGGTGATTATCATGGACGACTGGCTACAACTCCACGATTTTGTCTACCATCAAACAAGAGATTTGTTTGGTTCAATGCTAGAAGGTACCTTCTTGGAATCCTCATCGAATGATATTGCATTCTTTGTTTTCACACTCGTAACCTGTTTGGTCACTTTCGGTGGAATCATGCTTTCAATGTTCATGATTTTGTGGATTGAAAGGAAATTCTACGCTCGTGTTAACGACCGCCGTGGTGCAACAACCGCATTGCGTTCTCTGTGGGTCGGTGAAAACGGTGTTACCGCTGGTGAATGGTGGAATATGATTCCATTCGGATTAGGGAAGCCTGTTGGCGCAGTTAACAAGTGGTTAAACAAAGTAGCTGGTAACAA
>CEUV01053723.1_pt1 | contig 21228 bp, 23 predicted proteins | sample 356401 | NCBI WGS metagenome assembly CEUV01 (sample SAMEA2622710, study PRJEB7988) | marine metagenome | isolation source: saline water (ENVO:00002010), including
GAGCTTTCCCATTCTGGCAAGAAAACTTGGCTACAAAAAAACATTGGAAGCAAGTGGTGAATTCATGTCCAGGGCTCCAGTCAGAGGATGGCATGTTGATTGATGGAAACACAATAAGGCTTCACATGAATGAAGATAGAATTGCAAGTGTCGGCATTCGTCATTGGTCATCGGAATAAACGCTTTGAGAAAATAGATGGTTGGACTTATATCGTAACCATTAGTCCATACTAACGGCCGAACATGGATAATGACAGTGAATCCTTACTCAATGTGACTTCATCTCATCTGAATTCAGGTATGAGAGGCATTCCAGTGGGCACATGTCGCACCTCGTTTGTCACTCCTACAGAGGGTGTACATTACGCTGGCTACCCTATAGCGGAACTCATGAATTTCTCTCCAGAACAGATTTTTTATCTTCTGTTGCATAAATCATTACCCACAGCAGAAGAGACGACATCGTTCATGAATGAACTGAAGTCTCGAGGAGAAGTACCCCAAGAAATCACTGACATATTACTCGCTCTTCCAAAACATGGTCACCCAATGGACTGGATGTCGACAGGAATCATGGCTCTTGGTATGTTTGACCAAGACGTTAATTGGTCTGAAAATGGATTAAACCTTGTTGCAAAAATGCCAAGACTCATGGGGCTTATTTTTAGGATTAGAGAAGGGAGAACTCAAAACATCCCTGATGATGACTTGTCCAAAAATTTAGTTGATCGGTTTATTCATACCCTCGAGCCAAATGCAGACACATCCGTAATGGCAAAAATTGTTTCCGCTTTTCTCGTACTTCACATGGATCACGGAGGTGGAAATCTTTCCACATTCACAGGCAAAGCCATAGCAAGTGGCCTTGCTACACTCTACACATCCATCTCTGGGTCAATGAATGCCCTCTCAGGACCACTTCATGGGAGAGCAAACCAATCCTGTTTGGAATTTGTTAAGAAAATTGGAACCAGTAACCATGATGAAATTGAATCATTCATTAGAAACGAACTTGCAAACAAGAGACCTGTCTTTGGATTTGGGCACTCCGTGCTCAGAACAGAAGACCCTCGCGCCACCATTCAAATTCAAATCGGCAAAGAAGTGTGCCCAGAAGATCCTTTATTCAAGACCGTTCTAGGTTTGCTTGAAGTCGCTCCGCGTGTCCTCGCAGAAAACCCAAGAATTGCTAATCCAAATGCTAATGTTGACATAGCCAGCGGATGCTTACTGAACTTTGCAGGATTTACCGATCCTGAGTATTACACCACCTTTTTTGGTTGGGCGAGAGTTTGTGGAATTTCCGCCCAAATCATCGATGAAAGAACAGTGCTAAGAAGTGGAAAAGGCGTCCCAATCTATCGTCCTAAATATATCGCTGAAGAACAAACACTTCGTCATGTCGAATAACGAGGAGACATTCCACATCCTCTATGACCGATTAATCGTACGGCCTGCCAGGGAATCTCACCCTTTGATTCAAGGTGCATTTCTTCAACGTTCTTTTGCCAACCAAACCTCACTTTCCAAATTTCTAATTGTTGGATTTTTTCTTTATCTGACAAATCTAACCATTTGGTGATCGAATTCGGTTTGATCCCTTCATCAAGATTATTCCAATCCTCATCTTCCAAAGGCATCGTTGCAGGTTTCGTCCAACGAGCAGCATTTGGAAGCGATTGGTCTGGATTTGCAAAATCCGAAATTGGTGACAAACCTGCCCGCAATACTTGTCGCTCGATTTTATCATTACATGGCCAAACATGACATCCAAGACCATTCAAACTTTGTCTTAATCTTTTCAAGGAGGCTCCATGTAAACCCACTGAGCGTCCGATGGGAATATGACGTGTCCATCCGTTTAGATATTCAAGAGCACATGGTACAATCGGGGAACCTGCGTGTCTATGTTTTTTTGACAATGATGAAAATGATGTCTTTACAAAAGATGGAAGGGTGCGAAACTTCTGCCAAAATTCACCATCGATTGGAGGTATAACCGGTGCTAATTGAGACCATAGCCCATCGTACTTTGCAGATTTTACAACCTGATTCATGTGATGATGAAAAGCATAAATTACGAGATTATGCTTTGGAATGCCAGCATTTATTGCAATATCTTGAACTTTAGTCAACATTTTGACAAGATGTGAATTCGCATCTTTTTTCTTCAACAAACGCCGATGAGGCAATTTTAGTTCAACAAAAACAACTTTGGATTCCTCTGATAATGATTTTTGCGCTATAGGGTTATGCATGAAATCTGAGAAGGCATCAAAGCCTTCATTCTGTAATTGATCAAGACTCCATTTCTCAACAAATTCTGGACGCCCATCCAATGATTTGCCTAACAACATTGGCCTGCGATCGTGATGGAGTACCAACTGGTCATCGGAAGTCATACGGATATCCAACTCAACGCCATCGAATCTTTGTATACCTTCGATGAGGGCTGGCACCGTATTTTCCTTTGGCTGGCTCCACCCCATGGTGAGGGGAAACCACTAACTTTGAAAAACTCCGCCTCGAAAGGAACCATTAGTACTATGGTCAAGAGATGCGACCACGTTTTGAGAGGAGGGTTGTAAATCACCGAGCAGGGGTTGCTTACAGATGAAAATCTGGCACATTTATCCAGATTGCAACAGCATCTTCGTGCAAGAACGGGTCTCATTGCAGCATCATTTCTTGTCGGTTTAATCATTGGAATTCCTACATCTGCAAATATCATCAGATGGCTGTTAACAGATGCGGGGTTGGTACCTGCAGGTACGAACATAATCACGCTCACTCCAGTAGAATTTATCCTTTTGCAGGTCCAATTTGGAGCATGGTTTGGAACATTCTTGGTCGTGTTTTCCCTTGTCCTCGAAGGCGCGTGGAGAGCAAAGATTTGGTCACATGTCCGATCTCCGGGATTGCTGGTAACCTCTACTGCATTTTCTGTTTTAATTCTCGCATCTGGAGGCATTTATTACGCATTTGAATGGCTCACTCCAATGCTTCTGGACTATCTGCAAAAAGATGCCCAAGCTGCTGGCTTAACCACTGAATGGCGTTTAAACGGTTTCATTGGATTCATTCTAAACTTATCAGTCGCATGTGCAATAGGATTCCAAGCACCAGTACTCACACTGCTTGCGATTCGGACTGATTTAGTAAAGCGCGAAGATGTAATTTTGCGAAGAAGGCATATTTGGTTTGGAACATTCATTCTTTCAGCAGCGATTAGTCCACCGGACCCACTTTCACTTTTTTTGGTAGCATTACCAATTATTCTGCTTTTTGAATCGTCCTTAGCCATTGACCGATTTATGGGTGAAAAGCCGAGTGTAAGTGCGTAAGTGGTGCAAGCATCTTTCCTGGAGAAGGATTGTGTTCAGTACCATGCGAATCTCCGCCAACGGTGATTGGCAAACCTATGTTCATCAAGGCCCATCGAAGAGAATCACTATGGCTACGATGGAAGGCCTCAACGGCATCGATTTTTTGGCTGATGAGATAATTTCCGAGATTTTTTGGAGATATTCCATAGTAATAGGGATGGGCCAAGGAACTGATTCCATTTTCACTTCGAATTTTGTTCACTACATCTGGAATTTTTGGCAAGGGTCTTGGTGAAAAAGCTGGGCCTTCATCTCCAATCCATAAATCAAAGGCTTCCTGAAAAGTATCGATCATTCCCTTTTCGAGCATAACTCTCGCTAAGTGAGGTCTGCCAACAGCCCCATCTGCAATCGCCATGACCTCCTCAAGACTAATCTCCATACCATGTTCAGATAACCGCTGAATCATACCTTCCATACGGGGTATTCTTGCTTCTTTCATCGCATCGAGCCACTCAATAAACCCGTGTGAACAGCCTTCAGGGAAATACGCCAACAGGTGCCAAGAAGATGGATTTGATTGATGAGCATCCAGCATATTTTCTTCTGGTAAAAGTGGGACCTCACACGTAATCTCCACGCCTGGGATAAATCTCATACCCAATCGATTAGCCTCTTCTCGAGCTTCATCCCAACCAGCAGCGGTGTCGTGGTCGGTAAGTGACCAAACCTTCACTCCGTTTTTTGCCGCTCGTTCGGCCATGACCCTTACGCTGGCAACCCCGTCGCTGTATGTTGTGTGTGAATGCAGGTCAACCGCTTCTGTCCACAAATTCAAACCTCCGGGAGATCAGGAAGGTCTGATTCCTTTGAATCAAAGTCAAAATCTGGGAGAGTTGGAAGTTCAGGAATTTCCCCCTCAACTGCGTTCGATTCTGAAAGAGGCAAATCAAGCATGGATGGCAGAGGTTTTGAGTCTTCGATTTTGACTTTCGAATTGGCTCTTGGAAGAGGAACAGAAACCACATCTTCCACCGGAACTTGAGAGGATGGCAAAGGGATTTGCTCAGGCTGATTAAAAGAGGATTCTGAAGCAGGTATTTCTGGCCTTTCTGGAGGCTTGGTGATATTACCTACATCGATTTGGCCAAGGGTGTCGAGTGCGGAATGAACGGCTTCTACTTGTTGGGTTTCTTGTCCTCCAAGAATACCTCTGACAATTTCAGAGGTTACATGGTTTGAATTTGCTGAAATTGAGCGGAGGTCTATGCTCTGTACGCCAATTTCCTGATTGGATTGAGTTGAAATTACAGAAACATCAAAATCAGGCCTCGTTCGACCTGTCCAAAATGAAAGCAAGAGAAGAAGCAAACATAGACCATACAAAATATACTCTTGCACGCCCAGACCAAGTGAAGTCCAAATGGATTCACCAAAGATAACACCAAAAGGATTCCATTTCATATTCGGATGATTTGGATATTTACCCAAAACAGCATTTATGGATACAAAAAGAGACGCTACCGCCACAAAAACCCGTAAACTATAGGTGGTTTTTGGATAGTAAATTTCCAATTAATATCTCTCCCTGTTTCATTTTTGCCGCCTTTTTTTTGCAGCATTAACCGTGTTCTGCATGAGCATCATGACCGTCATCGGACCAACTCCTCCTGGAACGGGAGAAACCCAAGAAGCCTTAGTAGAAACATTTGGATGGGCGTCTCCACTTAGTTTCCAACCTCTTTCATGAGATGCGTCATCAACGCGATTTATCCCAACATCAACCACTACACAACCCGGTTTTATCCACGTATCATCTATCATTTCTGCACGACCGACAGCAGCAATGACAATATCTGCTTTCTTCACAACTTCAGCCAAATCCTCTGTTTTTGAATGCGTGATAGTAACGGTTGCGTTACAACCTTGAGAAGCAAGTAACAGGGACATGGGCATACCAACGATTCTGGAGCGCCCAATGACAACAGCCTGTTTACCCTGCAGAGGAATCTGATAGTGATTCAGGAGGCGAATAATCCCATGAGGCGTGCATGGAATCAAACCATCTGTACGTCCTTGAACTAAACGACCCAGATTAATCGGATGAAAACCATCTACATCCTTATTCGGGTCAATCAAATCAGTCAACATCATTTCATCTAAATGGTTTGGAAGAGGAGATTGAACGAGAATACCATCTACATCATCATCATCATTCAATTCTTGAATAAGAGATACCAATAAACTCTCAGAGATGTCGGCTTTCTTTTCAATTAGCGTTGATTGAATACCTAGACGTTTACAAGTTTTGATTTTATTTCCAACATATACCTTACTCGCAGGGTCATCTCCAACGATGACAACAACCAAGTGAGGTGGACGAGAAATTTTAGAAACCTCTGCGATGATTTCTTTTTCGATTTGACTTGCACACGCTTTCCCATCAAGGATTTGTGCCGTCATCATCCACCGGGAGACCCCCTTGGCTCATCAACCCACCGCCATCCTCGCTTTCATGACCTTTACGAGTTGCAAAAAGTTTTGATGCATCTTTGAAGGATTTAAACTCCAATGCATTTCCACTGGGATCGTCAATAAACAAAGTTGATTGTTCACCTATTTTTCCTGGATATCTCACATGTGGTTTGATTCTAAAAGTCACATTCATGGCTTGTAATCGATCTCGAAAATGATGCCATTCATTCCATTCAAGGACCATACCAAAATGGAAAGGTGGCACTCTTTTCCCGTCTACTCCGCTTCCATTCCTCATATCAGGCATTTGGATGACTTCATGGGCTACGATTTGATGACCTCCAAAATTGAAATTAATACTGCTTGAAGTCCTTCGCCCAATTTCACAACCAAGGACTTCTACGTAGAATCGTTCTGTTTCAGCCAAATCTGTGACTGGGAATGCTAGATGAAATGGTTGCATTATTCCTCCTCCCACAATAGTTGAGAACAATTTTGACAACTCCAAGCCTTCGGCTTTTGCCCTTCGACCCAAGAAAGATGCGCACACGCACCACAAAGAATGGATGTTCTTTTTGGCTCATCGAGTGTTGTGTCAACACGATACATAATTTTGCCAGCCTCTTCTAGTGTTTCTAATGAGGGAACCCAGTTTCTAATTTGAGCAGGAGTCAATGTTAATTCAGAGCGAAGCGTCATCCCCCAAACGAACAATATAATCCCCGAAAGAGAAACGACCACTCCCATAGAGATTAAACCTCCAAAATAAAGAAATGCACCAAAAACAATGCACGTAATTCCAGATAAAAGTAAGTTCTCCCGAGGATTTTTCATACCTTCACCCAATAAATTGAGATAACACTGATGCAAAATGATCGCAATCTGAAGCCCTTAACGAACACAAACCAATACGTATTCCATGTTCCAGCGGCACCACGTAAACATGGAATTTTGCACACTTTGTAGCTATTTCGACAGAATCTTTGCATTCCAGCCATGCAAAAAACCCATCATGAGTAGGGTTAAGCACAATGCCGTAATTTTGACATGATTCAAGCAGCGTATTCCTTCGCTCATCGAGCATCATCTTTAGTCGGTCTCTTTCCGAACTCCAATGGCTTCCAGCCTTCTCATTGGCATGAAGCACACTCATTGCGTGCTGGGCTACACGAGGTGCTGCACTCCATGTGGAACGTCCAGTGACACCGAATACTGTTTCTAATCGATTCACAACCTCCACCTCAGGATGAATCGAAACCAAAGCTCCGGTTCTCAACCCATAAACGGTATGTGATTTTGAGAGAGAGACTGCAAAGCATACAAGCAAATTTTCAGGCCATGGCATACCTTCTTCAATCGCTTCTCGAATCGTTTCAGCCCAGCCATGAGACTCCTCTGCATACATCGCATAAGCGGCATCGATAACCAGTGTATGACCAACTTTTTCTGAAGATAATGCCGATGTGACCATGGACTCCAGACATGCTCGCCTACCGCTTGGTGTCATGGAGAGGCCAGTTGGATTATGCGCAGGATCATTAAGCCAAACCAGTATTTTGGATTGTTCTTCACGAAGTGATTGAAGGGATTTCTCGAAACCTGAATGGTCGAAAAATGGTGTTTTGGATGAGGAATTGGGAAGCAAAGGCCAAGTTTGCATTTTCAAATTACAACCGGCTATGAAACCAGCATACGGAGCCCAGTGCCTATCCCTAAGCAATACCTTTTGCCCATTTTCAATCAAGTTGGCTGCCGTTAGATACAATGCACCAGAACCACCCGGTGTGGCGATTGAAGTCATGTGAAATCCCAAATTCTCAAGGTTTGAACGTTCATGGCCCAAGGCCAGACTTATTGATAAATCAAGATATGAAGGTAGACCTTTAAGAGGAGCATAAGAAGCAAATTCAACGTCTTCACTCGCCTTAACTGCGTTGAGTGCTGCTCGATTAATAGCGAGACTCCCGTCATCTTCCAAGAGGGAACCAACAGTGGCATTGATGGCAGCATGACCCTCTAATACAGCGTTTTTGTATTTTGCATACCAAGAAAAAATCGCATCATTGCCCTCTTTATTCAGTGCTTGACTATTGAGCCAACACTCTGCAGGCATAGGCACCGCTGAATGACTTTTGATATGGTTCTGCCGACGCATTCATGAGCAGAAACTGTCTGGCCTCATCAAAGCCAACGTAGCATAGCGGTAGTGCTTCGGATTTGTAATCCGACGGTCGGGGGTTCGAGTCCCTCCGTTGGCTCCACATCTTGAACAAACGTCATCATGAAGACCCCCTTCACATTCCCAAGAGCATGACCGGTCTCGACAACAGGGAAAAGCGGATGCTTTCCGTTCTCCAAAGCAGGGACAGCCCATGGCATTTAGATGAGGTCCTGAAAGCCTGCCAATGGGATGATCAAGCCCTCGCTGCAACGGCAGGTCATGGACTGACAAATCATGGCCTTGTGGAAACGCATGAGTCTTCTCGCATTGATTGGCGCTTGGGAGAAGAGGGATTGGCCGCAAAAAATAATGGGTTACTGGAAAAGAGGATTTGGGATTGGCTGAAAACACAAACAGAGCCAACCATGGCCGGATTGTCATCGCATTTTGGAAAACAAGAAGCCGGTCCAGGAATTGGATTAATGAAAAATTTAGGCGTTCGAATCAATGCTGGTATTCTTATCTGGGACGATCATGAAATAATTGAAGAAACGATTGCAAAGCGTCAAAATTTCATTGAAGAAATTCACGAAGATGAAGAAATGATTTCACACTTTCAATCACGAAAAAATCTGATTGAAGCCCAAGAAATTGTAACGAGGACTTGGCAAATCACTCAGTCGGGAAAAGAAATGCCAACCAGTGATTTGATAGAAAAAGAAATTGTAACCGATCTTTCGCCCGAACTATTGCAACAAGACGATTGGCAGGAAATGGCATTCAAGCCATTCGATGTATCACTCGAAGCTTCAATGCCTCGAACCGGTAAATCACATCCAATGCAGGCTTTGATTGAAAGAATACGCTCAATTTTTCTTGAAATGGGATTCAGTGAGATGGTTGAGAATTATGTGCAGCCTGCAGGATGGAATATGGATGCACTTTTCATTCCTCAAGACCATCCTGCCAGAGAAATGCAGGATACATTCTACTTGACAAATCCAGAGATGATACCCATTCCTGATGAACTCACTTCAACATGGAAATCAATCCATGAAACTGGAGGTGAGACTGATTCAGTAGGATGGGGGGGGACCTTTGACGAAAATGTTTCTAAAAAGGGCTTACTGAGAACCCATACTACTGTGAACACCATCCAATACCTTCACCAAAAACCCGCGGAACCCTGTCGTGTTTTTGCCGTTGATAGGGTGTTCCGTAAGGAAAGCATTGACCGTACACACCTACCTGAATTTCACCAAATAGAAGGAATCATCATGGAAGAAGGGGCTAACTTACCGATGCTCGTGAACACACTAAAGACATTTTACGCCAAAATGGGCATTGATGAAGTAAGAGTAAGGCCTGCGTATTTCCCTTACACAGAACCAAGTTTAGAAATCGAAGTTAAATGGAAGGGGAAATGGTTGGAATTAGGAGGTGCAGGAATTTTCCGCCCAGAAGTTACCGAACCTCTTGGATGTAAATGGCCAGTTTGCGCGTGGGGCATGGGACTTGAGAGATTAGCAATGTTGGTTCTAGGACTCGACGATATTCGTCAGTTATACATCAGTGATCTCGCTTGGTTATCCGAACAACCTGTTTTGTAGTGAGATTCCCATGCTTCAAAAACTTCCAATCGAAGAATGGGAATCAATCCAATTACTCTTTGCTCAAATGTTCGATAAGTTAGGTGAAGTTTCGATTGGAAGGGATTTCCTCGTATTTCATGCATGGCCTGAGTACGTTTCTACGGCATTTTCCCTCGGAAGAGATGGAAAAGTACATTCTTCTATGCCTCTGCATCAAATGAACGGTAAAGCCAGCCATGTTGTTTTTGACGAAAAATTAGAATCGATTTCTGTTATTGGGCTTGAACTTGAATATACTTACACTATTCCAGAAATCCTTCTGCCTTTGCGTGCGAAATCACCACCAGAATATTCTAATTTCAAGTAAGGCTATGACGCAAACGATGAAAAAGAAATATATCCCTCAAATAATGGGTGTTACTATGCAAGCCCCAAATAACCAAGGTGAGTCGACTCAAACGCAAACTGCTGTTGTTGCCCAACAAGTAGGAGTCATGCTCTCAAACGTGGAAACAATCCCCGGAAAAACCATTGTCCAATCCCTCGGAGTTGTGACTGGTTCAACAGTAAGAGCAAAAAATATCGGTAAAGATTTTCTTGCAGGATTGAAAAACATCGTTGGTGGAGAACTGACTGGATACACAGAACTTCTACAAGAATCGAGAAATGAAGCCATGGGTAGAATGATGCAAGAATGTTTGAGCCGTGGCGGGAATGCTGTCGTTAACGTCAGGTTTGCAACAAGCGCCGTTGCAGGTGGCGCTGCTGAATTATTTGCTTATGGAACCGCAGTAGTTGTTCAATAAGAGGGATCAATTTGGAGATTTTTTTTGTCATTTTGTTTTATATGACTGTGATTTTTGGACCAATTTTATTTTCATGGGTTGCTGGAAATATCTATCAAAATGGTAAACTAAACGATGCTGAAAATCGAACAAATGCATTCCTCAATCACCACAAAAAAGATATTGTTAGTAACCTGAAAAATCCATTCCCTGAAACCACAATTCAAACATCTGGACTCGTGATTGCTAATATTTCCATTGGCCCTAGTTGGTGGCAGATGACCGCTGGAGGAATCAAGTCTATTTTCGGAGGTAAACTTGGAACCTATGAAAGAGTCATGCACCTAGGCAGGCTCGAAGTTATGCAACGTCTTCGCGAAGAAGCAACACGCCAAGGTTGGGACGAAGTAATCAATGTTAGACTAGATACTGCGACGGTAAAATCCAACCAAAACGGCAAGAACAAAAGTTCCGCTTTCGAAATTTTTGCCTATGGAACTGGAATCAAAAGGAATCAATGAAAATCTCAAGTCTCGTTGGGAATTTTCTTAAACTCTTGACAAACATTTACTGTTATGGTTTTGCAGTTTATGCCTGGTATTGGACAAAAAATTTCTCAGAAATTAACGCAACATTTTGGCAGCGAACATCTCGCTTTGATGGCATTAAAAAAGGGTGATTTCAAACAACTTACCGATGTTGAGGGTATCTCTGAACAGAAAGCGGCTGATTTGATTGACGCGGCTAAAGATGCCAATACATTTCTCGCAACCAAAGAGGCAGTAAGGCTGCATAAATCCATTATGCAACATATTGCCGCATATGCAAACAATAACGTTACGAAGGAAAATCTAATGAAACTACAACCTGCAAAAGATCTCGTAAAATCTCGACAAAATTTCATAAAAAAAACAATGAACACTGACCTAGAAATCAATGGTCTCAAGAAATTGAATAAAGTGAAGACTCGTTTCAAAAGGGTTGTGGTTTCATCAATGGAGATAAGGAGCCTTGAGCCATATTGTCGAATTATTAAGCCAGAATCGGGAGAAACATGGCAAGATTATACCGTATTCAAGGAGGTCACTTGGGTGGGTGATGGAGGACCTTTGGAACCACCATCTGGCTGGATTGTTGTGCCTGAAACAGCATCTGAAACAGAAATTTTACCAGAATTTACACTTGAGTGGTTCCAAATAAATGAAAAATTGCTTAGGAAAATCGATGAATTAACCGAGCAAGACGAGTTAAAAAGTGAAATAGCCAAAATTCAGGTTGAGGGACTTACATCATATCTTGACCAATTGAAAGACGACGAAAAAATTACGCAATTAAAAAATATCAAAGATCAACTTTGGACCATGGCAAAGAAACTTGAGACTGATATGCAAAAAGAAGTTGATGAAGCCATGTCTGATGTTAATTTACGACTCGATGGCTCCGACATGCTTCGTGCGTTACAAGATACTTCAACACTCCAACGGAAATTAAAACAACAGACGAGCACGGCCATAAGTAAAGCCGTCGAGAATGCCAAGACAGTGTTCAATTCGTTTCTCAGCCCCTCTGGAATGCATTGCCCCGATCAAGCCTTTTCATCTACTTGGCCCACGAAAATAAGCCGGCAGATCATGGACCAAATGGACCAAGACTTGGAACAACTTATTCACTCTCTTCTCGCTCAAAAAAGAACAAAGTTATCCAAACAATTGGCACCCATTAAGCAAAAATGTGAACTTGCTTGGGAAAATCTCATCCAACTCGACATGTGGTTAACGGTAGGAAAATGGGCTCGAGAAAATGATGCGACCATGCCTAAAATTACCTCAAGTGGATTTCACATCCAAAATGGGAGGCATCTGCTTATTGGGGAAAAACCCGACCCTATTTCATATGGAATGGGAGAATCAGCATCGAAAGAAGATTGTCAAGAAGTGACATTACTCACTGGTGCCAATAGCGGTGGAAAAACCACACTTTTGGAAATGATTGCCCACCATTTCATATTAGCTCACATGGGATTTCCCGTTCCCGCAAAGAATGCAAAAATTGGACATATTGAATCCTTACATGTTCTTGCCAAAGCAGGAGGAACACAATCTGCAGGAGCCCTTGAACAAACACTGATGCAATTAGCAGAAGTAGTATCTTCTCCAACAGCCAAACTCATCTTGGCTGACGAGTTGGAAGCCATTACTGAACCGGGAGCAGGCGCTAAAATCATTGCAGGAATGCTAGAAGCTGCTAACAAACATGAACATACCTGCATGCTTCTTGTTACCCATTTGGCTAAAGATATCATGGATGCGACCGAACTGGATCTACGTGTAGATGGTATAGAAGCAAAGGGACTCAACCAAAATCTAGAACTTATCGTCGACCGAAACCCAAGAAGAAATTATCTTGCAAGATCGACTCCAGAACTGATAGTCAAGAGATTGGTGCAAAGAGCATCAGGCTCATCTCAAGAAGTGTTTAACTCAATTTTGGAACGCTTCTAGGAATTTTCTGAACATCAAAGTTATGCCATTCATTGAAAGACCACGGATTTATCCCAAATCATGGGCGCAGAGATGAAACGATTTTTGGTGACAGGATCTTCAAGAGGATTGGGTCTTTCAATTGCTGCACATCTTGCAGAACACGGTTACGAAGTCATCATGTTAGCAAGGCCTTCACCTCATTTTGTGGAATCATATCAACATCTTAACAATCAGTTCAAGCATGTTTCAAAACTAGATTGTGATTTAAGCGACAGAATGGAAATAGATAGAACCATCAAACAAATTGTGGATAGCAGCGGCCGTTTGGATGGAATTGTGTTCAATGCAGGAGTCATACATCCAATTTCACCAATACATGAAGCAAATGACACGCAATGGGAAGAAAATATTCACGTTAATCTTCTTTCTATTCAACAAATGACAAAGGGGCTCATGCCATTATTGGTGGGCACAGGAAGAACCAGAATCACAACGATTTCAAGTGGTGCAGCCATTCGACCTATTCACTCTTGGTCTGCGTATTGTGTAGCGAAGGCTGGCCTGGAAATGTGGACAAAATGCTTAGCTGAAGAGTACCAAACCCACGATATCAGTGCAATTTCAGTTGCACCGGGAATTGTGGATACTGGTATGCAAGAAGACATCCGAAATTCAGATCCAGACAAGTTTCCATCACATGCACAATTTGTTGATTTCCATCAATCAGGTGCCTTATCTTCATCAGATGATGTGGCGAAAAAACTCATGCCTTTAATCATGGAACACACCATGGAACAATCAGGTTCAAGATATGACGTCAGGGATTTGTAGGTGGAGGTCTTGAAAACTACCATGGATGAAGAAAGTGTGAATGAAATTGCTCATCATCCTCTTTCAGATGATGGATTGGATGAAGAAGATGAACCATCTCTCATGGCCAAGATGTTCATCAGCGTTCTGATTGCCATTATGGTTTCAGTATTCTTCTTAGGCATGTAAATGAAACAAATATCTCACGGTACTACCCAAGATACTTCGCCTGATTCAACATCATATATGCACCCATGCACAACCACATTTTCCGGTAATTGGTCATGATTTCTTAAAAAATTCACGTCCGATTTTAGTTTTGCATTTGCATCAGTAATCATGCTTGGATTAAACTCAGAAAATTTGTTTCCACTTATTTCGGTGAGTTTACTACGAATAGATTCTACAGATGCACTTGCCATGGCGCATTTTGTGTGGGGCATGATTACAATAGTGTGGCAATTAAGTAGATGGCTTGCGATAATTACGTCTTTTTCGACTTCTGGATTTAATTGACCGCCAGCGTTACGAATCACTTTGATGTCCCCAATTTTGAGTCCAAATATTTCATGCGGAACAATCCTTGAATCCATGCAAGTGATGAGTAATACACCAATTCCAGCCTTACCTGGTACCTCTGAACTAGAAAAATGAGCCACATAATTTTTATTCCTCTTCTGTAACTCTACAATCACATCATCAAAGGCCATTATCATTCGTAAAAATCGACATATATTGGTTATTACTATCGAATAATCAATGAGTTATGCTCTCCTTTTGATTAACACACTGTGTCAAAGAAGATTGTGAGCATCAAAATGATGAGGGATGGATGATTCGCCCTTGCATGGGCGATGAAACGACTCAAGCCATTATCGGCGAAAGTGATTCCTCGCATCAACGAGATGTCTCCGTATATCTCAACACTGCGTTTGGAACCTCAATTGCTATCGCATTGGTTTTTCTGGTCCTTAGTCGGGTCATTGGCGCTCCTCTCGAAGACCAAATAGCAGATGAATCAGAAGGATACACACCAATTTGGGAACGTTATCTTGAAGATTATGTTACTGATGGAGAAAATTCTTACATTTTAGAAAATGGTACATTCACAGGACCTGATGGTGCTCTATTATGGAGTGGAACTCATCACTTTGTAGAGTTTGAACTTCCTCTTTCTGAAGGAGGTGCAGCAACAGATCCGAATGATGTACCTCGTGTTAGTCTTGCGGTTTGGATACCCGATGTACCTGAAGGTGTCAAGATTCCAGTCATCGCAGAATTTGGCCCTTACTTCGACGAAGCATCCGTGGATACGCCGGTTATTGAAGAGCCAGGCACGTGGTTGGGTACCATGATCATTGAGCAAATTGTCCCGCATGGATTTGCATTTGCTCAAGTTTCAGTGATGGGAACAGGACGCTCAAATCATTGTATGGACCTGATGGGCTACGCAGAACAACTTGGCGTAGATGCAGCCGTTACTTGGCTAGGTAGTCAAAATTGGAGCAACGGAAACGTGGGAATGATCGGCAAATCATATGATGGATCAACACCTTGGCAAGCCGCTATGTTTGGAAACGAACATCTTGCGACCATTGTTCCAATATCTGGACTAATCGGCGTCATGGAATTAATGTGGAAAAACGGGAGCAGTGAAGCGAGAGCACCCATTATGCACAATGGCGTGTATGGCTCCTACGGCATTGACGGTGACCTAGAAGATACAGGAAACATGTGCCCAGACTACATGGCAGGTCCAGCAACTGGTGGAGCTGCATGGGCATGGGGTGGAGAAGCCGCAGGAAGTTATTGGGCTGAACGATATTTTCTTGACAGTGTGCTAGAAAATTATGAGGGGAGCGTTTACCTCATCCAAGGAATGCATGACTGGAATGTTGACCCTCACATGGCAATTCCAACCATTAATCGATTGTATGATAATGACATTGAGGCAAAAGGATTGTTTGGACAATGGGACCATGATTATCCCGACCGACCTCAAATTATGTTTGACAGGAGTGACCCAGGTCGAGGCTTGGAAGCCTATCCTGAAATGGTGAGGATGGATTGGATGCAAGACCTGCTTGAATGGTTCACTTACTATCTAAAAATGGAAGGCCCGCAACCTTGGCTAGGCGTAGAAATCCAATCCAATCAAGGATCATGGCGCCTTGAAGAAAGATATCCAATGCAAAATACCGAAGAGCTTTCTTGGGAATTAGGAAGCAGCGAATTGTCTCTCATCGAAGGAGGGAATACGATTCTACCCGATAGAAACTCTGGGCCAATTTACCAAACACCACCGTTAGAAGAAGACCTCTATTTTGGTGGTTTACCAAGACTCCATATTAACGTCAATACTGCAACCGTTGGAGGTCAAATCTATGCATTGTTGGAAGATTGTGATGGAAATAATTGCATTCATATTGGACACGCAATTATGGACCTCAGGTACCATGCTGGTGGCACCGAGGAACAAGCGTGGGTACCAGTTCTTGAAGACATCACGGCTTACATGGAATTTTTTGCAATGGATGTTGAAGTGGAAGCCGGTCACACCATCCGACTTTCCCTAATGAGTACTGGAGAGGATTATCTACCATCAGCGGCTTCAAGCGTTGTTAATGTCATCAATGCAGGTTCTACTCTTCAATTGGATACCTTCGACCCCAACACGAGACAATACTATGAAACCGTTCAATGCACGGCCGAAATATGCCTCGAGCACCTTGATTAGGTTGTGAGTAGCTTTCGAAAATAAGTTCACAAAGACCTATTGTAGAGAACTGAATTTGGCATCACCTTCGTCATTGCATTGAATTATTTTCATGCTACTTAACTCAAAAGCGGTGAGCCAACCAGAAACCGAATCAAATACACCGGTATCAATACCTAACCATGCTGGCCTCCCATCCAAGAGTTGGTGTCCTGATACACCAATTTGTGCAACTGGAAAACCAAGCAGTCTGTGCGTAATTGAATGACCAAAAATAACGCTCCGTTTTGCATCGATTATATCGATTGAATCAAAGAATTTCTTTCGAATCCAAAGGCAATGCTCTACTTTCTGATCTTCAAGAGGGTATGATGGATGCAGTCCTGCATGAACCAAAATCCAATCTTTTAGAACAATCATGTGAGGTAAATTTGACATCCAGAGGAGGTCTGAAACAAAGGTATCCGTGTCTAATTTTTCATTTGTTCGATAACTGTTCAAACATGCATTTCCTCCATTATACAGCCAATGGAAAGTTGGTGACCACTGGTTCTCAACTAATCCATCAAGCGCCATTTGTTCATGATTACCCATGATAGTAAAGGCATTTGGCATCGTTCTGGCGATTCTTACAACCATTTGTGAATCGGGACCCCTGTCAATCAAGTCCCCAAGGAAGATAACACAATCCTGATCCCCTAATTCTATCTCCGATAACAGATTTTCTAAGGCATCTGCATGCCCATGTACATCTCCTATAACCCAAACCTTTCCACCATTGTCTAACGTATCCTGCAAAGTGATTTCTGCGTCGCTATCTCTTTCGACTCTTGTCATTATAACACTCCCTAAGTAAGTAGTCTTGGGGACGTATAAACACTTTGAAAATCCAGAAAAATAAACATCAATACCTCTGAAATACGAGTTTAGGCTGAATCACAAATGTGATTATTTTGCCTTTTTTGCTGGCATTAAATCAGAAATCTTCTCGTACAATTGGTGTTCAAGTTTTGATATCTTCTGTACATACTTATTCTCATTTGGACCTGTTTCCTTCAACCAAGGAACCATTGAAGACCAGACACCATCACCCTTAATCCTTGCATAAATAGCCGCTAAAACATGAATCCCGATGAGATAGTAACTCATCAAAGCACTTAATTCGTGAATGGCTAAAGCACCATCTTGTAGAACACCAGTTTTGGTACCTTGAACAAATAACCCTGCAATCACAAGTCCCGTGAGTGGTAGCAATATCAAGCAAAGATACATCGACAAGTGCACTGCTTTTGCTGCAAATACATGGACATGGTGAATAGGATCTCTCGCTCCCGCAAATGTTTCATATCTCTTCATGTAACTAAATCTCAAAATGACGATTAGCAAAAATACTGCAGCAAAAATCACCTCAAAAATCAGTAACCCTGTATCTTCCAACTGAGATAAATCATCGAGTTGCTTAAAAATTCCATACGCGTAAAGTGGAATAAATGTCCAATGAATGAATTTTGCCAAACTAGAATGTGGCTCACTCATGCATATTTAGGAAAAGTGGTTTACTATTCAAACTTTAAGTCTACCTATAAGACACTGATAAATGAGGTACTGGATTTTGTTGGATATTCACTCAGAATGATTATTCCGTTTGCCTTTAGATTTGTTATGCCCTTGCTTGTGTACTGCTTTTTTCCGTACACTAAACTTCGAGCCAGAATTTTTTTTCTTTGATCTTGTCTGGGGTTTTTTATGAGTATTTACTTTCTTGCTTTGTCTTCTTTTATTACCTTGAGATCGGTTCTCACCTTGATATGATGGTTTATTTTTTGACCGAGATTTTTTACCACGGGAATTGGATTGACGACTATTTCTATTACGTCCAGATCTATTCCTGTTCTGTCTTTGTTTAGGTTCAGGAGGGACAAATTCTACCTCAAATTCTGGTAATTCACGAAAATCTGGAGGCGAAAACGGACAATCAATACCAACCTCTCGTTGAAGACGATTGTACATCTTCTTTTGCGGTTTTTGAACCAAAGCGATGATGATACCTTCCGAGCCACCTCTTGCTGTTCTTCCGCTTCGATGCTTGTACGCTTTACCATTTTCAGGAGGATCAAAGTGTATGACTGCATTAACACCTTCAACATCCAAACCACGAGCGGCAACATCCGTAGCCACGAGACTCATACATTCTCCATGCACAAACGAAGCCATGGCTCGATCTCGTTGCTTTTGGGTTAGACCTCCGTGAAGTGAGCGAACACCAATTCCTTCATCTTCAAGGTCCTTAGCAACTCTTTCGACGCCTCTTCGAGTTCGACAAAATATGACTGAGCGGCCACATGCACGGATGATTTCAGAACTGATAGGCACTTTTTTGCTATTTGGCATCAGCCAAAAGTAATGCGTCATGTCACTTACTGAAACGTCTTTTTCTCCGATTTCTAAAAATACGGGATCTTTTTGGTACCGTGTCACTAAATCTTGCACATCATCATCAAGTGTGGCGCTAAACAAGACCGTCTGAGCATCTCTTGAACATTTATCCAAAATTCGAGAAACTGGTTCCATGAAACCCATATCAGCCATCCGATCGGCTTCATCAATGACCACTGAAATCGTGTTTCGAAGCTTAATCGAACCTCTCGACATCAAATCGAGTAAACGACCTGGACAAGCGACGAGGATATCAACTCCATCTTCAAGCATACGAAGTTGCTTACTGTAGGAAACACCACCGTAGATGGCACCAATTGAACGACTCAATCGTTTGGCTAATGGGCGTAAAACCTTGAAAATTTGCTCGGCTAATTCTCTGGTCGGCGTGAGGATTAGTCCGGTTGGTAAATGCGGGTCTGCAAGCGGAATATTTTGGATGAGAGGCAAGCCAAAAGCGAGCGTCTTTCCTGAACCTGTAGGCGCCCTACAAGCAACATCATGCCCATCCAGCATGAGTGGTATGGCTGCAACTTGAACCTCAAATGGCGAGGAAATATTCCTTCCAGAGAGAACCTCTGTTAAGACCACATCAACACCGAGTTCTTGGAATGTGGACATGACGTTACCTATTCGGGACCGAAATCCAATCTTATTTAGTATGACCCGTCATTTACTTTTCTTTCACCCAAAGATTGAGCAATTACGTCACCAACCATCTTGTCAATAACAATAATTAATCACCTCAATCCATATTAATTATGTGTCAGAAACATTACTTGGATATCCAGTTTGCTCTGGATGGTTTGAGGAATTCTGCATTTACGCTACAGACTGGCTCAATCAAGATCCCTCTATACAATCAGAAGAATTCAATTTTGAACCCATGTGTAACTTTCATCAAGAGGGTGTATTTCTTTCAAAAAAATATTGGATTGCAATGGTGAAAATGTTCGGTTATTCATTAGAGGAGGGCACTGTTTTGAACGATTACGATTATGTTCAGCCAATAAGGACCACCATACCACTCAATACCCGAAGTTACAATGGCGATTGGCTTGATACTGATATCATGGAAGCAATCGCAAAATCTATGGGGATTGTCATTGAATAATCTACGCCTTTTTTTCAAAAGATTCCAAGGCTCATTTCGAGCCAAATGTAATTTAAAGGGACGTGCCATAGCCCGAATAGAAGAGCGCAGGTGTATGTTTTTGAGATTTGACCATCGATTCTACCATATTTCTAATCTCACGAAGCACCAGTTCGCTCAAATCATCGGGCCAAATCAAAACTAACTATTGAAACAAATAAAAAATCGAAATAATACAGCATGAGGTATTGTAATGAATAAAATAAAACAACATGCATCCATCATGTTGTTGCTCATAATGTTCACGAATCTATCCGGATGTATTTCGCTTAACGATGAAAACAAAAAGGAAGATTCACAGGCCAACTTTTCAGACACGGCTTCACTGTCAACACAATGTATTGAATTTGAACAAATTGAGAGATGCTGGTTACTACTGGTACCAGGTAACCTCTCTGCAACTGATTCTGTGCCATTAGTTCTGGACTTGCATGGTCATGGTGGATCAAGCGAGTCGCAACATGAAATGTCAGGATTTGCAAATTTAGCCGTTGAGGAAAAATTCATTGTTGCTTATCCCCAAGGCTATGAAAATTTTTGGGGTATAAATATCGATGGAGTTGACAACGATCTCGATGAAGTTGGTTTTCTAACGACGATTATAGAAACCATTGTCGATACCTACCCAATAGATGAAAAAAGTGTTTACATGACCGGTTGGTCGAACGGTTGTATGATGACCCAGCTTTTTGCTGTGGAGACACAAAATGTATTGGCCTCTGCGGGATGCATGTCAGGATATCTAATGACTGATGCACCTCCATCTTACACTGCACCCATACCCTTCATGGAAGTACACGGGGTCTTGGATGAAACCGTGAATTACGTCGATAATACGCACACAACGATGTTTTATTTTCAAAATATAGCAGGACTCAACAAAGGTGCTATACAGAATCTAGACTACTGGGCAGATCTCAATGGATGTAATGGCATTGCACCAGAACTAATCACCATCAATGAGGATTATGATATTCGAGGATATTCGCAATGTGATTCGAGCGCTGAGGTTCGATTGATGAGTTTATTTGCGGCAGGACACAATCCATATTTGTCAGGGAATCCAACGGGAACACCATCAAGTGCCATACTTTGGGATTTCATGAGTCAATTCACGATAGAGTAACAAGACGCCATCTCATCTGTGCTTCTTTAATGGTGGACGCTGAGGGATTTGAACCCCCGGCCTTCTAATTGGAAACCAGACCCTCTTCCACCTGAGCAAGGTACCCCTGCCCTGCCGGTAGGCAGGATGCAAATCATCCCTGTGGAAGCAAATTACCAGACAAGA
>CEUV01084779.1_pt1 | contig 21215 bp, 21 predicted proteins | sample 356401 | NCBI WGS metagenome assembly CEUV01 (sample SAMEA2622710, study PRJEB7988) | marine metagenome | isolation source: saline water (ENVO:00002010), including
AGTAAATCAGCCTGCCTTCCAAAGGCTGGTCGATCTGCTGCGGGATAATGCCCATATCTGGGCCAAGATTTCCTGTATCGAGCGCTGTTCATCCACTGGACCGCCATATGCAGATGCACCGTTATTCGCACAGGCGCTGGTCGCCGCCGCGCCCGATCGCATTTTGTGGGGCACGGACTGGCCCCATTCACAGCGTTACAGCATCGGCGACCAATGCGATACCGGCGAACTGGTCGATACTATCCCGCAGCTTGTGCCCGACGAAAACGACCGGCATCGGATCCTTGTGGAAAACCCACTTCGGCTGTTCGATTTCAAAGGCTAGACGTGTTTGTGTAACGGAACTTCGGTCCGTTTTTAGCAACGCTGCTGCGAATGCCGTCCAACAATGTGCGGCGCGTGACCAACGATCACGGCAACGGCAAAGAACTGCCGTTCTGGGATGCGGGCGTCACGCTGAACTCTGAATATTCACCCGACCCCATTTCGCAGGCGATGGCCCCGGCCCCCTATATGGCGATGGCCCCGGCCCCCTATATCCGGTGTGACGAAGAACCAGCTGCCTGCGCCGCGTCGGGCCTAGCGCAGGATTTCAACATTGAAATTCCAGGCGATGGAAATTCGTTCTCCGTCGCCGTGATACGGATTCACGTAGTGGTACAACCACGCGGGAAAGACCATCAGTAACCCGGGTTCGGGCCGAACGATCTCCTTGCCGCCATGAATGTTCCCACCGCGCGGGTCCATGAATTCGAAATTGCCGTTGCCTGGAGGCTCGGAAAACGGCTCTCCGGAGGCGACGTAATATACAGCCGACCATATCGCGCCCGGATGGTTGTGCGGCTTGTTGTACCCGCCGTCGCGAAGGACGTTCGCCCACGACCCGCCATAGGCATCAGCCTTAACTTCATCTCCCTGCTGCAGCGGAACGATCGCCGCCGTCAGTTCCTGAACGGCATTCTTTACCCAGGCGCAAAGGTCTCGAATTTCCGGGTTCGGCCAATCCCACAGATCGGCAGTGGAATGCCATCCCCCGACGTTGCTGTGATGAACGCCCGGGTCAGCCTTTTCCCGCTCGAGTACAATTTTTCGAATACGTCGGTTTTTCGATTTCGCATCCGGCATATGCCGCCGCATTAGTGTCGTCGGAAACAGTGTCGACAGTTCTTCCGGCGCACAGCGCGGCGGCATGCCGTTCACAGCGGCGTTTGGAACTCGCTCATACATCTTTTCTGTATACCGCCAAATATCTGGATCGCACAACTAACGACCTGTTCCCATCATCAATACGGCTTCCAGACCAAGTGACCGTCCCGAAAAATCTTGTCGAACGAGCCGCTATCCGACATCGGGCGCCAAGAGTTCGCTACATGTGTCAGCGCCGGCGAGTTCCGTGCCAGTCCGGGACTGCAGCTCATCAAACGACACGCCGGCGACTTTTTCGCGAACGTTGGGACCGCCTTCCAGGATATCGATCACGGCGATATCGGTAAAAACTGTGTTGACCACACCAGCCCCGGTCAACGGGTAGGAGCAATCGTCAACGATCTTGAAATCGCCCTTCTTGGTGTTGTGATCCGTCATCACCAGCACCTTCCGCGCGCCGACCGCTAAATCCATTGCGCCACCCACCGCCGGTACTGCATCCGGGCCACCCGTCGACCAGTTGGCGAGATCGCCAACGGCTGAAACCTGAAAGGCCCCCAGAACGCATACATCGATATGCCCACCGCGGATCATACCGAACGAGTCCGCATGGTGAAAAAAAGCGCCGCCGGGCAGCATCGTGACTGGTTTCTTGCCCGCATTGATCAAGTCGTAATCCACTTTGTTGGCTCTCGGTTCACACCCCATGCCTAGAATGCCGTTTTCGCTGTGGAACACGATCTCGCGATCGTCAGGAATATAGTTAGCGACCAGTTCGGGCATCCCGATCCCGAGATTCACATAGTTGCCGTCCTCGATATCCTGGGCCAGCCGCCAGGCCACCTGGCGGCGGCTGAGTTTGTCGGTCATTCGGCGCCTCCCGCGGGGTAATGCACATCGTTTTCGATCATTTCCCGCTCGCTTCCCGGATTTGCGACCTCGACAACTCGGTCGACGTAAATCCCGGGCGTGACAACCTGTTCGGGAGGAATTTCACCTAGGTCCACGATCTGCCGCGCCTGTACGATGGTAGTCTTCGCCGCCGTGCACATAATCGGGCCAAAATTCCGTGCAGCGAGGCGGTAGGTTAGATTGCCCCAGCGGTCGGCAAGATTGGCTTTGACCAAGGCCACGTCGGCATAGAGCGGATCCTCGAGAACGTATTCTTCGCCGTTGTAGATACGGCGTTCCTTGCCGTCGGCCAACGGCGTGCCGATCGTCGTCCTCGTGTAGAAACCGCCGATCCCGGCACCGGCCGCGCGGATGCGCTCGGCTAACGTGCCCTGCGGCACCACCTCCAGCTCAATCCGGCCTCCGACGTACATGGTGTCGAAAACCTCCGAATGGGACGATCGGGGGAAAGAGCAGATCATTTTGCGTACCTGCCCGGATTCTAGCAGCGCCGCGAGCCCGACATGACCGTTGCCAGCATTGTTGTTAACCAGCGTCAGGTCGCGCGCACCGTGATCGATCAGTGCGTGCACTAGTTCGGTCGGATTTCCGGATTCGCCGAATCCGCTGATTAGGACGACGGCGCCGTCTTCTATCACGGAAACGCTCTCCGCGAGATTTTCGATTATCTTATCTATCATGTGCTCAATCTAGGCTAGGCCGCAGCACAGGATCAAATACCACGATAAGAGAACGCACGTCCTAGATCGGAAAGCTATGCACGACGCTAAACATTTGAAATTGGGACGTGCCGCCAAAGAAGGCACCGAATTGGCTGTTATAAAAACCGCGATCGCCGGCGCGGAAACAGCGTGGGAAACCGCGAATAGAACTTTAAACACCGCCAGAAAGACCTTGAAGGTTATGCCGGTGGACGTCACGCCCGAAATCGTCACGCTGAACACAGAGCTGAGCATTGGAGAAGCCGGCTTGAAGACGGCGCAAGGCATTCTGGAAGTGGCGCGCGGCGCGAACAAAGGCGTCGAAGTGACTGTCAAGGCGATCCGCAGCGGCCAGACCGCGCTGCAGATCAAAAAGCGTAGCGCCATTGATAGGCTCAGAGGCATCGCATCGCTGAAAAACGAGTTCAACAGGCTCGTAGAGGGAATCGGCGAGAAGTCCTGAAGGCATTTAAGAAATAGGCCCGGCAGCGGCACCGCGTTTCCGCCCCCTAACCTCGGGAAGGGATTGACGGTAACCGGACCTGCGCACAGGATTGGTCCATGCCCGCACTCTGCCGCATCTGCCTGACTGAGACTCCGCATCCGCCAGACGTCTGCGATGGCTGCGGCGGAGAGACTATCGTCGGCCATGCCGAGCTGAACGATCTGTCCACCGCACATATCGACTGCGATTCGTTTTATGCCAGTGTTGAAAAACGCGACAACCCGGAGCTGGCTGACAAGCCGGTGCTGGTCGGTGGCCGCAATCGGGGCGTTGTGATGGCTGCTTGCTACGTGGCGCGCCAATACGGCGTGCATTCCGCCATGCCGATGTTCAAGGCACTCAAAGCCTGCCCAGAGGCAGTGGTGATCCGTCCAGATATGAAAAAATATGGTGTCGTCGGGATGGCTGTCCGCGAGATGATGCGGAACGTCACCCCGCTGGTGGAGCCGATCTCCATCGATGAAGCTTTTCTCGATCTGTCGGGAACCGAGCGCCTTCACGGCGCCAGCCCGGCCAAAACCCTCGCCCGCCTGGCGGCCGACATCCGCACGGAACACGGTATCACGGTGACGGTAGGACTGAGCCACAACAAGTTTCTGGCCAAGCTTGCCTCTGGCCTCAACAAGCCGCACGGATTTACCGTCATCGGCAAGCAGGAGACAGTATCGTTTCTGGCGGAACAGCCGGTCTCCAGCATCTGGGGGGTCGGCAAGGTGTTCCAGAAGCGTCTGGAACGGGATGGCATCACACAGATCGGACAACTACAGGGTTACGACGAAACCGAACTCGCGCGCCGCTTCGGCGAGATGGGCAGCCGCCTCGCTCGGCTCTCCCACGGTCGCGACAATCGCAGGGTCGTCCCGGGAAGCGGCCGCAAGAGTCTGTCGAGCGAAACCACATTCAGTGAGGATATTACGGACGTCGTTAAACTTAAGCGTGTTCTCTGGCGCCAGACTGAGAAGGTGTCTGCCGGACTGAAGAGAGAAAATATCGGCGGGCGGACCGTCACCCTAAAACTGAAAAACGCTCGGTTTGCTATCCGCACCCGGTCGCGCACCCTACTCCATCCTACCCAGCTCGCAGACGTCATCTTTGCTACCGCAGCGCCTTTGCTGGAGAAAGAGGCGGACGGTACGGCATACCGGCTGTTAGGCGTCGGTTTATCGGTGTTAGAGCCTGCGGATCATTGCGACCCGATCGATCTGGCAGATCCCGACGCGCAGCGCCGAAAACAAGTGGAAACAGCGGTGGACGATCTCCGCGCACGGTTCGGCCGCGGCGCGATCGGCAAAGGCAGAATTCTGAAAGGCTGAAAGGTGGAAAAGCTGCGCTGTGCATCAGTCCGACGCTTAGAAGCACCCGGAATGGATTTACGCCAGCTTGGCCATCAGATATTCGATGTTGTCGTCGCCCATAGCTTAGTCTGGATCCTCAAAATTGGTGATGATCCATTCGATCATGCGGGGCGAAACGCGCCTGACGTAATTTCGCAGGGTTATTTTCACTAAACACATTGACGCGCCCTGAAACTAGTTGGGTCACTTCTTGAAGGTGTGATCCGATCGTACTGCAAGTCATTGAATTCATAGTTTGACCTGCTGTTACGTGGCACTTACATGATAGGTAGAGGTGAAAATCAATATAGGAACTACGATGAAAAAGCCCGTTTCGGCCTTCGCAGCAACAGCGATTATTTTATTTGTTTCAATCGGTTATGCTAATGCCGCGGATATTAAGAAAGGAAAAAGGGTCTTTAATAAGTGTAAGGCCTGTCATTCGCTCGTCGAAAACAAAAACCGGATCGGCCCCAGCCTCCACGGTATCTTCGGCCGCACGGCGGGAACCACCCCGAAATACAAGTTTTCCAAGGCGATGAAAAAGGCCGGTGCGGGCGGTCTGGTATGGAATGAAGAGACACTGGCAAAATACCTCGTTAAGCCACGCGCCTTCATCAAAGGCACCAAAATGGTCTTCGCGGGCATAAAAAAGACCAAGGATATGGAAAATCTGATAGCTTTTCTGAAGAAAGCTTCGAAATAGGGATCTATCCCCTCGCGGCCGGTCTGGCCTCAACCGCCGCAATCTGGCCGGGGATAGACACGTCAACAAGCGCCATGATCTCGAAACCCGGCTCTCCTTGGGCATTGCAGCCATCCTTCTCCGCAGCCCAGTTCTTCAACCGGGCCTATCGGGCGTAGATCAGCTCCACGACCTGCAAATGAGACAGTTGCAGGGCAGTCGCGGCGCGTGACAAACCCGCAGTGCAACGTTGCGTCCGAACCCGCAGAAATCCCATCGGTGAGGCGGTCTATCGAACCACCAGGACCGATTTCTGTGAATGCCGCACGACGCGGGCGGCATTCGGGCCGAGCAGATAGTCCTGCAGTTCGGGCCGGTGAGACCCCATGATGATCAGATCGGCACCGATATCCTCCGCCGTGTCGATAATCGCCTTGTAGATGGTTCCGTCGGCGACGATGTGCCGCACCTTGATTTCCTCGGGCACGCGGTCGGCGACAAATTTATGTAGCACGTCCTTCGCGTTATCCATCAGCTTGTCCTCGTGATCGTCAGGGAAGAACTGAGCCACCATCGGAGAACGGAAATCCGGCATCACCGTCATCACGTGCAGGTTAGAGCCGAACGCCTCGCAATATTCGATCGCCGCAGGCAAAGCCTTTGCCCACGAACTTTCGTTCCCCAGATCGACCGGCAAAAGAATGTCGGTATACATGTTCCTCTCCTTCTCCTAGGCCGCTGTCGGTTGCGCGGAAGGATCTTTGCGCCGACGCCGCTACAGCATCCAGTTCAGCGCCAAAAGCATAATAGCCAGGATAGCTCTGGCGTCGGGTGATAGTATGGCCTCTATCGGGCTCACCTTTCTCTGCGAAATACTGTCGCGCCATTTTGAGCGCGCTTTCTGCACCCTCCCAACCGCCTGACGTCAAATAGACGCGCGACAGATCGCACGGAGCGATCGTCGTAAGCCGATCCGCCAGTTCTTCGGCAACTTATGACGTTCAGAAGGCCGTGTGGGCGAACAGAATTCGGTCCAGCAGCAAGAAAGGCGCGTTTGACTTCTTCGTCAGAGTGCCACCGGGCAAGGTACCGGAGCGCCGCCACAAGCATCGGGATACTCGTTGCCGTATTTGTCGTAGACATGCATGCCATCACGCCTAGGAACCACCGACAGCGTCTATTTCGGGAACCGATCAAAAACGTGATGCATGTCAGAAGTCCGTTGGCGCGAAGGGGTGGTTTGGGTAGGATGCCACGCCGCATCCGTCTCACCAAGAGCCAATCAGGACGCGCTATGAATTTGAAAGACCATATCCGTTCGATCCCGGATTTTCCGATGCCGGGTATTCTTTTCTATGACATCTCCACGCTGCTGCAACATGCAGAAGCCTGGCAGACGACCGTGGATCGCCTGACCGAGGAGATCGGGCCTTATAAGCCTGACCGCCTTATCGGAATTGAATCGCGAGGTTTCTTGGTAGCAGCGCCACTGGCTTTGCGGCTTGGGATTGGGTTCACGATGGTTCGGAAGCGAGGCAAGCTCCCGGGTGAGACCATCGCGCATACCTACGACCTCGAATACGGCACCGACACCATAGAAATCCAGTCCGACGCACTGCACCACGGGCAAAAAGTGGTTTTGATGGACGATCTGCTGGCGACGGGTGGTACCGCCGCAGCAGCCGTCGAGCTAGTTCGCAGCGTAAGGGCTGACGTCGTGGCGTCTGCATTTATCGTCGAACTGAATTTCTTGCGGGGGCGCGACCGTCTCGACGTGCCCATCCACTCGCTTATCGGCTTCGACCAATAGGCCTACCGCTCTGGCGGTACTGCCGCGAATTCAGAATCTCTCAAGCAGAACTTTCCTTCCGGATCTTGCCATAACTCGCCGCTTTCATGCAGCATGCCAATGGCGCGGGTCACTGCCTGAAAGCCGTGAGCAACGAACCTCTCGCACAGATCGGCGAAATAGAGTGGCTCTTCCGTGATCAGAGCATGGATCTGCTCCGCCAGTTGTTCCGGCGGAATTTCTCGGATGGGCTGCGCTGGACGATCCGAACCGCCGATGAAATCATCGAGCTTGACCTCGTCTGCATACGCATAGGCGATACGGTGGAACCGCTCGCGCGGCACGTTATCCGGGATCGTCGCATCGATGCCCATCTTCGCCGTGGTCGGCACGCGGGAATACGGCCCCGGAGGCGGCAGGCTGGGGTCGAGCGGTTTGGACCTTGCGCCGGAAATGATCACCACGTCCCGGTCGGCTTGGACCCGGGTTGCAACCGCCCATTCCACATCGACGTGATCGAATACGTCGATATCGTGATCGACCACAGTGACGTGCTTCATGTCCGCCACCGACAACGCGGCGGTGATGGCATTCTTGCCGTCGCCCGGCAACGGCTTGATCGCGACGATCGCATGCCAGTGGCAACACCCGCCCGGGGTGATGTTGACGGCGGTGACGTTGACGCCAGCCTCGTCGAGCACGCGTCGCACGTTGGCCTCATAAATCGGGCCTGACGGCCAGATGTTTTCCCACGGCATGTGCAGTGCGTAGTACACGGGATTCTTTCGCATAGAGACCGCCTTGATCCGCACATGCGGATTCCAGTGCAGTCCACCCATCAGACGGGTGAATTCGCCGAAGCGGCCTTCCGGCTGGGTCCAGCCAGTGGGAAGGATTTCCGCTTCCAGCACGATTTCGGCATCAGCAATGCACGGCATGTCTATTGTCTGACACTGGGTCAGTGGCACGCCCTTGCCGCGCATGCCGCCGGCGATGCCAAGCTCGCTGACGCCGGCGCGGGCCTTGTACGTCGAACAGATCAGCTCGAAAGGATGGGTACCGATATTGATCGAGATCGGCAGCGGTTCTCCCTTTTCATACGCCTTGGCGGCATAGCGATGGAGATTGTTGGGGGTAACGATATCGATCCCGGTCAGGTTCTTTTCCTTGACCAGAAACCGGTAAACGCCGGCATTTATGGCCGAGTTCTCGTCCTCGTCGGGATCGCGGGACAAGGTGATCCCTGCGGTAATCATGGGCCCTCCGTCAAGCACGGAAAATAACGGCACCGGCATCGAATACAGGTCGACGTCGTCGCCTTCCAGGTAGACTTCCCGTGCAGGACCAGTATTCACGAATTCGGGCTCTATCGGCCGATCCAAGCCGTCCCGCAGGCGCCCTTCGATATCGGAGAACTCGCAACCGGCGGCGATTGCTAGACGTTCTCGGCTGTTTGTAACTCCGGATATTACGGGCATGTCGTAGCCTATGACGCTGGTAAACATCAGCGCCTTGTCTGACTGATCGACAAGTGCTGCGATATGCCGGATATCGACGGGTTTTTCGATTTCGATCAATTCATCCGCCGCACGCAGCTCGTCTATTAGTTCGCGAAAGTCTTCGGCCATTTTTCCATTGTCCCGTTTATTGATCTATGTGACGGGAACCATACAAGATTAGGGTCATCGTCGGAACACAGGCGCCTGAAGGCGCACTTAACCCTGTCTGCGAGAGAGTTTTATGAGGGCTGCCGACGCGCTGAGCACCGCCGCCATCAAAAACAGTGCGGAAAGTAGAACCAGTTCCGCGAGACGAAAGGGCGTTAAGTCCAGAATCTGTGCTGTCCTTACGCTCATTTCGTGTCATCTCCTTATTGATTGCTCGCTGCCTGTCGATTATCAGATGTAGGATTGTCGCGTTCTTAACAACACAGGTTCAAGCGGATGTCATCTGTGGATAATAGAATGTGATTTCCCGGCGGCGGCATAATCAAGCCCACGCCAACAAGGATCTTCGAAAAGATGACCTCCATTTCCCCGACGATCACGGGTCGCGAAATCCACGCCATCAGCCTTGTCGGGTTCGGCCACTTCCTGAGCCACTTTTACATGTTTGGGCTGACGCCGCTGTTCGTGGTGATCGGTGCCGAATTCGAGGTGTCATATCTGCAGCTTGGTGGAATTCTGACGGCCTACAACATTGCGTCGGGCGTTCTTCAGACGCCGATGGGAGTCCTGGTGGATAAATTCGGCGCGCGCCGGGTGCTGATCGGCGGCCTTTTCGTCACGTCATCTGCTTTTGCCCTTTCCGGTTTCACATCGTCATACTGGGAATTACTGGTCCTGTTTTTCATTGCCGGCGCGGGCAATAGCGTCTTCCATCCCGCCGACTACGTGATCCTGACAGCCTCAGTGGACGATTCGCGCCACGGACGGGCCTATTCGATGCATTCTTTCGGCGGCTCGCTGGGTACAGCGGCGGGTCCCGCCGTGATGGCGGCCCTTATGACGATGACAGACTGGCGTACCGCGCTGGTGATCTCGGGCGCAGTCGGTATCTGTCTGTGCCTAGTCTTCGTGTTTTCCGGCGACGCCCTGCGAGAGGACGCGGCGGCCAAGCAGAAGACCAAATCGGAGACGCCGCTGCGGTCGATGATCAATCGGGGGGTCATACTGCTGTTCCTGTTCTACGTTCTGACCTCGTCCGCCAATATCGGCCTGACCGCCTTCGCGCCGATCTATCTGCCAGCGCTATACGGCGTCACGGTGGAAACCGCAGCGTATATCTTGTCGGTGCTGCTGTTCAGCAATGCGTTGGGTACACTGTTCGGGGGCTGGCTCGCCGACAAAACACCACGGCACGACCTGGTATTAGTGGTTTCATTTTCCATATACGCCACATTGCTGGCGATTGTGGGAACCGCCCTGCTTCCGGTCTTCCTAGTTGTGGGCGCCTTCATGTTGGGTGGCTTCGTGCGCGGCATCGTCAATCCGTCACGCGACATGATGGTACGGGAGGTCGCGCCGGCCGGCGCGCTGGGCACCGTGTTCGCATTCGTCAGTACAGGTTTCAACGTTGGCCAGGGTATTGCTCCGCTGGCCTATGGCGCGCTGCTGGACGGCGAATTGACCAACGAATTGCTGTATCTGTCGGCGGCCTTCATGGTGGCGTCGATCCTGCTATTGCTGTTTTCCCGCAACCGGTCGCTATAGAGGCGCTTACACACCTGCCCGGCATGCGATGCGATCCATTCATAGGCTGTCCGGCGTCTACAGAACCTATGGCGATACGGTCACGCTTGCCTTAACCGATATCGAAATTCCGGATGAAAAAATCATCGTCCTGCGTGGGCCCAGCAGATGCGGAAAATCCACGCTGGTGCGCATCATCAACGGGCTGATCGCGACCGATAGTGGGGAGGTCGAAGTCAGCGGCGAAGCGATCACACCTGACACCGCTCGAAGGCTGCGCCGCCGCATGGAATGCGTTATCCTGGGAGGCGGCCTGTTCCCGCATATGACGGCGTCGCGCAACCTGACGCTCATGGCCCGCCGGCCGTCGTTGCTCTGTTACTGCGCAGCCTTTTTGCCGATCGTGTGGAACACACAGGAGGGATTGCTCGGCATCAATCCGGCGATCATCGAATCCGCCCGCGACATGGTACCGGCCGAGGGCGTGAAGCTGCTTTAGGTGGAATTGCCGCTAGCGACGAGATCGATCATGGCGGGAGCTAGACATGGGCGGTCATAAACTCGGCCCCGCCGCGTTGGGCACCCTGGTCGGGGGCGGGTGCCCGCGGGCAGCAGGTCTTTACGGGCGTCCGTCTGGACGACACGACTCTAATTCTGGAAGGCGTTATAGACGCCGCCGTTATGGCCTTGGCGACGCAGGGATTATTCGAACTCGCAGACCGGGCCCTTGTTCTGCGGCGTGTCCGCGGCTAGGCGCACCCTACCCTGTTTCCGCCTTGCGCAGGCGTATCTTAAAGATTTCGCCGACCTGCTCGATATTGACGAGTGAATGCCCGGTTTCCCGGCAAAACGCCTCGAAATCTGCGGGTGCCGCTGTGTCGGTCGCGAATACATCCAGCAACTTGCCGGCGTCGACATCCTTCAGCATCTTCCGCGCGCGCAACACAGGCAACGGACAGCGCAACCCGGTTGCATCCAGAATCGTCAGATCATCAGACATTCGCGCTCAGTGCGTCGGAATGAGAATCTGATAGATCGCCGCCGAGACCTCGTCCTCCATCGGGAAATAATACATGCCGCGGAACCAAAAGCTGTATTAAGAAACCGGGCGTAATCACCCGGAATGCCGGTATCAGCGGATTGGTTGAACGCACGAAGAATTTCATTAAGAAGAAGCTCGAGTTTTCCGGCGGGAAGATGTGCTTTGAAACGCGGCCGACCAGCGTCCACATGACCAGAGCCAAAATATAATAAATCGCGATCACCCAATTCGGGAATGTCGCGGCAGAATTTTCCATGACCGGCTTTATACGAAAAACTGGGGCGGAAATACATCCGAACCCGGCTTGCGACATTTCGGTTCAAACTAAGTGAGCCGGATCGAGGATCGTCTTACCCAAAGGCTCGCGGATTTCGTTCACCATCGTTTGCGTTTCCGCGTCCAGCTCCGGTGTCACCAGGCTGACAGGCACGCCGATCATGACGAAGCGCAGATGATCGATGTCTCACAACGGCACCCCGCCGGCCCAAGGGTAAAACAGCGAGGCTTTCCCGGCGACAAAGCCGCAGATCAGGCCGCCGCGTGGTCCCGGGATCTGTTTTCATCGGAGGGAAAAACGCTGGCTGGGGCGGCAGGGATCGAACCTGCGAATCACGGGATCAAAACCCGTTGCCTTACCACTTGGCTACGCCCCAATCCAGCGCGACGAGAACATATCGGATCACATGCCCTCTATGCAACGCTCGCTTGCGGATATTTGAAAACGAAAGTCCCCCGCAGCCATCTCTCAGGAGCCGAATCAACCGACCGAACAACCGAAACTGCGAAATCTGCCGCCCCGGCTTCCGGCGCGGGCGTTTAAAACACGCTAAGCCATCGGGGTGGCCGTTCTTTCACCCCTGCTCGCCAGAAGCCTAGGGCTGCTTGTAAAGATGTCATCAATGGACGCACCTATCCCTTCCCGGACGGCCGCCGAAAGGCTGGACCGGGCGCCAGCATCCTGATCGGCATAGCTCAAACCGCCTTCCGTCCCGGACGAGGTCAGCACCATCCCCAAACTTGCGAACTCCGGCAATGCGAGGGCGCAGCACGACCTTGGCATGTTGTACCTCTCCGGTCATCACTTTCCGAAGGATCCGGCGCGGGCCGCCTTCTGGTTTGAAAAGGCGGCCATCAGGAAGCTGGCCAACGTACAGTTCAACTTCAGCGTTCTCCATCAGCGCGGCGAGGGCGTCACCAAAAACGACCGGGTGGCTTTTACTGAAGCGCGGCCGAACAGGGTATTGCGCGGGCCCAGCACAATCATACGACCGCCTATGCCAACGGTCTGGGGACCAACGTCAGCTATACCGGCGCGTTCAAATGGATGACTAGGGCCACCGAAGCGGGACTGAGCGCGTCGCAATACAGCCTTGCATCATAGTACGAGCTTGGGTTCGCGTTGAGTGAGCCGGAGCCGGAATTGGCGCGTGAATGCTCTGAGCGCACCGCATCGAAAATCGCCTGGCGGCACGCGCCTCAGCGGAGCCGAGGAACGTGTCCTCTTGGCCTGTCGAAAATCAGGAGATTATGGAAATTCAGTCGCTTCCGGATACGATGAATTTCAATTCGGGCGTAGTCGACGGCAGCCTTGGGTGCCGCCCCCTCGGCGCGATAAAGCTCTATCAGCAATTTGGGGGCTGGAGACGGACTGGAAAACCAGGCAGGCGCTGCTCAAAGATCTGCGCGCCGTCCTGGCAACGATGTCCGGAAAAAAGTGGCCACTGGAAAATTTCAGCCAGTCTGAATTTCTACCCGATGTTCACGGAAACGAGTCGCCGTACACCACCAGTCAGGGTGCCGCGCGCGGATGGAAGCCACTGCAGCCTCGGCCGTCGCGGAGTCGGCGAACAGACCGAAGCACGTACCGCCACTGCCCGACAAGCGAGCCAGTGCACATCCATCGGATCTGGTCAGTTCTGTCAGCGCGTCGTCGATGATCGGCGACACGGTGCAGGCGGCAGCTGAAAGGTCGTTGGCACAGTCCTGGAGCGCAGCGACGAAGGTATCGAAACCGACTGGCCTCGACCAAGCGGCACTGTCTGAAAAAATTTCTTCTCGCGCAGCGAATACGGAAGGCGTCGCAACAGCCTCTCCGCCGTTCACCAGCACGACCGCGCAGGGCGGAAACGGATCGACCGGGGTCACAGTCTCCCCAATACCGGTCATACGGCAGCTTGCGCCCGCGATGCAGACAGGTACATCGGCTCCGACAGACAACCCTATCTCCGAAAGCCGCGCATCGTCGAGATCGAGACACCAAAGCCGCGACAGGATACGCAGCGCAGCCGCTGCGTCCGCCGAACCGCCGCCAATTCCAGAGGACACCGGCAGGTTTTTCGTAAGGGTCAACACTGCACCAGCACGGATCCCGGACGCATCCCGCAGCAATCGCGCTGCCCGAAGGATCAAATTATCGGTATCGCTACCGTCCAGCCCCGAGGCAAAAGGTCCGTTGATGCGCAGCGTCAGATCGTCGCCGGGTTCGGCGACCAGGCGATCACCTAATTCCGTGAAGCCCACCAAACTGTCCAGCAGATGGTAACCGTCTTCGCGGCGCCCGTTGACGTGAAGGAAGAGGTTGATCTTAGCCGGAGCGTCGAGGGTGATGCGGTGATCGTTTTCCGGCACGCGGGTTCAGCTATCTTTTTCGCCGCTGTCAGACATCTTCAGACCGCGGAGCAACTTGTCTTCGATGGCGGAAATCTGGTCGTCATCTGGTTTGAGTATCAACGCCCGCTGCCATTGAAAGCGCGCTTCGGTGTAACGTCCGACTCGCCAGTATGCATCGCCCAGGTGGTCGTTGATTATGGGGTCGTTCGGACGCAGCTCCACTGCCCGTTCCAAGTTCCCCACAGCGCCCTCAAAATCCCTTAGTCGGTAGAGCACCCAGCCCAAGCTGTCGACGATGTATCCGTCGTTCGGGCGTAGTTTGACTGCGCGTTCGATCATCTTGCGCGCTTGATCCAAGTTTATCCCCTGGTCCACCCAAGAATATCCGAGATAGTTGAGAACGTAGGGCTGATCCGGATTGAGTTCTAGGGCGCGCATGAAATCGCGCTCGGCGCGTTCCCACTGTTTCGAGCGTTCGAGCGAGATGCCGCGCGAATAAAGGATCGACCAGTGTCGCTTCTCAAGCACGGGTAGCAATTCGATCGCGCGGTCGTAAGCAGCAACTGAATCCGCGAACCGCTTGTTGGACCGCAGCAGATCTCCGAGGCTGACCAGTGGTTCCGCCCGCTTGTCATCTTCTTTAGTCAGGACCCGCAGAAGATTGATCGCGTCTTCGTCGCGATCCAGCGCTTCCAAGTTACCGGCTACCCGAAGGCGGGCGGACCAGTAAAACGGCGACATCTGATCGATTTGCCGGTAGATGGCGATCGCGTCTTCGTTACGGGTCATCGTCTCCAGAATGCCGGCAACCAGCATCCGCGCCAAGTCGAAATCCTTACGTAAATGCAGCGCCAGCTGTCCACAGATCAGCGCAAGCTGCGCCGAATTCTGCTGGGTCATCATGCCGGCGATGTTGAAGAGTGCTTCGGCGATCCCCTCGGCCGGGGTCGAGACCAGCAGATCAGGCTTCACCCCCTTGTCAAGCCGCGCAATCGCCGGCCCCAGAACGACCGAATCCGGGTTTTCAGTCAAGTAGGTGTCGTAAAGCAGCCGTGCCTGTTCGGTTTTTCCGGAGCGTTCGAGGTGATGTCCGTAACCTTGGACGACACGCAGGGTCGATCGGCGAACGTTCTTGGCGGCCAGCTTATAGTGCTTTTCCGCGTCCGCGGTATGACCCACGACATCGGACAGCAGCGCCGCGTGCAGTTCGTAGAGAATGCGCAGGCCGGACTGGTTTTTTAGCGGCGACAAAGCCTCTAGCGGATTCGTGTCACCGGATTTCCCGACTGTGACCCACGAAGCTACCAACGGCTTGATGAAACCTGTAAAACCGCTATCAGGAAAACCGGCCAGCAATTTGTCTGCGGCTGCCAGGTCGTCTCTCTCAACCGCGTCGACCAGAAGAATGAGCTTGGGGATTGCCTCCGTTTTCTCGCGTTTGACAATCTCGCGTGCCATGGGCACGGCCGCAGAAATGTCCCCATCCGCCAGGCGCGCCAGGAAGGTGTTTCGGAGTAGCGGCGTATTTTCCGGGCTTACTTTCAGGGCCTTGCCCAAAAAGCTGGAGGCGCTGCCGAAGTCGCGGTTTATCTGCGCCTGCCGGCCAGCAAGATAGTTACCCGAGGGTGAAGCGGTCGTTTTAACTTCCGCCGCAGTTTGCAAGACCGGCTCATTTTCATCGGGCGTGCACGCTACCAGCACCGTGATGGCAGCGACGGCGGTTATTGCTAATATGGGCGACCTGCTGCGCATTTTGCGCCCGCTCCGTTCTTTTCAGGTATAAGCACTTGGCGGTCAGTGTCGGCGAAAACCACGAATAAAGAGGTTCAGCCGGACACAAACAGCCGTTTCAACGATTGTTAGAAAGAATATAGGACGAACCTGCGAACAGTTAAACGCCAATGACCCGAATTTGAACGCCGAAGCGCTTCCACGGCGTTTTGCTACATATTTGGGTAATTTGGCCCGCCGCCACCCTCTGGAACGACCCAGTTGATATTCTGGCTCGGGTCTTTGATATCGCAGGTCTTGCAGTGAACGCAATTCTGCGCGTTGATCTGAAGTTTCGGGTTGGATCCGTCGTCCTCTGCTACGATTTCGTAGACCCCAGCCGGGCAGTACCGCTGTTCCGGCGCGTCATATTCGGCCAGGTTCACGGAGATCGGGACGTTTTCGTCCTCCAGCATCAGGTGCGCCGGCTGATTTTCTTCGTGATTGGTATTCGAAATGAAAACCGAGGAGAGACGGTCAAACGATACTTCGCCGTCGGGTTTCGGGTATTCGATTTTAGGCGCATCAGCCGCCTTTTTTAGGGCCCTATGGTCGTCATGGTGCTTCATCGTCCAGGGTGCCCGCCCGCGCAGCAGATAAGTGTCGATGGCCGAGTAAACAAGGCCGCCCCACATTCCCCACTTGAACGACGGGCGGATATTCCGGACGCGACGCAGCTCTTCCCAGATCCAGCTCTTTTTGATTGCGGCTTCGTAGGATGCCGCTTCGGCTTGTTCGGCCTCGCCTGTCAGGGCATCGAAAACGGCCTCAGCCGCCAGCATGCCGGATTTCATCGCCATATGGCTGCCCTTGATCTTGGGCACGTTCAGGAACCCGGCTGTACAGCCAATCAGCACACCGCCGGGAAATGAAAGTTTGGGCACCGACTGGTACCCGCCTTCGTTGATCGCGCGGGCCCCGTACGCGATCCGCCGACCTCCATCGAAGGTGGGCCGGACTTTCGGATGGGTTTTGAAACGCTGGAATTCGTCAAACGGGCTGAGATGGGGATTGGTGTAGTCGAGCCCGATCACGAACCCAACCGAGACCTGGTTGTCTTCGAGATGGTAAAGGAAAGACCCCCCGTAGGTGCCCGTATCCAGTGGCCAGCCGATCGTGTGAACAACACTTCCGGGATTATGTTTGTCGGGGTCGATTTCCCAAAGCTCCTTGATACCGATCCCGTATGTCTGCGGACCGACGCCTTCGCGGAGATTGTATTTTTCGAACAGCGTCTTAGTCAGCGAGCCGTGGCAACCTTCCGCGAATATAGTCTGTTTCGCATGAAGCTCGAAGCCGGGCTGGTAATTCGCCATCTGTTCGCCGTTCTTGCCGATCCCCATGTCGCCGGTGGCAACGCCGTTCACCTTACCGTTCTCTTCGTAGAGCACCTCGGCAGCGGCGAAGCCGGGATAGATTTCCACCCCTGCTGCCTCAGCCTGTTCGCCAAGCCAGCGGCAGAAGTTACCGAGGCTGACGATATAGTTGCCGTGGTTTTTCATCGGCGGCGGCGTCGGCAGCCTGGTCGCACGGGACTTTCCGAGAAGCAGAAAATGGTCTTCGGTCACCGGCGTGTTTAGCGGCGCGCCGCGCTCCTTCCAGTCGGGCAGTAATTCGTTCAGGGCTCGCGGCTCTATCACCGCGCCTGACAAGATATGGGCACCAACCTCTGATCCCTTTTCGATCACGCAGACGGAAATCTCCCGGCCCTTTTCGTCAGCCAGTTGCCTGAGGCGGATGGCAGAGGCGAGCCCGGACGGCCCTGCACCCACGATCACCACATCGAACTCCATCGATTCCCGTTCCATTTGTCGCTCCGCGATCCTATTGCGTCGTTTTTGTGTCGGATTTGTGTATACCACGCGTTTGAGGATTATCCAGCCGCGGCAAAATGTTCTAGATTGAGCCAATGACCGAGACGGCGGAGAAAAAAGCGTTGCTCGACTGGTATGTCGAGGCCGGGGTGGACGAGACCACCGGCGATGCACCGGTCGACCGGTTTGTCACCGCACAATCCGCCGCTGACTCGGCCCAAAAAGCGCAGGTGCAGTCCGCGCCGAAACGGACTTCGCTTCGCGAAGCCGCGTCTCCGCCGCCTTTGCAATCGCGTGACGCAGCGGTTCAGACCGCGCAGGAAGTCGCCGCCGCGGCATCGACACTCGACGAACTGCGCACCGCCTTCGAAGCGTTCGACGGTTGTCCGTTGAAGGAAACGGCTATGAATTTCGTCTTTGCCGACGGGAGCCCCGACGCTCGGCTGATGTTCATCGGCGAAGCTCCCGGCGGCGAGGAAGACCGCAAGGGTGTCCCTTTTGTCGGTCCGGCCGGACAGCTTCTCGACAAAATGCTCGCGGCGATCGGAATTGATCGGTCGGAGATTTACATCACCAACATCCTGCCCTGGCGGCCGCCCGGTAATCGCAACCCAACCGACGCCGAAATCGCCGCATGCCTGCCCTTTCTCGAACGTCACATCGCGCTGGTAAAGCCGGAAATCCTGATTCTCGTTGGCGGCACATCGGCCAAGACGCTGCTTCGCCGCAACGAGGGGATTATGCGGCTTCGCGGAAAATGGATGAACTACGAGCCCGCGACCGGCGATCCGGTCGCCGCCCGCGCCCTGCTCCACCCGGCCTACTTGGTGCGCCAGCCAGCCCAGAAAAAAGAAACCTGGAAGGATTTGCTGGAGGTCCGCGCGCGGCTGGACGATGCTTCCTGACCCTCGCGATATGCCGTTTTGGCCACTGGTTGTAGTCAACACTTGTTGCCGCTCGAGGGGGACTCCGCTAGAACCGGCGAGCAATAATCACCCAAACTCGATTTTAACTGGGAGCATGCGGGGAATTTTCGCGACCAACCAAAGAATTGGCACGGCTGCAACACTCGGCGCGGCCACCATTGCCTGGAGCATGCTGGTTGCCATGCCTTTGCCAGCGGCAACCGCCGCCGAGACGGCCTCTCTGCCCGCCGGCGAAAAGGCAACGGGCGTTGATCTTCCCCGGATCCTCTCGGACCGGGACGAACATCGTTACAAACGTATTTTCGCCCTGCAGGAAAAGGGCGACTGGCGGCGCGCCGACAAGCTAATCAGGCAACTTGATGACCGTCTCCTAGTGGGGCATGTCCAGGCGCAGCGCTATCTGCACCCAACGAAGTACCGGTCGCGCTTTATCGAGCTGGCCAAATGGATGAAGGCCTATGCCGACCATCCGGACGCCCGGCGGATCTACAAATTGGCGCTGAAACGCAAACCGCAGAATTACCGGTCGCCCCGCCGCCCCCAGATCAAGTTCTACCCGTCCTATCAGCCGACGACGATTATCGAGGATTCGGGATATCGGCCCGGTAAGCGCTCGGCGCGACGCATTATAAGTCAGATCCGCCGAATGACGCATCAACGCCGGCTGTCGGCGGCGACGCGCTATATTTCAGATAAAACGGTGCAGCGCCGTCTCGGGAGCACTGGTCTCGATCTTGCGCGCACGCACATTGCGTCGGGCTGGTTCTTTTACGGCGACGGAAAGAAAGCCTACAAATCATCCGCCAAGGCGGCTGCGCGATCCGGTGACCGCCTTCCCTACGCCCACTGGATCGCGGGACTATCCGCCTATCGCCTGGGCAAATATCTCGAAGCGGCCGACCACTTCGAGGCTGTTGCCCTGTCGCCCAAGGTAACCGGCTACGATCACGCCGCCGCGGCGTTCTGGGCTGCTCGGTCCAATATGACCGGCCAACGCCCGACCAGGGTAAGCCGCTGGCTGAAAATGGCCGCGGAACAATCCCGGACCTTTTACGGCATCATCGCGCGGCGCTGGTTGGGCGAACAATCACCGCTGGACTGGTCGCCTACGGTGCTGACCGAAGCCCGGCTGGAACGGGTGCTGATGGCGCCGAGCGGACGCCGCGCTACGGCGCTGATCCAGGTTGGCCGCAATACCCGCGCCGAGCGCGAACTGCGTTTCATGGCCAATGCGGCCGACCGCGACCTGACGGAGGCACTTATCGCCGTCGCAGAGAACAAATCGCTGCCGATGATATCCTACCGTGCAGGCGCCGCGCTGATCGGCGCGGCCGGTCCGATCCCGGCGGGCGCCCTGTACCCGGTGCCCGAGTGGAAACCACGCGAAGGTTTTCGCGTCGACCGAGCGCTGGTCTTCGCATTCATGCGCCAGGAATCGGCATTCAACGTGCGGGCCAGGAGTTCCGCCGGCGCGCGCGGACTGATGCAGTTGATGCCCGCAACCGCCGGATTTATCGCCCAGAAAAGGTTCCGCGGGAAGAAACGCAATCAGCTCTACGAGCCGGCGCTGAATATCTCGCTCGGCCAGAGATATATCCGGCATCTGCTTGAAAACGATCACATCGACGGGGACCTGCTGCTCACTGCGGCGGCTTATAACGGCGGTCCGGGCAACCTCCGCAAATGGCAACGGCGGGCGCGCAAGGGCGCCTACACCGATGCGCTGATGTTTATCGAGAGCATTCCGGCGCGGGAAACCCGCATCTTCATCGAACGCGTATTGTCCAATCTGTGGATGTATCGCGAGCGCCTAGGCGAACCCGCCCCTTCGCTCGACGCCCTTGCCGCGGGCGAGCGACCGGTCTACATCGCTGTTGACGGTGCAGAAGGATCGGTGGCCGAAGATGTTTGGAATTAGTGAAGACATAGAATTCGTCGCAATCAACATTGCTGTGATGACAATCTCAGATACACGAACCGAGGCAGACGACAAATCAGGTAACACCCTATGCGAACGCCTGCAGGGAGCTGGCCATAACCTCAGCGACCGCGCGATCGTCAAAGACGACCGCGACGCCATCGTCGCACAACTGCGCGAATGGATCGGCGACCCTCAGATCGACGCAGTGCTGGCGACCGGCGGCACCGGGGTAACGGGCCGCGATGTAACGCCCGAGGCTTTCCAGGAAGTCTACGAAAAGGAAGTCGCCGGTTTCGGCGAACTTTTCCGCATGCTGTCCTACGAGAAGATCGGCACGTCGACGATCCAGTCCCGCGCCACCGCGGGCGTTGCGAAAGGCACCTATATGTTTGCCCTGCCCGGTTCCACCGGTGCCTGCAAGGATGCGTGGGACAATATCCTAGTGTACCAGCTTGATATACGACACAAGCCCTGCAACTTCGTGGAACTGATCCCTCGGCTGCAGGAAAAGTAGTCTTTAACCGGCAGGGCGGCGCCACGCCGCATAGGCCGCTCCATCGTCGATATCAGGAAGTTCGCCGAGCATGCCCACCCGCACGCTCGGGCGCACGTTATTCAGCGTGTCGGCCAATGCGAATTTCGTCGACCAGCGGACGTTGTCGAACAATCTGCCGATGCGTGCACCCTGCGCCGCCCCAACCAGCCAGTAACCGCCGTCGCCCGAAGGGCCGAACACCAAGTCGTTGCGCTTGAGCGTGTCGAATGCTTCTGCGACGTGGCGGCGGTCGATGTCGGGAATATCGCTGCCAACGATCAGCACGGTGTCGTGCCCAAATCGGGCAAAGCAGCGCGCCATTCGTATGCCGAGA